>OGGA01001789.1_pt1 | contig 10564 bp, 13 predicted proteins | sample 1571041 | NCBI WGS metagenome assembly OGGA01 (sample SAMEA2582057, study PRJEB24529) | metagenome | biome: Human gut stool | place: China | collected 2011 | reverse complement strand
AGATCTTCACTCTTTCTCCACCCGTGCCTGCACCCCCGGCGAGACCATTGGTATGCGCATCGGCCCCAACGAGATCCATATCATGGCGCGGAGCGAGGGGTGATGTGCCATGAAGATCTATGATAAAAAGCTGGCCTATCCGTACTTTGTATGGATGGTGCTGTTTACCGTTGTGCCTCTGTTCATTGTGGTGTACTATGCCATGACCGACGCCGAGGGCAACTTTACCCTGAATAACCTCACCTCCATCAGCGGCTACGGCTCGGTGTTTGCCCGCAGCCTGCTGCTGGCGCTTATCGCCACGGTCATCTGCCTTGTCATCGCCTTTCCGGTGGGGTATTTCCTGTCCCGTTTGCGGGTGAACAAGCAGCACATCATGCTCATGCTGGTCATGCTGCCCATGTGGATGAACTTTTTGCTGCGTACCTACGCATGGATGGGTCTGCTCAGCGTCAATGGCCCGGTGAACACCCTGCTGGGCTTTATCGGCCTTGGCCCCTATACCATGCTCAACACCTCCGGTGCGGTAGTGCTGGGCATGGTGTATAACTATGTGCCCTACATGATCCTGCCGCTGTATACCAGCATGACCAAGATCGACCAGAGCCTTGTGGAAGCTGCGCAGGATCTTGGCGCCAACACCACCAAGACCCTTGTGCGGGTGCTTATCCCCATGAGTGTGCCGGGCATCAGCACCGGCATCACCATGGTGTTCGTGCCGGCAGTTTCCACCTTTGTCATCAGCCGTATGCTGGGCGGCGGCTCTAATCTGCTGATCGGTGACCTGATCGAGATGCAGTTTTTGGGCAACAGCTACAACCTGAACGTCGGCTCTGCCATGAGCTTGGTGCTGATGATCATCGTGCTGCTGTGCATGAGCTTTACATCCAGCTTTGACGAGGATGAAATGGAGGGCGTGTCCTGATGAAAACAAAACATCTGCGCCTGATGCAGCGGGTCTACATCATCCTGTTCTTCTGCTTCATGTACCTGCCCATTGCCTACATGATCGTGTTCAGCTTCAACCAGAGCAAGGGCTATTCGCTGTTCACCGGTTTTACCTTCAAATGGTACCGCAGCCTGTTCACGAATGCGTCCATCCTCCACGCGCTGTGGGTGTCCGTTGAGGTGGCCATCCTGTCTGCCATCATCGCCACGGTGCTGGGCACGGCAGCCAGCCTTGGCATTGCCTCCATGAGCCGTAAAAGCCGCCTGCTGGTGACCAACATCACCTATATCCCGGTGGTCAACCCGGAGATCATCACCGGCATCTCCCTGATGCTGCTGTTCGTGGCCTACCAGCGCTTTGCCACGCAGTCTGCATGGCTGCCGGACAACATCATGGGCCTGCCCACGCTGCTCATTGCGCATATCGCGTTCAACGTGCCTTACGTTATCTTTAACGTAAGCCCCAAGCTCAAGCAGCTGGATATCAAGCTGTACGAGGCAGCGCTGGATCTTGGCTGCGACCCCCGGCAGGCGTTCTTCAAGGTCATTCTGCCGGAGATCAGCCCCGCCATCCTTTCTGCCTTCCTCATCTGCCTGACCTATTCCATCGATGATTTCATGATCTCCTACTTCAACTGCGGCACCGTGGAGACCCTGCCCATTGCCATCTACTCCATGACCCGCAAAAAGGTCAGCCCAGAGATCTACGCGCTGTCCACCATCATGTTTGTGGTCATCCTCAGCGTCATTCTGGTGTCCAATGCTATGGAGAGCCGCAGCTACCGCAGGGATCAGAAAACGCTGCGAAAGGAGGGCGCATGATGAAACGCATTGCTGCATTGCTGCTGACGCTGGCTGTGGCGCTGTGCGCCGCATTGCCGGTGTTTGCCGCCGGTACTATTGAGGTGACCGAGGACGTCTCGGTGTCGGACGCTTACGACTGGACCCGTTTCAAGGGGCAGAACGTCACCCTGAACGTCTACAACTGGGGCGAGTACATCTCCAACGGTTCGGACGACAGTGTGGACGTGGTGGCCACCTTTGAAAAGCTGACCGGCATCAAGGTGAACTACACCACCTTCGACTCCAACGAGTCCCTGTACGCCAAACTCAAGTCCGGCGCAGCCAACTACGATGTGATCATCCCCTCCGACTACATGGTGGCAAAAATGATCAACGAAGGGATGCTTGCGCCCCTTGACTACGACAATATCCCCAATTTCCAGAAGATCGATGCAGGCTACCGCAACCCGGATTACGACCCGCAGAACGCCTATACCGTGCCCTATATGCTGTGCACCACCGGCATCATCTACAACACCACTATGGTAGACGAAGCCCCCACCTGCTGGGCAGATCTGTGGGACGAGCAGTATGCGGGCAACATTCTGATGTTCAACAACAGCCGCGATGCCTACGCCATCGCTGCATTCAAGAGCGGCCACAGCATCAACCCCGCCACCCCGGAAGAGGTGGACGAGGTGGTAGAGGAGCTCAAGGCACAGAAGCCGCTGGTGCAGGCCTACGTCATGGACGAGATCTTTGATAAGATGATCGGCGGCGAGGCTGCCATCGGCGTGTACTACTCCGGCGATGCCATTACCATGATCGATGATAACCCGGATCTTGCGTGGGTGTTCCCGGAGGAGGGCAGTGTGCTTTCGGTGGACTGCATGGCTGTGCCTGCTGCCAGCGAGCACAAAGAGGCCGCCGAGATGTTCATCAACTTCATGTGCGAGACCGATATCGGTAAGGCCAACAGCGAGTATATCGGCTACACCACCCCCATGCACGATGTATGGGAGGTGCTGGACGAGGATCTGAAAACCAGCGAGATCGCCTACCCGTCTGAGGAGGACGCCGCCCGCGAAAAGGTGTTCACCGCCCTGAGCGACGAGGTAAACAGCGAGCTGGATCTGAAGTGGAGCGAGATGAAGAGCTACGACGAGGGCGGCGGCAGCTATCTGTTTTTGCTGCTGCTGCTGGCCATGCTGGCGCTGGCCTGCTTTAATATCTGGCGCAAGGTGCGCAGAAAGACCCGCAATCAGTATTGATCGTTTCAACCAAGGCTGCCGTCCCGGACGTGGTGCGGCGGCCTTTTTCCGGTAGGAGGGAAAGACTATGGAACAGTTTTATTATCAAGGTACCGCCGTGGTAGAAAATGCCGACGCAGACTGCCACAGCCTGCTCAAGGCCAGCGCTCTGCTGCGCTATGTGGAGCAGATTTCTTCCATGCATGCCCGCCACTTTGGCATGGACGATAAGTTTTTTGAGGATCACGGTGTAGCGTTTCTGGTGGGCAAGCAGGCGCTGCGGTTCAGCCGTGTGCCCCGCCGTGGCGAGACTTTGACCCTTTGCTCCCGCTCAGAAAAGGCTCTCCGCGGCTCCATTAAGCGCATCACCACCCTTACGGACGAAGCCGGGCAGGAAGTAGCCATGGTGGACAGCCGCTGGATCATGTCCAGCCTTGAGGATGGGCACATCCTGCGCCAGCCGGGCTGGACGGTAGAGGGATACTGGAACGAGACGGTGAAAGAGGAGCTGCCCCTTTTGCTGCATAAGCGCCGGGACAGCCTGACCAGCGCCGGTCTGGTTACGGCGCGCTACTCCCAGTGCGATTTGCACTACCACATCAACAACGCCTTTTATCTGGATATCGTCTGCGATGCACTGCCGCAGGAGATCATGCGCGATCACGTTGTAAAGTTTGCCTCCATCAATTACCACCGCGAAGTCCCCATGGGGCAGCAGGTGGAGGTGTTCTACACCCCCTCGGATGATGGCTGGTACTTTATTGCCAAGCGTGAGGACAAAACGGCTTTCGAGTGCTATCTGGAGCTGGAGCCGGTCAAACAGTAAGTGCCCGGAGGAAAAATGCCTATGTCCAAGACGAGGGAACTGTTCGGCACCTTTTTCAAAATCGGTGCCTTTACCTTTGGCGGCGGCTACGCCATGGTGGCGCTGCTGGAGCACGAATTTGTAGAAAAAAAGCGCTGGCTCACCCGGGAGGAGTTTCTGGATATGGTCGCTATTGCCGAGTCCACTCCCGGCCCTGTGGCGGTGAACAGCGCCACCTACATCGGCTATAAGCTGGCTGGTGTTGCCGGTGCGGCGGCTTCCACTCTGGCAGTGTGCCTGCCGTCCTTTGCAGTCATTTACCTTATTTCGCTGTTTTTTGACCGCTTTTTGCAGCTGACGGTGGTGGCGAATGCCTTTAAGGGCATTCAGGCCTGCGTCATCTACCTGATCTTATCCGCAGGGGTCAAGATGCTCAAAAATTTGCAGCGCACCCCCTTCAACACGGCAGTGGTGGCGGTGGTTCTGGCGGCCATGGTGGGCTGCTCTGTGCTGGCGGTAAAATTTTCCTCCATCTGCTGCATCCTGTTTTGCGGCGCAGCCGGGGTGCTGGCCTACGCAGTGGAGCAGGGGAAGAAAGGCGGCACAAAATGATCTTGTTGCAATTATTCTGGAACTTTCTGGTCATCGGTGCGGTGTCCTTTGGCGGCGGTTACGGCATGATCTCGCTGGTGCGGGAAACAGTGCTGGGGCACGGCTGGCTGACCGAGAGCGAATTTCTCAGCTTTATCGCAGTGTCAGAGTCTACGCCCGGCCCGCTGGCAGTGAACATGGCCACCTTTATCGGTGCTTCGCAGGCGGGGCTGGCAGGCTCCTTTGCGGCAACGGTGGGGGTGGTGCTGCCCTCTTTTGTTATCATTCTGCTCATTGCAGCGGCGCTGCACAGCCTGATGAAGTATGCCGGGGTCAACGCCTTTCTGGCCGGGGTGCGCCCCTGCGTGGTGGCTATGATCCTGGCCACAGCATGCACCATGGGGCTTTCCACGCTGGGCGGCTTTACCACCGTTTCCGGCGGCTTTGCCCCGGATGTGCGTGCGTTGGCGGTGTTTGCCCTGCTGGGCATTTTGCATTTTGCCTATAAAAAGAAAATGCAGAAAGCACCGTCCCCCATCGGGATGATTCTGCTTTCTGCGGTGCTGGGCGCGGTGCTGTGGAGCATCTGACCCGGCAAGAAAGGATACTGCAATGAACATTACCGTGTATCTGGGCGCAAGCCTTGGCACCGACCCTGCACTGCCGCAGGCCGTGCAGCAGCTGGGGCGCTGGATCGGCGAAAGCGGCAACGCGCTGGTGTACGGCGGCAGCAAAAGCGGCCTGATGGGGCTTTTGGCCGACAGTGTGCTGGCCGCAGGCGGCAGGGTGACCGGCGTAGAACCCAAGTGCTTTCTGGACGCTGAGCTGCAGCACGAGGGACTGACCGAGTTGATCGTCACCGAGGACATCCCCGCCCGCAAGACCAAAATGATCGAGCTGGGGGATGCTTTTATCGCGTTTCCCGGCGGCACCGGCACGCTGGAGGAGATTACCGAGGTCATCAGCAAGCTGTCTCTGGGGCAGTTGGACGCGCCCTGCATCCTTTACGACCTGAACGGCTACTACCAGCCTCTGCACCAACTTTTGCAGCGGATGATCACCATGGGGCTTTCTACTCCGGCGCGGCAGCGGAATATCGCCTTTGCTGCCGACCTTGCCCAGATCCGCGCGATTCTTGAAAAATGATACTGAGAAGCTTACTTCTCAAACGCGAGGAGACTGCTGTACATGGCTTTGTGCGGCGGTCTTTTTTCATAAAATGGGATACCGGAGCGTCCGCAGACGACCCGGTATCCCGAAAAAATCATTCCGCTGGTTATGCCCATAGCGCACGCGGAGGGCATTTAAAATCTTTCTGTGCAATCAAAAAGGCCGCTGCACAAAATAATGTGCAACGGCCTTTTGCTATTTTGTTATGTACGCTGTGCGCGTTAAACTTAGGCGGCAGTGGTGGAAGCAGCCTCAGAAGAAGCAGCCTCGCTGACAGCAGCCTCAGAGGAAGCAGCCTCGGAAGATGCAGCCTCAGAGGAAGCGGCCTCGCTGGAAGCAGCTTCAGAAGAAGCAGCCTCGGAAACAGCGGTGCTTGCGGAAGCAGCCTCAGAGGAAGAAGCAGCGGTAGAAGCAGAGCCACCGCAAGCGGTCATGCCAGCAGCCAGAGCCAGAGCAACAACAGCGATGCAAATATTCTTGAGTTTCATATCAATGATCTCCTTAGTCTTCTTGTAAATGTTTGGCAGCGGGCTTTCGGTAGCACCTCACTGCGATGCTATATTCTAATCCGTTTTTGAAAAAAATCAAGAGGATTTTGGTCGAAAGTTATAATCCATGTAAAGAATCTACATAGTTGTCATAAAGTTTCGCCAAAAGTAAAAGACTTTTTGGCAAAAATAAAGCGCGGGATAGAGCCTGTGCCGCCGGGCGGGAAGCACAAAAACAGAAAAATTTGAAAAATACTCATAAAATCCTTTTTATTGTATTGTAAATGTGGATAATAGAGACACAACGAGGGACGGACATCCCCCGGAGGGCTGAACGAGAAAAATATTTGTGGAGGATACTACAATGAAAGACTTTGATTTTGGCTACTTTGGCACCGGCGACGAGGGCTATGCCCAGTACATGACCGCATTCGAGCGCAATTTCAGCACGGACAGCACCGACAGCTTTGCGTCCGATGACACAGACTGCGATGCAGACAGCTGCGACAGCAGCGAAGAGGATTTCTAAGGAGGTAAAACCATGAAGTATTATGTAACACTGACCGGCCTGAACTACCGCTACGGCACGATGCCCTTTGCAGTAGGGCAGAAGGTGTGTCTGGTCAAGGAGCCGGAGAATCAGGCCGACCACGAAGCCATCCGGGCAGAGCTGCCGGGTCTGGGCAAGGTGGGCTATGTGGCCAACAGCACCCATACCGTAAAGGGGGACTGCTACAGTGCAGGCCGTCTGTACGATAAGATCGGCAACACCGCTGTGGCAAAGGTGAAGTACATCCTGTGCGATGCCGTGATCTGCAAGGTAAAGGCAGACGCCGCAGCGGCCGTGCCGCCCATGAACCCCGACACCGGCCTGCCCTATGGCAGCGAAGAGGAAGCTATCGCATTCTGAAACCGCACCTTTTTGCCCGTTTGTGCATACAAAGGGCAAAGGGGGAATGCGGCTTGAACCGGATCGTTTTCACACTTGGAATCTGGCTGTTCCCGGCGGCATGTACCGCGCTGGGAGCAGCAGGGGTGTTTTTGCTGTGCAGGCAGGCAAGACCGGCTACCCGGCGCATTTTGTGCGGAATGGCGGCGGGTATCATGCTGGCGGCCAGCGTGTGGAGCCTGCTGCTGCCGGCTATTGCCCGGTCGCAGGGCAGGGCGGCATGGGTGCCCCCGGCACTGGGGCTTATTTTAGGCGCTGTGGGGCTTTTACGGCTGGAGGATGCCGCCGGGCAGCTGCTGGCGGGTGGCCCCGGGCATTGCGGGCGTATGGTGCTGGCGGTCACCCTGCACAACCTGCCGGAAGGCATGGTGGTGGGGCTGGCAGCGGCACTGGCGCTGCACGGGGACGCAGATGCCGTAAGCGGAGCGCTGGCGCTAAGCCTCGGCATCGGCTTGCAGAACATCCCGGAGGGGGCGGCGGTCAGTCTGCCGCTGACCCAGAGCGGGCGCACCCGGGGGCAGTCCTTTGCCGCCGGGGCGGCCTCCGGACTGGTGGAGCCCTTGGGCGCGGTGCTGGCCTTTGTTCTGGCCGAGTGGGTAGGCGCAGCGCTGCCGTGGCTCATGAGCGCGGCGGCGGGCTGTATGGTGTGTGTGACCGCACAGGAGATGATCCCTGAGGCGGTGGAACCGGATGAAGTGGCCGGTGTCATCAGCATCGTGCTGGGGTTTGCGCTGATGATGGCACTGGATGTGGCCCTGTGATATAGTAAAAGCAGCGCCGGACAGACTTTTTTGGTCTGCCCGGCGCTGCTTTTATGCAAAAAGGATTTATATCGTCTGCGGCTGCTTCTGGCGCAGCTTACGCCGCACCACCAGCAGGCAGGTCAGATGCACCAGTGCGGTCAGCGCCCAGCTGATGGGGTAGCTGATGTACAGCATAAAAGGGGTGCGGTTCAGCTGGAAAATCGTTGCGATCCACACCAGCCGCAGCGCACACACGCCGATAAGGCTTACCACCATGGGCAGTACGCTGTAGCCCAGCCCGCGCAGGCTGCTGGCCAGCACGTCCATGATGCCGCACAGCAGATAGGAGCCGCAGATGATCCTTAACCGCTCGATGCCGGTAGCAATGACTGCGGTGTCCGAGGAGTAGAAGCGCAGCAGCTGGTTCCCTGCCAGCGCTGCGCCGCCGCCCAGCACAAGGCCGGTGACCACCGCACACAGCAGACAGTTGCGGATCACCCGGTCAAGGTTGTGGTACTTGCGCGCGCCGATGTTCTGGCTGGTAAAGGTGACAGCGGCCTGCGCAAAGGCGTTCATGGCAGTGTACACAAAGCCCTCCAGATTGGAGGAAGCAGAGTTGCCCGCCACCACCATGGAGCCGAAGGAGTTGATGGAAGACTGGATGACCACATTGGAAAGGCTGAACACCGTGCTTTGCAGCCCGGCAGGCAGACCGATGAGCAAGATCTGCTTCAGCGTCCCGGCGTGGAAGGCCAGCCGCCGCAGGTCCAGCCGCAGCGCACCCTCCTCCCGGACGAGCATCCCGGTCACCAGCAGCGCGGACACAGTCTGGCTGATGATGGTGGCCAGTGCCACGCCCGCCACGCTCATGGAAAAGCCGATGACAAAGACCAGATTCAGCACCACGTTGATGATACCGGCAGCGGCCAGACAGTACAGCGGGCGCTTGGTGTCACCCACGGCCCGCAGCAGCGCACTGCTGAAGTTGTACAACATGGTCATGGGCATTCCGATGAAATAGATCTTCAGGTACAGGGTGGAAAGGCTGATCACGTCCTCCGGGCAGCTCATCAGCTCCAGCAGACCGCGCGCGGCGCAAAAGCCCACCACCGCCAGCAGCACGCCGCTGACTAAGCCCAGCGCTACGGCGGTGTGCACCGTATCCTGCACGCCCTTTTCGTCCCGGGCGCCAAAGCACCGGGCTGCCACCACATTGGCACCCAGCGAAAGCCCGACGAACAGGTTGACCAGCAGGTTGATCAACGCGCCGTTAGAGCCAACGGCAGCCAGCGCCGTGCTGCCCGCAAAGCGCCCCACCACCACAACGTCGGCGGCGTTGAACAGCAATTGCAGAATGCTGGATGCCGCCAGCGGCACGGAAAACAAAATGATCTTTTGCAGCATGGGCCCGCTGGTCAGGTCTGCGGAACGGCTGGTCGTAGCCATGAGTTATCTACCTCCTATAATAAACCTGAATTGACATAGCAATTGCCTATTATAGCGCGATATTAGGTAAAAAACAAGAGGTAAAGCGTCCACTTCCTCCAAAATCGCCAAATATCAGCCGCCGGGCACAGCCTGCAATTGAAAAATGCTGCCCATACTGCTATAATAAGGCGGTAGACCCGTAGAAAACGGAGGAAGTTGGATTTATGTATCGGAATCGGATCAAACGGCTGCTGGATATTTTGCTGTCGGCCTGCGGCATTCTGTGCCTTTCGTGGCTGCTGCTGCTTTTGGCTGTTGCCATCAAGCTGGACTCTCCCGGGCCGGTGTTTTTCCGGCAGAAGCGTGTGGGCATTGGCAAGCGGCATTTCCAGATCCTCAAGTTCCGCACCATGCGCATCGACACCCCGCACGATATGCCTACCCATCTGCTGCACGACCCGGAGCAGTATATCACCCGCATGGGGCGCTTTCTGCGCAAGACCAGTCTGGACGAGCTGCCGCAGCTGTGGAACATCCTTGTGGGGGATATGGCAGTCATCGGGCCGCGCCCGGCGCTGTGGAACCAGTACGACCTGTTGGCTGAGCGGGACAAGTACGGCGCAAACGATGTGCGCCCGGGGCTGACCGGATGGGCGCAGATCCACGGCCGGGACGAACTGGAAATTGCCGAAAAGGCAAAGCTGGACGGCTGGTATGTGGAGCATATCAGCTTTGGGCTGGATGTAAAGTGCTTCTTTGGCACCATTACCGCCGTGCTCAAGCATGACGGCGTGGTGGAGGGCGGCACCGGCACCCTGCATGATGAAAAATGATCTATTATATGGAGACACCGGAGCCTTGGCTGACGCTCCGGTGTCTCCATTTTTACAGAAAGTACAGCACAGAGCGGCTGAAATTGGCATATCTCTTGATTTATCCCCTGAAAAGCGTATAATAAAACAGTACACAAGACGTTAAAGGAGGATTCCTGTATATGGAACGCACCTATATCAATGAGGCTCAAAAGGCCATCGGCGGCACGGTGAAGGTGCAGGGCTTTATCGAGAACCTGCGCAACAGCAAGTATATGGCATTTATCGTGCTGAAGGATATTACCGGCAAGCTGCAGATCACGGTGGAAAAGGCCGACCACCCCGAGCTGGTGGATACCATCGACCAGCTCACCCCGGACTCTGTCATCACCGTCACCGGTAAGGTGATGGAGAACGACTACGTCAAGATGGGCGGCGTGGAGATGATCCCCGAGAGCATCGAGGTGGAGAGCACCGCCAATGCACTGCCCATCGTCCGCAAGGAGATCGCAGCCACCAAGAAAAAGAAGGCTGTGGAGCGCTCCAGCATCGACCAGCGCATCGACTACCGCTGGATCGACCTGCGCACCGATGAGA
>OGGA01001786.1_pt1 | contig 10586 bp, 9 predicted proteins | sample 1571041 | NCBI WGS metagenome assembly OGGA01 (sample SAMEA2582057, study PRJEB24529) | metagenome | biome: Human gut stool | place: China | collected 2011 | reverse complement strand
ATATACGGGAATGGGTGCAGAAGATGGTGCCAACATACTCTATTCAGAATCGGTAATATAAGCGTATAGATTTAAACGATGATTTAAAATAATTTTGCTCAATATATGAAAACAGGTATGATATATGGAAAAAATATGGGAACTAATACTGATTCTTGCACTAGTTGGAATGATGTTTATCTTACAACTCGATCATAAGAATAATATGGAAAAATCGCAGGAAAAGCAGGATGAAGAAACAGGAAAGCAGAAGGATGAAAAAGATAAAACAGATATTGCAGAAGCAAAAAAAGTATCTTAGAGATTTGTTTGTTATCCTAGGGATAATTATGTTCGCTTTTTTGGCAGAACATATTTTATTACAATGGAATTCGTTTAAGAGCGAGAAATTTGAGCAGACTTATTCTTTAGACAGAGCGGATGAGATTACAAATAAATGGGGGCAGCGAACCTATAGCTTTAATCTTGATGGAAGGTATATCAGTTCTGCTTATTTGAATTTCCAAAGTGATACAGATATCGAATCAGAAGTTAGTATCATATATTTTGATGGTTATGGAAATAAAGAGGAAAAAGAATTAACAGATACGGCTTCTCATTTATTGGGAAAATCTGCAATACCTGTTAATGCCAGAGTTCAGCAATTTAGTATTAAAATTTCCTATGCAGATGCAGAGGTATGCGACTCTGTTCAGTTTGTAAATCAGATAGTATTCCATTGGGCAAGATTTCTGCTTCTTGTATTTGGATTATCATTAGGATATATGTTTGTATTCCATGGAGATTTCTGGGGGAAGAAGCCAGAATGGATGTATGCAGTCATTTCTATAGCATTGGGAACAGTGATTATTTTGTCAGCACATCATTCCTTTGACTCGTGGGATGAACAGATCCATTTCCATACGGCCTACACGGATTCCTGGTTAGGAAACATGGTCGCCTATACGAATCCGGCGATGGCAAATGCAGAGATGAGAGTTCCTACAGGCGATACTGTTGAGGAAGAACAATGGATTGGGCAGTGGCTCAATAGTGTAAAAGATGAAGTGGTCTTAACATCAGAAAAAGGAAGATTTATCAAATATAATGAAAGAGCCTATCTGCCACAAATATTAGGACTTAAATTAGGAAGAACGCTGGGACTGTCTTATGTAGTAACAGTATTTTTGGGAAAGTTTTTTAATTTACTGTTTTGTACAGCTGTTGTTGCATGTGCAATTCGTTTCAGCAAATATGGAAAACGTACATTGATGTGTGTGGGATTGCTGCCAACAACGATATTTCTTTTTTCGTCATTTACATATGATGCATTTGTGATAGCATTTTTAATGCTGGGCATAGCATTGTTTGTAACAGAGTATCTGAGTGAAGAAAAAATTAAAACAAAACGCACGATGTTATCTATTTTTGCTATGATCGTGGGATGCTTTTCAAAGGCGGTCTATATTCCATTTTTGGCATTATATTGGCTTATGCCGAAAGACAAGTTTTATAGCAGGAGACAAAAGAATCTGTTTAAAGCAGGAATTTTTGTCTTATTAATATTAATGTTTGCGTCCTTTATACTGCCGTTAATAGGTAATGTTACAAGCGGAGCAGAGGTAGGAGATTACCGTGGAGGAGATACGAGCCAGACAAGTCAGTTATCTATGATTTTGGGATATCCGTTGACGTATACAGGAGTTTTGTTGAAATCACTTGGAACAACGTTTGCATCTTATTTTATTGGTTCCAAAGTGCTTGCAAATTTTGCATACCGTGGAATCTATGATGGAATAGGATATTTTGTAGTACTGCTTACGATGTTGTTTACATTTGTGACCGATTTTGGAATGACAGAAAAAACATATGATGCACAGATGAAAAGAAAAATATTGATGATGAAAATATGGAATGCAGTATTAATATTTGGAACAGCATGTCTGGTCTGGACGGCATTATACCTGGATTTTACACCGGTAGGGTCGATGGTAATTAACGGAGTATCACCAAGATATTATTTGCCGCTGATCTTTCCACTGAGTCTCATTTTTATAAACCAAAAAGTGAGATGCAGCATGAAATTAGAGAATTATCAGAGTCTTATAGCGTTTTTAATGCTGATAGGCACAGGTATATCTATTTATTGTCTGATGCTTGCATAAATTGCAGATACATGAAAGGAATCAAAAAGATGAAACAGTTTACAATTTCACAGAAAATTTATATGGGAGTGAAAAGGGTAATTGACATTTTATTATCTGCTCTGGCATTAATTCTGTTATTCTGGTTGTTTTTGATTTTATGCATTGCGATTAAAATTGATAGTAGAGGACCAATCCTTTTTAAACAGAAAAGGGTTGGAATCCATAAGACACACTTTATGATCTACAAATTCAGAACTATGAGAATTGATACGCCAAAGGATATGCCAACCCATATGCTGGCTGATCCGGAACAGTATATTACAAGAGTAGGGAAAATTTTAAGAAAAAGCAGTCTGGATGAATTGCCGCAGATCATCAATATTCTTATGGGAAAGATGAGTATTGTCGGACCAAGACCAGCTTTGTGGAATCAGTATGATTTGATAGAGGAACGGGATAAGTATGGTGCGAATGATGTAATGCCGGGACTGACCGGATGGGCGCAGATCAACGGACGTGATGAGTTGGAGATAGATGTAAAGGCAAAACTGGATGGTGAGTATGTGAAAAAATTTGGATTCATAATGGATCTGAAGTGCTTTTTTGGAACGATCACAGCAGTCTTGTCACACAAAGGTGTTGTGGAAGGTGGAACCGGAGAAATGCATAAATAGCTAGTAGCAGCGGATAAAAAGACATGCTGGGTTATTCGAGGGAAAATAATGGGAAAACAGATTTTGATAACCGGAACCAACAGTTATGTTGGAACCTCATTCAAACAGTATATAGAGAAAAAAAATGGAAACATGCCGTCGGAAGACCGATGGCATGTTACATTTGTTTCTGTGAGAAATTCAGAGTGGAAGAAAATGGATTTTTCAAAATATGATACGATTCTCCATGTGGCTGCAATTGTACATCAGAAAGAACAGCCGGAAATGGAGGAACTCTATTATGCAGTTAATACAAAATTGACAGAAGAACTTGCGGATAAGGCAAAGGCTGAGAGGGTTCGTCAGTTCGTTTTTTTAAGTACGATGAGTGTTTATGGAATGACAATGGGACAGATTACAGAAGAAACAGAATGTACACCGATTACTTTTTATGGAAAAAGCAAGCTTGCCGCAGAACGGTACTTATGTGAGCAAAGAAGTGATACATTCAAAGTAGCGGTTATCAGACCTCCAATGATTTATGGGAAAGCTTGTACCGGAAATTATGCTTCATTGGAGAAGCTGGCGGGCAAGATACCTGTTTTTCCGAGAGTGAGCAATGAGAGAAGCATGATATACATCGAGAATTTGTGCGAGTTCTTATATCGGATTATAAGAGGAGATGCAGATGGTATCTATTGCCCACAAAACAGCCAATATGTGAATACATCAGATATGGTAGCACGGATCGCCGAAAGCTATGGAAGAAGTATATGGCTCGTTCCGGGATTCGAATGGATCATCGGTAAGCTTGCCGGAAGAGTTAACATATTCTCAAAGGTTTTTGGCAGCCTGACTTATGACCGGAAACTATCATTTCCGGAAGAAGTGGGAGAGTATGAAGTGGTGGATTTTCTGGAGAGTATAAAAAAATCTAAGGAGTCATTATGAAAAGAATAGGTGCTGTGATTGTAACACTAATATTTTTTATTGTGCTGGCGTATAATGCGTACTATGCTCCATTGCCAGATATTAAGGTAAGTAATACAGAGACGGTTATCATTCCGGGAGTGGAAAAAGAATACACTTTTTTGTTTTTAACAGATATGCATATGGCTATTAAAACGAAACAAGATCTGGGCGCTTCTCTGGGTGATGCAGATGAAAGAATGAAGGCGTTTGTCAATGAGGAAGGAATACTTTCGTCTACACAGTTTACAGAATGGATTACCTATGCCAACCGCTTGAAGCCGGAAGGTGTATTAATGTGTGGCGATATGATAGATTATTATTCGCAGAAAAATGTTGAATTTTTAGCTGACAATCTTCAGAAATTAAAAGTGCCTTATTTGTACGTGTTGGGAAATCATGAGATGTATTCACCGTGGAATGAAACGATTGCAGAAGATGCGGAGATATATCATTTGTTCAGAGAGAATAACACAGCATTTCAAGCATGGGAATTTCCGGAGTTTACAATATGTGCAGTAGATAATCAATCATATCAGGTAGCACCTGAGGCACTGGATGCAATGCAAAAGGAGATAGAAAAGGGTAAGCCAATTATTTTGCTGGCACATGTTCCATTTTACACATCACAGATAGAAACTTTAAAGGAAGCTTCTATTAATACATGGGGAGTGCCACTGATTATCGGTGAGGGAGCAAGAGATACTACAGAGGTTACAAGAAAATTCATGAAAATGGCATTTTCAGATGAAAGCCCTGTAGTGGCAGTTTTTACAGGAGATAATCATTTTTATTATAAGGGAATGCTTACTGATAAAATAGAAGAATGCGTGATAGATCCAAGCTTTGCAGGAAACGGCACTATTATTAAAATTAATAGTTTTAAAATATGAGTAAAATATCCGTATTGATGTCTGTTTATAAAAAAGAAAATCCAGAATATTTAAGAGCGTCCTTAGAAAGTATATTAGTTCAGACGAGGACCGCAGATGAAATTCTTCTGATCGAAGATGGACCTCTGACACAGGAATTATATCAGGTAGTGGCGGAGTATCAGAAAAAATGTGATTATCTCCATGTGCATGCCATGGAACAGAATGTTCAGCTTGGTCGTGCACTGGCAAAAGGAGTGGAATTATGCCAATATGATCTGATCGCAAGAATGGATACAGATGATATTGCGATGCCGGATCGATTAGAGAAAGAGGAGGCATATATGGAAGCACATCCTGAAGTGGATGTGGTAGGTGGTGCTATCCGGGAATTTAATGATGAAGGAACCATAGACCGCGTCAAGAATATGCCAAAGACTCAGGAAGAAATTTTAGAGTATGTGAAAGTGCGTAATCCATTAAATCACATGACAGTTATGTATAGGAAAGATTCTATTTTAAAAGCAGGAAATTATAAACATTTTCCATTTCTGGAGGACTATTCTCTATGGAGCAGGATGTTGTCACAGGGATATCAGTTCCGGAACATGGAAGATATACTTGTCCGGGCGAGAACAAGCATGGGATTAGTAAAGCGAAGAAGTGGATGGGCTTATTACAAGGATTTTCAAAAGCTTAGAAAACAGCAGCACGAGCTGGGAATTACAAATACGTTTGAATATATAAAGGCGCAGGTTGGAACTTTTGTTGTACTCATGATGCCGGGGTGGATGAAGGAGTACTCATATAAGAGATTTTTGCGCAAATCTGAATAACTAAGAAAAAATTCATAGAAAAATTCTTTTGTGTAAAGAAAATTATGCTATAAATGCTTAAAGGGTAAGGCATAAATGGAGGAAAAAAATCATGCGTGAAGCCCGTGTGCTGGAGATCATTGGGAAACGCCCGGTAGGAGGTGTAGGGACAGTGATGCTCAATTATCAGAGACATATGAATATGGAACGCGTCCAGATGGATTATCTGATTTTCGGAGAGCAGGAAGAGACGTTCGATAAAGAAGTGAAAAAACTTGGTTCCAGAGTTTATACCTATCCGGCACTGTCCGGCAGACAGATGGGACAGACAAAGAAATATTTTGAGCAGTTTTTTTCAGAACATCACAGAGAATATGATATTGTTCATCTCCATGCACCCTATATTGCTTTTTTATGTCTGCCGGTTGCTGCAAAGTATGGAATCAGTCATCGAATTGTACATAGCCATGCAACTGTATATGCGGAGAGTAAAGGAAAAGCGGTGCGGAATAGAATGCTTTGGAGTATATCTCAAAAGTACATTACCGATCGGATCGGATGCTCGCAGGCAGCAGGAGCGTTCCTTTTTGGCAAAAAAGATTATACTGTGTTGAAAAATGCGATCTGCTGTGAAGAATATGCTTATAACGAGGCGACAAGAAGCAAGATCAGAACACAGTATCAGGCAGAAGATAAACTGGTTATTGGAAATGTAGGCCGGTTCAGTCAGCAGAAAAACCAGATGTATCTGGTAGATATTTTTTCGGAGATACGAAAAATCCACAAAGACAGTGTATTATGGCTGGTGGGAGATGGCGAACTTCGACCACAGATTGTGGAGAAAATAAAACAACTTGGGTTGATAAATTCAGTAAAAATATTTGGAATGGTGGATAACACAGGAGAGTTATATCAGGCAATGGATGTCATGGTCATGCCATCTTTATTCGAAGGGCTGCCAATGACTGGTGTAGAAGCACAGGCATGCGGTCTGCCATGTGTGTTTTCTGATACGATCACCAGAGAAGTGGATGTGATGGGCAGTCCATTCCTGTCGCTGGAGGAAAGTAAGGCAGAATGGGCGAAGACAGCGGTAAGAGCGGCAGGACGCTATAAAGAAAGCGGAAAGGCAAGACGAAGTTTTGGAAAAGAGCTTGCAGAACATGGATTTGATATCCGTGTGGAGGCGGAACGATTAGAAGAAATGTATGTTGGAATGATGTGAGACATACAGAATATAAAAGGCATAAATATGAGGAAATAATATATGACAAAGAAAATGTTTCAGATTTCCAGAATATTGATGGTTGTGCTTACGATTGGTGTGTGCCTGACTTTATTGTTAGATGGACGTGTCATGATATTGGATAAGCATATCTATCTTAGATGTATGTTGGAATTTGCCAGCTTGACATTATTTTTAATAATTTCCAGATTATATGAAGCAAAAAGAAAGATATTTAGCACAGGATATTTATTCCTGATGATCAATGCTTTTATAAACGGAACCATATGTCCCTGCTATTACACGGACAGCCGTTTGCTCAGAGATGAGCGGGATAATTATTATATGCCCAATGATCATTTCATGATTTATATGAAGGTGTATTTTATATTAATGTCTATTATTCTGGTTTATTTGTTGTGTTTAAAGCATACAACTAATGAGATAAAAAGGTATGATTTTATAGAATATAAGGACACAGATGATTTTGCTATACTTGCAGGCAGTGTTCTGTTGGCACTTCCGGTCATGGAAATGACAGGGACAAGTGGCGTTATGTTAATGACACCGGTTTTGTGTTATTTCTTTGGCAGACTGATGTATTCGAAATTCAGTTTATCTCAGAGTATATTTTGCTTTGTTGGATTGTTGCTTGGAATATATGGAATTTATCGGATTTTAGATCAGAGATATCTGGTAATTCAGTATGCAATGCCAGTAATATTAGTGTTCTTAGTGTTTGTAGCAGTGAATGATGATAGAAGAAAAGGAAAGAAAGTTGTTCCTTTAATGATACTTGGAATTATTGCAGTGCTGCTTTATGGTATGCTGTCTGAAATTGTAAAGTTAAATCGTTATTGGAATGGAAATTATAATCTATTATATGAATTGACAAATTTCCAGAGTTACATTGATTTTGGTGCTAATCAGTTTTATCGAATTTTTGGTATCTGGACAGAACTAGGCGGTAATATCATAGATTTTGTCCATAAAAATGGATTCTTCTATGGTATTACCTATGTGAAATTTCTGGCACCGTATTTTGGATTTGAATATGTTAGTCTGCCTGCCATATCAGCAAGGTACATTCAGGCATCTTATGCACAGCCCGGCTTGATTGCAGAAGGATATGCAAATTTTGGAATTATTGGATCGGTTGTAAATATGTTGATTCCATTTCTGCTGGCAGAGTACTTTTTAAATTTATTTTTAAAAAAACGAGATGGATTGTCAATTTGTCTGATGACAATTCCGTTTGTGAAGATACTTTTGGATGGAGGAACTATTAATTCCATTATTGTGGGGATTGGAATTTGTATTTTACCATTTAGTATTTATTTACTGTTGAAAATTTTTAATATAAATGTAAAGACTGTTGAAAATATCAGAATCAGAGTATTTAGGAAGAAAAAGAGACAACTGCAAGGACGGAAGAGCAATGGAGAAAATAACAGTAATCATTCCAGTATATAATGTAGCATCTTTTCTGGAACGGGCATTAAAAAGCATAACATGTCAGACATACACGAATCTGCAGATTCTGTTAATTGATGACGGCTCAACGGATGAAAGCGGAAAAATCTGTGATGACTGGGTGAAAAAAGATAGCAGAATACAGTGTGTCCATCAGGAGAATGCAGGTGTATCTGTTGCGAGAAATCATGGACTGGATCTTGCAGTTGGGGAGTACATCATGTTTATAGATGCCGATGACTGGGTAGAACCTGAAATGATAGAAAGTTTGCATGAACTGATTCTTAAGCATCAGGCAGGTGTAAGTGCCTGCAGATATGTGGAGTCTCATCAGACAGAATTTCTGAGCAGGGATGAAAAAAAAGATGGACAGGTTACCATTGCGGAAGGTCAGGTGGAAGCAGGAATTCAGCTATTGTTACCATGGTCTGTATATTGTAAATTATATAGAGCAGATTTATTACATAATATTCGATTAAAGAAATACAAAATAGCGGAAGACCTGTTGTTTAATACAGACATTATCTGTGAAGGTAAGCTCGATAAAGTAGTGTTTATCGATATTCCGTATTACCATTATTTTATCAGGGATGACAGTGCAATCCGCCAGGAATACCAGAAAAAGTATATAGATGGTGTGAAGGTAGAAGAAAACTGCTATGACAGACTGATTCAGATCTCGCCACGTTTTGGTGATATTAATATTGTCGGTTGTTCTGTCAGTATGCTGTTTGAGCGTATAGCAGAGTTGTCACATGCGGAACGAAAAAAGATACAGGAAGATTTCAGATGGTGCAAGAAAAATGCCAAAGAATATAAAAAGGCATTATTGAATGTATCAGATAGACACAGAAAAATATCTGGAGTGCTGAAAGTATATGTACCAGATTTATATCTATGGACATTGATTATACGGAAAAGGAAGAATAAATGAGCAGAGAAGACGAATTGATATCAGTTGTTGTACCGGTATATCATGTGGAAACATATATAGAACGCTGCGTGGAATCCTTATTGCAGCAGACATATTCCAATCTGGAAATTATTCTCGTAGATGATGGCGGAGATGACAGATGTCCCCAGATATGTGATGAGTATGCGAAAAAAGATGCAAGAATAAAAGTGATTCACAAGAAAAACGGAGGTCTTTCTGACGCCAGAAATGCAGGTATGAGAGCAGCTTCGGGAAAATATCTTGCGTATATTGACAGTGATGATTATATTCAGCCGGATACTTACGAGAAAATGATATATGCTCTGAAAAAAGAGAATGCTGATATTGCAGTATGCAATTATGAAGCTGTGACAGACCAGGGGCAGAGTATTACCGAGAAGAACCAGAAAATGGATATTAAGGACAGAACCTATTCCTCACAAGAGGCAATCAGTAATCTCTGCGGACCGAATTATCATTATTGGGTGACTGCCTGGAATCGATTATATAAGATAAAGATTGCAAGAGAGATCAGCTTTCCGGTCGGAAAAATACATGAAGACGAATTTACTGCACATTTATTTTATGATAAAGCAGAAAAAATTGTGGGAATCTCGGAGCCGTTGTATAAATATGTGATTCGCGAGAACAGTATTATGACAAAGAAATACAGCGTGAAGAATCTGGTATATGTGGAAGCAGTGAATAACAGAATAGAATATTGCATGGAACATGGACTGGAAGAAGTTGGGCAGGCGTTCTTACGGTGGATGTCGCGTTATCTTATGAATGTATATGATAAACTTGATATAAAAGATAAAGAGGTCAGACAGACCTATGATAAATATGTGGAGATGTATCTGAAATTATATCATTCCATCAAGGAGAAACATAAATTGGATACGAAAACAAAAGCAGCAACATTTATGCTGGTTCATACTCCAAAACTGGCAAGTTATATATCAAGGAAAATTTTGAAGTAAAAGGAAAACGGAGAAGCATATGAAAAAAATATGTCTTGTTGTAGGAAATACATTGCCTGTACCGGCAGTGATGGGGGGAGCTGTTGAAGAACTTATCACAATGCTGCTTGATCAGAATGAAATAGAGCAGAAAGCAGAATTTATTATTTTCTCAAGAGAGAATAAAAAGGCAGAAAGGGAAGCAAAAAAGTATAAGTATTCCAGAATTATTTATATTCCAGACGATACTGTTCTGGATAAGGTAAATAACAGAATCAGAAGATATGCTTCCAGTGTGCTGAAACCAGGAACCTTGTTGGATTCCGGATATTATCGCAAAATTTACCATATTCTGAGGAATATCAAATGTGATGCAATCGTCTGTGAGGGTGGTCTTTATCATGAATTTCGTCAGTTCGCAAAGAAATTTGGAAAAGAGAAAACTTATCTGCACATTCATCATCATGTAATGGCAGATCCTGAATATGATGAAATCTTTGGAAATATTATTGCGGTCAGTGAATTTGCAAAAAAAGAATGGCTGCGTACTACAAAAC
>OGGA01001772.1_pt1 | contig 10649 bp, 8 predicted proteins | sample 1571041 | NCBI WGS metagenome assembly OGGA01 (sample SAMEA2582057, study PRJEB24529) | metagenome | biome: Human gut stool | place: China | collected 2011 | reverse complement strand
AGTGCTCTTGGCTCTCCCTTTGGGAGAGCTGTCACCGTAGGTGACTGAGAGGGCGTACGCTGTCAGTCCTGTTTTAAAGTATCAAATGCAATAAAAAGCTTTCCCCCGTAAAAATACAAATCGGGCAGTCCGCAGACTGCCCGATTTTGTTCTATAAAGAATAATTCCGTTTTTACCCCAGCACCTTGAGGGGGGAGTTTTCCACCCACAGGGTATTGTCCAGCAGGCGGGTGACGGCAAGCCGTCCATTTGCCGTTACCCGGGCGGGGTCGAGGGCGTAGAAGTCGCTCTCGGTCAGGTTTTCCGGGTCGGCGGTGGGGGAGATGCCCGCCACGCATACCCAGTGCCCGTAGGTGCTGCTGGTGGCAATGTGGGGGTAGTTCACCTCGTCCCAGCCGGAGGAGGTCAGGTGGTATTCATAAGTAGAGGTGCGGTTTGCGTGGCGCTTTACCCCGCTGACCGTGGTGTTTTTCAGGTGCACGATCACCGGATGCCCGGCGGAAAGTTCGCTGTACAGCTTTTTCAGGCACTCGGCGCGGGTGCCGGAGTACCCGGTGTAGCCCGCTGCGGACCACACCGCACCGTTCGACCACATTCCGCTGCCGGAGCACACCTTGCCGTCCAGAATGGTGCGGGCGTAGCGCAGCGCGTACAGGCTGCACTTGCCGGAGGTCTGGTTGCCGATGGAAAGAATGTGGCTGGTGTCAAAGCTGAGCAGCCGGATGCCGTTTTTCTCTTTCAGCTCGGCGGCGTGGGCACGGGGCAAAAAGGCGCACAGCAGCAAAACCAGCGCCAGAACTGCCGCCGCCAGCCGCTGTGCCGCGCGGGCGGGACAGTGTTGCATGGGTACTTCCTCCAAGTTCGTTTCAATCTGGACATGATTTTACCACTAAAACGTGGTGAAAATGTGTAAAAAGGCAAAATAATGGGGAAAATGGTGCGCCCTCTCAGTCAAAGCCTGCGGCTTTGCCAGCTCTCCCAAAGGGAGAGCCAAGTCCACTGCCGGGAAGTTTCTCTTTGCGCCTAATACTTTAGCGCTGAACTTTACGGCTTGGCTCTCCCTTTGGGAGAGCTGGCGCGGGAGCGCCTGAGAGGGCGAACCCTTTTCAAGAAAGTTGACGCCTGCCAACACAACATATATCCAAATTTAAGTGCTCCCGTACCCGGCAAAACCGCGCCGCCGGGGCAGGGAAAAGAAGATTCCGTAGACTGTCGACGGACTTTATTCCAGAATATATCAAAACTGCAACAAAACTCGCTTGTTTTCATCCTTTTTGACGAAACCGCTTCAGGAAGTTTAGCGATATTCCCGATTGACAAAACCGTCACTGGTCGGATATAATCAGGGCAGAAAGGCAACGATGGTTGCGAAAGCCTTTCGAGAAAAAAGAAACATATCCACAAAAACGCTGATTGGAGGGATACCCTATGAAGAAACTGTCAAAGATCGTCGCTCTGCTGCTTGCAGGTGCAATGGCTATGGTGATGCTCACTGCCTGTACCGGCGGCGGTGGCGGCGGTAGCAGTGCCGGTACGGTCGATTCGAAAGAAGAAACGAAAGCCGTAAAGTTGATCAACAGTGATGCAAAGAATGACAAGAACCTTCGTGCAGTAGCAGAAGGACATTTGGATGCAGACAAAAAGAATCTTGATACGCAGTTCAAGTTTCTCGGCTATGCGGGAGCCTTTAAAGTTCATGTGGATGATGGCGGAAAGGATCTGGTCATCACCATTACCGCACGGTACGACTATAAGGATACGCTTCTGAGCGATGTACTGAACAGGATCTCGAACTACGTTGATACCAAGCACAATGTCAGCGTGAAGCAGGACGGCGATTTTACGAACATTGGTGTTGTTGTCAAGGGCGATAACCAGCAGAGCTATATTGGCGTTTCCATCCGCATCAAGAACTATAAATAATTCCGAACCTTTTCCCCGGAGAGCACTCGCCCTCCGGGGCTTTTTGTATCCAACAAACTGACGTATCTGCTCAAAAATAATTGGAAAATATAGGTAGTCTGTACATTGACGCGGCGGTGCAGGCGCTGTAAAATAAGCATAGGTAGTCCGGGCTTTTGGAGCACGGAAAGTTTCTGTAAAATTTTTTATTTGGAGGAATCTAACATGAAAAAGATGAAACGTCTTGTGGCCGTTCTTCTGGCCGGTATCATGGCACTGGCAATGCTCACCGCTTGCGGCGGTACCCCTGTGACCCGTGATGAAGCACTGGAGAAGAGCGTTGCCGAGTGGGCTGTGGAGTGGGGCAAGAGCGCAAAGCTGGAGCTGACTGAGGATGCCGATCTGACTGCGATCAGCGCTAAGTGCCTGCCCTCCATGGCCAAGGCATACAATGCTACTTTGGCTAAGGACAATGATGCTGCGGCGGATGCAGCAGCTGAGATGAGCAAGATTTTTGTTGCAGCAAAGAAGGACAAAAAGGTTGCGCCGGTGGACGTGATCATCCCGAACACGATGGAGTTCACCAAGGAGAATGTAATCAATGTCGTCCAGAAGGGCATGGGCAACATTCAGACTATTTTGAATAAGGCTGGTGTTAAGAACCCGGCCAAGTTCGGCGTTACCGTTACCAAGCAGAAGGACTACACCCTGATCCTCTTTATGGTCAGCGAATAAGCGTACCTTCTTAAAACTGCACCCCGCCCCGGAGAGCACCCGCCCTCCGGGGCTTTTTTTCGCCTTTTTGTGACAAACCCCGCCCGCTGTGGTACAATAAAAGGGTATCGAACTTACACAGAAAGGACGTTTCCATGCAGCTGTTTGAACTGGTCAGCCCACGGCTGTTCCGCCCGCTGGCGGGGCCCAACCGGGCGTTTTATGCAGAGCTTTTGCTGCTGCTCTGGGAGGAGTGCCGCCATACGGCAGATTACAGCATTTCCCGCGCCGAAGCCGTCTCCCGCGCCGAGGATTATTTTGCCGCGCTGGCAAAGCCGCTGGCGCTGGACGCCGACGGCGCGGGCGATGAGGACGAGCAGCCCACCCGCGACCCCCACACGCTGGCGGTGGGCTTTTTGCTGCGTCTGCGCCGCACCGGCTGGCTGGAAGAGCAGCCCGGCAGTTATGAGACCGAGCCCACCTTTGCCTTTATGCCGGAGGTCACCCCGCTGCTGGATGCGCTGGAAGAGATATTGAACCCCCGGGTGGTCACCTATACCGGCAAGCTGTACAAGGCGTGGCAGCTGCTGGGCAGCATCGGGCAGGAAAAAAGCCCCTACGAAAACGTGCTGCGGGAGGTGGCGGCAGACCTTGAAACGCTGAATAAATCCCTGCGCGCCCTCAACGCTTCCATCGGGCATTATATCGACCGCCTGACCCATAACCGCACCCCGCAGGAGGTACTGGAACTGTTCGACCAGTACGAGGAAAAGGTGGTGGCGGCGGCGTACCATCGCTTTAAAACCAGCGATAATCTGTTCAATTATCGCGCCTATCTGGAAGAAGAACTGGACGACTGCGAGCAGAACCAGCTGCCGCGCTTAGCGCTGGATTACGCCCGGGTGGAGCGCTGCGCCCCCGGCGAGGCGGCACCCCGGGTGCGTGCCCTCATCCAGCAGCAGCGGGACGCGCTGGAAGAGATGAGCACCCTGATGAAGGAGATCGACGCCAGCCACATCCGCTACCGCAAGCGTGCGGTGCAGCGGGCACAGTTTTTGCTGCTGAGCGACCGCTCGGCGCAGGGCAGCGTCACCGCCCTGCTGCGCCGCTATGCCGAGGACATTCGCAGCCCGGAGCAGCTGTTCGAGCCGGACGACGGCCCGGTGGCGGCGCGGCTGCACCTGTACCCGGCGGCAGTGTTCGGCGCAAAGCCGCTGTATCCCCCCGCCGCGCCCCGCACCGAAGCACCTCTTGCCCCGGTGCGCACCGAACCTCTTGACCCCGCCCGGCTGCGGCAGGAACAGCAGCTGCTGCTGGACTACGCCCGCCTTGCCGTCACCGAGGAAAACGTGGCGCTGCTGGCGCGGCAGGCACTGGCTGCCCGCGGGCAGGTGAACGCCTCCACCCTTGTGGAGGAATACCCGAACGACTTTACAGGCATCATCGGCCTGCACACCTATTCCCAGTCGCCGCACCGGGAGTATGATATCACCCTGACCGGAAACTGGGTGGAGCGCGGCGGCTTCCGGTTTCAGGATTTTGTCCTGACCCGCCGCAAGGAGGTAAACACGGATGGCAACCATTGATCTGCTGGAAGAGACCGCAAACTATCTGCTCAACCACTGCTTTGTGCTGGGCGGTGTAGAGGAACAGCGGGCAAAATATCTGTATATTCAGGATCACCTCAACGAAGTGCGTGCGGTGTTCAAGCCCTTGGGCTACGCGGTGCTTTTGTACCCCGCGCCCATGCAGGCGGCGGCGCTGGTCAACGAGCACGAGGGCAGTCAGGCACGGCTGCTCAAGTACGAAAGCATTTTGCTGCTGGTGCTGCGGCTTTTGTACCTGCAAAAGCGGGAAAGCCTTGCCGCCAGCGCAGACGAGGTGCTGGTCACGGTGGAAGAGGTGCAGGCAGAGCTGCAAAAGATGAACCTGCCCCGCAAGCTGGATCAGCAAACGCTGGAAAAGCTCATGCGCACCCTGCGCCGGTACAATCTGGCGCGTCCGGTGGGGCGGCTGTCCGGGCTGGACAGCCGCATCGAGGTATTTCCCACGGTGCTGCTGGCGCTGCCGGACGCTGACCTTGCGGATGCCGCCGCCGAGAGCGCCCGCACCCGCACCGAGCTTGGCCTGTACGAGCGCCCGGAGGGCGCAGACACCGAAGCAGGGGAGGGTGAAGCATGATCGAACTCAAGCGCCTGAAACTCATCAACTGGCATAACTTTGAAAATACCACCTTCGACTGCGCCCGCCTGACCTATATGATCGGCGTGAACGCCGTGGGCAAGACCACCATTCTGGACGCCATCCGCTACTGCCTGACCACCAACCGCAATTTCAATGCGCTGGGCAATAAGAAAAGCGGGCGCACCCTGCAGGGCTCCGTCCACGCCAAGCAGCGCGGCGAAAACGCCTACCGCCGCCCGGGGCATACCGTGGCGTATATCGGGGCGGAGTTCTGGGACAGCGTAAAGCACACCAGCTTTGTCATCGCGGTGCGGGTGGAGTCCGAGGGCCCCATGCAGGAGCTGCACCCCGGCGACCAGACGTGGTATATTTCCGAGGACGGCATCACGCTGGAACAGCTGCCCTTTATCGACCCGCGCACCGGTGCGCCCAGCGCCAAGGAGGACTTCAAGCCCGCCGAGGGGCGGCTTTCCTATACCCGCAGCCCCAGCGAAGCGCGGGACCGCATCTGCCGCGCACTGGGCATTGGGCGCGCAGCCAGCCCGCTGGGCAAAAAGTTCAACGAGGTGTTCCAGATGGGCACCAGCATGGACGAGATCCCGAATTTCCGGGAGTTTCTGTACCAGTACATCCTCCCGCAGCCGGAACTGGACTTGGAAGCCTTGCAGGGTGACCGCTTGGAGCTGGAAAACCTGCACGCTGTTCTGGCGGAAGCCCAGACCCGCGCCGATGCGCTGGACGAGATCGTGCGTTTTGGCCGCGAAGCCACCGAAAAACAGACCGAAGCCCTTGTGAATCGGGGCGCTGCCCTGCTGGCGCGGGCTGCTGCCGATGCCGGGGAAAAGGCCGTCTGGCAGGAGCGGGTAGACGCCGGACGCCGCCAGCAGGAAACGCTGCGCACCCGCTACGCCGAAGCCAAGACCGCCGAAGCGGAAGCCCGCCGCGCCTACCTGACCGCCCACAGCGCCGCCGGTGCCAGCGGCGAGGGCCGCGCACTGGACGCCCTCAGCGAGGAGCTGGCGCACCGGCAGACCGCACTGGATGCCGCCGCCCGCCGCGCCGACACCGCCGAAAAAGCTGCCGAAAAGACCGGCAATCTGCTGGCTGTGCTGCGCCGCAGCGGCTTTGCCGCCGGGCAGAAGCTGGCAGACCTGACCCCGGACACCCTGCCCGCCCTGACCGACTGGCTGACCGCACAGGAAAAGCCGCTGGAAGAAGCCTATTTTGCCGCCCGGCAGCACACCGCCGCCCTGCAGCGGCAGCAGACCGAGAAACGCGCCGAGCTGGATGCCGTATCCGGCGGCAAGTGGGTGTACCCTCACGGCGACGCCGCTACCCGGGTGCGGGACGCCGTGAACGCCGAACTGAAAAGCCGTGGCATGGAGCCGGACGCCCGCATCTTCTGCGAGCTGCTGAACGTGGAGGACGAAAGCTGGCAGGACTGCGTGGAAGCCTGTCTGGGCGACCGCCGGTTCGATATCCTTGTGCCGCCCGCCCACTACGCCGCCGCAAAGAGCGCTTTTGTGGCGCTGAAAGAGAAAGTCGGCCCCATCAGCCTGCTGGACACCCCGGGTCTGCGCAAGGCCAACCGCCGCGCCGACACCGCCCCCGCCGACAGTCTGGCGGCACAGGTCACCAGCGAAAACCCACTTGCCGCGCAGTACGCCGACACCATCCTGCGCCGCATCGTCTGCTGCGACACCCCCGACACGCTGGAAAACTACCCCGACAGCGCCACCCGGGACCTTCTGCGCCACCACCCCTTCCGGTTGGAGCGTCTGCGCACCCCGCAGCGCTATATCGGCTTGGAAGCCCGCCGCGCCCGCGCCGGGGCACTGGCAGGGGAGATGAACGCCCTTGCCGAGGAAGTACGCGCCGCCGCACAGGCGGAGCAGAACCTGAAAGCCGCATACAGCCAGTACCAGACCCTTTTGCGCGGCACAACGCTGGAAGAACTTGCCGCTTTGTGGGACGCCCGCGCCGCCCTGACCGCCGCCCGCGCGGCGGTGGACGAGCAGGCGGCAAAGCTGGCGGAGTGCCGCGAGAACCCGCTTTTGCAGCAGCTGTACAAGGAGGAAGAGATGCGCGAAGCCGCATGGGAAGCCGCCCGCACTGCCGTGGAGCAGACCGGCGGCGACCTGCGCGTGTGCGAAAAACAGATCTCCTCCTGTGAGACGGAGCAGCAAAAGGCGGTGGACACCGCCGAAAAGAGCGCACAGGCAGCAGAAAGCTTCTTTGCCGCCCACCCGCTGGTGGAGCCGCTCTCCCGCAGCCGTCAGCAGGTGCTGACCGGGCCGGACAAATCTCCCCGCGCCGCCGCGCAGGCCGCCGAAAAGGCACAGGCCAAGCTGGACGATGCCCTGACCGTCTACCTGAACAGCACGCTGGAACCGGCGCAGCGGGAATACAACCGGCGCTATGTCTGTGATTACCCCTTGGGTCTTGCCGGGCTGGAACAGTACCGCGCCCAGCATGAGAGCCTTGTGCGCATCGATTTGGAGCGCTACGCCGCCCGTCTGGAGCAGGCGCAGCGGGACTGCAAGGACCGCTTCCGCAAGGATATCCTGTTCCGCATGAAGGACGATATCTTCAACGCCCGGCGGCAGTTCCGGGAGCTGAACAAGGTCATGGAGCAGCTGACCTACGGCGAGGAAGTCTACCGCTTTGAACTGGAACCCAGCCGCGACCCGCAGCTGGCGGCGTTCTATCAGGTCATCGTGGATAAGGGCAACCAGCAGATGACCGAGGGCGACTCTCTGGACAACCTTGCTGCCACCGCCGACCCCGCCTACGAGCGTCAGGTGGACGAACTGATGGAAAAGATCATGGCGGACGTGGACGAGAACACCCGCGCCCGGCAGGAGGGACGCACCGCCGCCGGTGCCACCCTTTCGGACTATGTGGACTACCGCACCTATCTGGACTACGATATCAAGGTGACCAATCAGGTCACCGGGCAGCAGGCGTATCTTTCCCGCGTCAGCCGCGATTCCTCCGGCGGCGAGAATCAGGCGCCCTTCTATGTGGCCATCTGCGCAAGCCTTTTGCAAATCTACCAGAAGAGCGAAAACAGCATCCGTCTGGTGCTGCTGGACGAAGCGTTCAGTAAAATGACCAGCGACCGCATCCGCCCCATGATGGAACTGTTCCGCCGCCTGCAATTGCAGGTGCTGCTCATCTCCACCGTGGAAAAGAGCACCGCCATCCAGCCCTACTGCGATATCACCTACTCCATCGTCCGTCACGGCGACGCCAACGCCATCGCGCCCTTTGTCCGCCTTGCGGCGGAATAATACAAAGCAGGGGTTGACATAAAAAATAAACTTTGCTATACTGTTTCTCGCTCATCGGAGGGCTGTTTCAACGTAATTGAAAGGCCGGATAAGATGTCATCGTTCGTGCTTCCCGGAGGCTGTGGGCACCGTAGTGCCGCAGCAGAAGAGGGAACGCACCGGAGCGGTGGTTCTTATCCGGCCTTTTTGTATGTGCAGAGTTCAAAAAAGGAGGAGTTATGCCAAAGAAAGCCATCCAATTGTCCGACCACTTTACCTATTCCCGCCTGCTGCGGTTCGTGCTGCCCTGCATCGGCACCATGCTGTTCACCTCCATCTACGGCATCGTAGATGGGCTGTGTGTCTCCAACTTTGTGGGCAAAACGGCCTTTGCGGCGGTCAACCTCATCATGCCGCTGCCGCAGCTGCTGGGCACTGTCGGCTTTATGCTGGGCACCGGCGGCAGCGCCATCGTAGGCATCACGCTGGGCGAGGGCGACCAGAAAAAAGCCGACCGCTATTTTTCCATGCTGATGCTGGCGGCGCTTGTTTCGACCGGTGTGCTGGCCGTGCTGGGCATCCTGCTCCTGCGGCCGGTCGCCGTGCTGCTGGGCGCGAAGGGCGAGCTGCTGGACTACGCCGTGCGCTACGGGCGCATCCTGATGCTGGCGCTGCCGCCCTTTGCGCTGCAAAATATGTTCCAAAGCTTTTTCGTCACCGCCGAAAAGCCGCTTCTGGGCTTCTGGTTCACCGTTGGTGCAGGCTGCACCAACATGGTGCTGGACGTGGTGATGGTGGGTATGCTGCACTGGGGCGTGGAGGGCGCTGCCATTGCCACCCTGATCAGCCAATTGGTGGGCGGCGTGCTGCCGGTGTTCTATTTTATCGACCACCACAATACCAGCCGCCTGCACCTGTGCAGAACGCAGTTTTATGGCCGCGTGCTGTGGGATGCCTGCATCAACGGCTCTTCCGAGCTGATGACCAGCCTTTCCATGTCGCTGGTCAATATCCTGTATAACTTCCAGCTGCTGCGGCTTGCCGGAGAAAACGGCGTGGCGGCTTACGGCGTCATCATGTACGCTGCCTTCCTGTTTGTGGCGGTGTTTGTGGGCTATGCCGTGGGCAGCGCACCCATCGTCAGCTTCCATTACGGCGCGCGCAACCACGCCGAGGTGCACAACCTTTATCAGAAGAGCCTGCGCCTCATCGCCATGGTGGCTGTGAGCATGACCGCCGTATCCATGGTGCTCATCCCCTTTGTGGCGCGCATCTTTGTGGGCTACGATATCCAGCTGCTGGCGCTGACAAACCGCGCCTTCCGGCTGTATGCGCTGAGCTTCCTCATCATGGGCTTCAATGTGTATGCGTCCTCCTTCTTCACGGCGCTGGGCGATGGCGTGACAAGCGCCCTCATCTCCTTTCTGCGCACGCTGGTGTTCCAGCTTGCCGCGCTGCTCCTGCTGCCCGCCCTGTGGGGCATTGATGGCGTGTGGCTGGCTGTCACCGCCGCCGAGCTTGCCGCGCTGGCGGTGAGCGTGTATATGTTTGTGACAAAAGACCAGAAATTCCATTACCGTCATGTTTGACGCGTCATAACAAGAAAGCCGCCGGGGCCCCGGCGGCTTTCCTGTTATTCAAAGGTATATTCCACCAGCTGGCAGTTTTTGATGCCGGCAGCGGCGTACTCCTCGTTGGTCATATCATAAAAATAGGAGTGCACCACCCGGGCGATGCCGTTGTGTGCCACCAGCAGATAGGTCTTGCCGGTGTCCGCCTTCAACTCGTCCAGCAGGTTGTAGATGCGCTGTGCCAGCTGCATCATGCTTTCGCCGCCGTCATAGCGGTCGGCAAAGTGGGTCTTGGAGGTGCGGAACTCCGCACCGTCCCGGGGCGTGCCCTCGTATTTGCCGAAGCACTGCTCCCGCAGGCGGGGCTCGCAGCGGGCGGGCAGACCGGTAGCGGCGGCAATGGCCTTTGCGGTGTCGGCGGCGCGGGAAAGGGGAGAGTACAAGATCTCGTCAATGTGCAGGCCGCTGTCCCGGACAAGCTCGCCCAGCTGCCGTGCCTGCTGCTGCCCGCGGGCGGTCAGCGGGCTGTCGGTCATGCCGCAGATCTTATTTTCCACGTTCCATACCGTCTCGCCGTGGCGGGTGAAATAGATATTATGCATAAAATTACTCCTTACAGCTTGTGCAGAGTGCCGTCCGGCAGCAGACAAACGGTGTCTCCCTCGTCGATGCCAAGCCGGGTCAACTCCCTGTCCGGGTAGGGCAGAATGCGGGCAGCCCCGGCGGCATCGGTCAGGGTCACATCGCACAGCACCGGCTGCCCGGCGGGCAGCTCCTCGCAGCCGTACAGCTGCTCGTCAATGCGCAGCACGCGGTATTCCGGCATGGTACAGCCCCTCCTTTGTGTTTTTCCTTATTATATAGCACCCGGGGGCTTTGGTGCAAGGGGGAACGATTTGAAATGACCGCCGCGTGCGCTTTGGCCATGTTCAGCGGAAAAATTATTTTTAATTCGCAATTCTGGAAAATCTGCGGATTTTCCAGAATTGCCTTTTCACGGGAGGGG
>OGGA01001767.1_pt1 | contig 10669 bp, 10 predicted proteins | sample 1571041 | NCBI WGS metagenome assembly OGGA01 (sample SAMEA2582057, study PRJEB24529) | metagenome | biome: Human gut stool | place: China | collected 2011 | reverse complement strand
GTACCCGAACCCTTTCTCGTAAAGAATCGGGTTCGAGTACGAACTGTTTGGTGGAGAATTAGGGACTCGAACCCCAGACCCCCTGCGTGTGATGCAGGTGCTCTAACCAGCTGAGCTAATCCTCCGAATCGGAACGTGCTTATTATACCACTCCGTTGGTCCAAATGCAAGCCCAAATTTTCGTTTTTCGAAAAAAGTTTGAGCCGACAGCGCTTTCCGGTTGCTCTCCGGGGGCAGATGGTGTATACTGGGGTTGGAATTCTTTCGAAAGAGAGGCCTTTTTTATGATAACTGTACGCGGTATCATCACCTTGCTGGTGCTGGCTGTCCTGTTTGCACTGGCGGTGGTGTGGATCTCCCGGCAGGGCGGCTGGAAAGGCGAGGGCTGCGGAGGCAACTGCTCTTCCTGCCACCAGCACTGCGACACCCCCGAGAAGAAACACTGAGCACACGAATGCCCCCTGACCGTCCGGTCAGGGGGCATTTTTGCGTCACAGCTCACCGTAGTGGGCGGCAAAGACCGCGATGGTGCTCAGCAGGTCGTCGTGGGCCTTCTGATAAGTGCTGTAACTGATGTTCAGCTTGTCCATCACCTCTTCCCGCCTCCGCCTTTCCATGTAGCGCAGCTGCAGGATGCTGCCCCGCAGGCCCGGATCTGCCTCGCGGTAATACTCCTCGGCCAGCTGGATGGCCCGCTTCCAGCCCCAGTTGCAGGGGCCATAGACCCAGTTTTTCTGCCCGCAGCGGCTGAGGGCCTCCTTCGTCTTCTTGCGCTGTTCCTGTGTCATGGCTTCCATCCCCTTTTTCCCTCAGCCCGCCGGGCCAAAGAAGCAGCGGTCGCGCTGCTCGACGGTCATCCCCAGCATCTTCGAGAGTTTTTCGGCCTCACTCACCTTGAATTCACTCTCATTTTCCAGCTTGCAGCGGAGGGTGTTGTTGGTGATGCCCAGAACATGGGCCACATGGCCCAGTTTCATGCCCTGGCTGCGGATGCAGTCGCGGATCATCATGGTATCGGTCATAGGCGTTTCTCCTTTCAGTTTTGCGTTCAACGCGTTCAGTACAATCATTGGTTGTATTATATCTTCAAGTTGATTATTTGTCAACATTATTTGCGAAATAGTTCCTTAAAAGTTGATTTATAGTAAATTTTTTGCTATACTGTCCTCAGAACACCGAAAATCGTGCAAACCGCAGAGAAAGCGAGGCCCTATATGTCCGATACCGATCTGTCCAGCCGCATCCGGCAGCGCCGGGAGCAGCTGGGCCTGTCGCAGGAAGAGCTGGCCGCCCGGATGGGCTACCGCTCCAAATCCTCCATCACCAAGCTGGAAAAGGGCATCAACGACCTGCCCCGGGCCAAGCTCGAGGAGCTGGCCGCCGCTCTGGACACCACACCCGCGTGGCTCATGGGTCTCGCAGACCTGCCCTGCCCTCCGCCGGGTTTCGAGCCTCTGCCTGAGATGGTGCGGGTGCCTCTCGTAGGCTCCATCGCCTGCGGCACCCCCATCACCGCTGAGCAGAACATCGAGTGCTACATCGGCGTCCCCGCCGCGTGGCACGCCGACTTCGCCCTCACCTGCCATGGCAGCAGCATGGCCCCCACCATCTGTGACGGCGACATTGTCTGCATCCGCCGCCAGCCCGAGGTGGAGCAGGGCGAGATCGCCGCTGTCCGCATCGGCGAGGAAGCCACCCTCAAGCACTTCCACCGCCAGGGCGAGACCGTCATGCTGCTGGCCGACAACACCGCCGTCTGCCCGCCCATGGTATTCGCAGGCCCCCAGCTGGAAGAAATTCAAATCGAGGGCCGTGCCGTGGGCTTCTGCCGTGGCTTATAATAAGGAGGAGTCCCCATGTCTGCACCCGAAGAAATGACCCTCAAGGTCATCGCCCATATCCGCACCGCCTTCCCCACCAAGTTTGGCATCCCGCGCCAGAGCGGGCTGGTGGACAGCCTGCGGGGCGAGGTCATTTTTACCCCCGAATACCGCAATGCCGACGCCGTGCGCGGCCTCGAGGATTTCAGCCACATCTGGCTGGTGTGGCAGTTTTCCGGCGCAGTGCGGGACAGCTGGTCCCCCACCGTCCGGCCGCCCCGCCTCGGCGGCAACACCCGGATGGGCGTATTTGCCACCCGCTCGCCCTTCCGGCCCAATCCGCTGGGACTGTCCAGCGTCCAGCTGGAAGCCATCGAGCACCGGCCCGACGTCGGCCCCGTCCTCATCGTGCGGGGCGCCGACCTGATGGACGGCACCCCCATCTACGACATCAAGCCCTACATCCCCTACGCCGACTGCCACCCGGACGCCGCCGCAGGCTTCACAGCCCAGACCCAGTTCCACCACCTGACCATGGTCTGCGACGCCGGCCTCTGGGCCAGAGTGCCTGCCGACCAGCAGGCCGCGCTGCAGGGTGTGCTGGAAAACGACCCCCGCCCCTCCTACCAGCACGACCCGGAGCGGGTCTACGGCATGGAGTTCGGCGGGCTGGAAGTCCACTTCAAAGTGGACGGCGAGGTCCTGACCGTCACCGGCATCGACCGCCGCTGACGCCGGAGGGACAGTTATGGAACTCCGAAACATCAACACCTTCCTTCATATCGCCGAGCTGCACAGCTTTTCCAGCGCTGCGCGGGAGCTGGGCTACTCTCAGTCGGCGGTATCGGCCCAGATCTCCCAGCTGGAAGCAGAGCTGGGTACGCCTCTCTTTGACCGGGTGGGCAAGACCGTCCGCCTCACCGACGCGGGTCAGACTTTCCAGAGCTATGCCCGCACCCTTCTCATCACGGCCCAGCAGGCCAAGGCCGCGCTGCTGCCCGCCCGGGCCGTCAGCGGCACCCTGCGGGTGGCACTGGCCGATTCCGTATGCAGCACCTTCCTGCCCGACCTGCTGCAGCAGTTCCACGCCCTCTGCCCGCAGGTGGAGCTGGTGCTCCGCACCGCCACCGCCGACGAGATGCTGCGGCTGCTGAGCGCGAACCAGATCGACCTGGCCTACACCCTCGACCAGCCTCTGCTCCTGCCCAGCCTGACGCTGGCCGTCAATGTGCCGGAGCCGGTCTGCTTCGTGGCCCCCGCCGGGCATCCGCTGGCCGACAAGGCCGAAGTGCCGCTGGATGTTCTGGCTCAACAGGAATTTCTTCTCACAGAGCGGGGCATGAGCTACCGTGACGCCCTCGACCAGCGCCTCGCCGCCCGCGGGCTGTCTATCCATCCCTACATCGAGCTGGGCAGCGCCTCGCTGCTCTGCCAGATGGTGGAGCGCGGGATGGGGCTCTCCTTCCTGCCCGAGTACATCGTCCGTCCTGCCCTCTCCGCCGGGCGTATCGCCCGCCTCCATGTCCCCGACTGCACTGTCACCATGCACCGGCAGCTGTTCTATCACAAGGACAAATGGCTCACGCCCCAGATGAAAGCCTTTATTGAGCTGGTAAATCAATAAGCAAAAGCCCCGCACCACATCGAACGATGCAGTGCGGGGCTTCCTCTTTGTATTTTCGGTTCAGCTCAGCCGGTTCATCCGGACCGCCACATAGGGGTCCGGAAGCTTGAGCTCCTCGGCCAGGTCCTCTTCACTGTCGTACTTGTCTGCCGCAAGGCCCACGAAAACGCTGCAGCTGTCGAAGCGTCCATCCGGCGAGAGAGCCGTGATCTTTGCCTCGCCGTCGGCGACGGCAGTCACGACACCAGAAGTGTCCACGGTAGCGACGCCGGGGTTGCTGCTGACCCATGTGATGGGTACATTCGTGCCGTCCTCCACAGCGACAGACGCTGTGAGTGCCTCTTTGCTGCCCACCGTGCGGAGCAGCAGGTCGCGCTTATTCAGAGTCACCTTGCCGACATCGCTGTTGACGGTAACGGCGCAGCGCAGCGCCTGACCGTTGGTGGCCAGCGCCGTGACGGTGGTGGTGCCGGGCTTCTGGGCCGTCACAAGGCCCTCCGGATCTACCGTTGCCACCTCGGGGTTGCTGCTCATCCACTGGTAGGCATAGACAAAGGAGCCGCTCGTGTTGATGAGCTGCAGCTTCTGGCTGGGGTGGGCGTTGTTGTACTGGATAACAAGGTTGAGGGTGGTGTGGTCGAGGGCAGGCTTTTTGCTGGCCGCATTGCCGCTCTCCTTGCGGACAGTCACCTTGCAGGCAGCGCACTCGCCCCGGTCGGTGATGGCGGTGATCGTGGCCTCACCGGCGCTGCGGCCGGTGACACGGCCATCGCCGTCCACGGAAGCCACGGTGGGGTTGCTGCTCATCCAGACGATGAAGTAGTAGTCGCTCTGCCCGCCGGTGTAAAGATAGGCTTTGGGGCGGGGGTCGTCTGCCGTGATCTCCAGCTCCATCTCGTTCACTTCCAGCTCAAAGTTCGACGATGCTCCCAGCAATGCGGGGGCCGCCTGTGCAGCAGGAGCTGCCAGAAGCAGCCCGCTCAGCACAAACGCCGCTGCAAGCCGTGTGATCTTATTCATAGGGTAGCACTTCCCTCCTTTGGATCAGGTTTATCGCAATGTGCTCTGCACAAAATTCCCCTTACTATTTATTTTACACGCACCCAAAAGAAGGGTCAAGTTCTTCGCCAGAAGTGTCACAATTTCGCGCACCTTTTCGTGAAAGACACTAAAACACCCCCGCCAAATTTATACAAATCGTGCAGACTGTATTTCACCAGACAGCAAAAGAGCCGCCGCACTTTATACAGGTGCGGCGGCTCTCATCGGACGGAATATCTGAAAAAACTCAGTAATTTTTGGCCTTCAGCTCAAAGTAGCTCTGGGGATGTGCGCAGACCGGGCACTTGAGGGGAGCAGACTTGCCGATATAGGTGTAGCCGCAGTTCCGGCAGACCCACACCTGCTGTTCCTCACGGGCAAAGACCTTGCCCTCCTTGAGGTTGGCGGCAAGGGCGCGGTAGCGTGCCTCATGCTCCTTTTCGATCTGGCCAACCATCGTGAAGAGAGCGGCCAGTTGGGTGAAGCCCTCCTCCTTGGCCTCCGCTGCCATGCGGGGGTACATATCAGTCCACTCTTCGTTCTCGCCGCTGGCTGCCATGTCGAGGCAGGTCAGGGTGTCGGGGATGGAGCCGCCGCAGAGGGCCTTGAACCACAGCTTGGCGTGTTCCTTCTCGTTGCCGGCGGTCTCTTCAAAGATAGCGGCCAGCTGCTCGTAGCCTTCCTTCTTTGCGACGCTTGCAAAGTAGGTGTACTTGTTGCGGGCCATGCTCTCGCCTGCAAAAGCTTCCATCAGGTTCTTCTCGGTCTTGGTTCCCTTGAGTTCCATAATCTGTTCTCCTCTCAGATAGTCTGACACTGCCAGTATGGGCTGTGTCCGGTTTGGTTTATTCTACGCACAGCCCGCTTTGTTCGGTACCGGGTGTGCGATCGGTCTTCCTTGTCTCTGAGGGTATTATACCAGAATTTCGGGCAGAAATCAAGAATTATTCCTATTTATTTTGAGAATATTTCCTATTTATTTTTTTCAACTATGCTGCTTGAGCGCGCACACGGCGATGCTGAGAGCGCTCCATGCCGCCTGATACATCAGCACCGCAGCCACGCTCAGCATCCCCACGCTGCCCGCATAGGTCAGCAGGACGGCGATGGCCACCGAGAACCACACCGACACCAGCTGCACCGTGGTAGCGGTCGTCTCGGCGTTCTGGGCCTGCTCTGCGGCCCGCAGACCGCCGGTCAGGCTGGCAAAGCCGTTGGTGCAAAGGATGCAGCAGCCTTCGGAGCCGGTGTCTTCGGCGGTGGCAGCGCCCAGTGCGGCACACTGCTCCTGGTCCAGCAGGACGACCATGCCCTCGGGCAGATGGTAGGCGTCGGTGATGTGCCGTGCGGTCAGGGTGGGGTCCTGGCAGGACACCAGCAGCTGGATATTCTCTTTTTGCAGCTGTTCCAGACTGCGGGCGGCGTTCCGTCCCCCCACATAGTGGAGCACGAACATGGCGTGCAGACTGCCGGACACGGCCAGATAGAGGATCTGCAGCTCGCCGTTCTTGGAGTGCTTGGCCTCATATTCCTCGTCGGGCAGGGGAACTTCTTCTTTTTCCATGTACGCACGGGTGCCGATGAGGATGCGGTTGTTGTCGCACCATGCAGAGAAACCGAGGCCGCGATGGACTTCCAGGTCCTTGACCGGGTAGAGGATGTCGGTGCGGTCCTCGATGATCTGGTGGAACAGGCCGCTCAGGGTATTGCAGCACTTGCTCAGGACGCTGGCCGAATAGAGGATGGCCCGGTCGATGCGTCCGCCCTTGAAGATGCGGATGTCCTCGAGCATGGCGCTGTCCGGGGTGAACAGCTCATCGGCGTCAGCCTGAACGGTATCCACACCGCCCAGTTCCTCGATCGCCGCCCAGCCGGGGATTACCGCACCCGAGGCAGCGGCAGTCTGCTGCAGCCGCAGGGATGCAAAGCCTGCGATAAGGGTGGAGGACAGAGGCGAACCCATGCAGAGCACAGCGGTCAGCGCCGCAGCACCGCCGTTGAGGCCGCCGCCAAAGACGCAGAAGACCAGACCGGCCAACACAGCCGCACCCAGCAGGATGTAATTCGTCTTACGGGCGCGGCGCTCACAGGCGCGGGGGCCGAAGCCCTGCTCCACCATCGCGTCGTCCCACTCGGCGGGTCGGCTGAGCAGCACCCAGGGGTCTTTTTCGTCCATGTCCTTGGAGAGGATGCGGATAAGGTCTTTGTCCTTGGCGCGGAACGCACCGCGATGCTCCGGACCAGCCTGCGCCAGTTTGAAGCCGCCCTGGACCGAGGCCAGAAGGACACGGTCGCCCAGCAGTGCAAGGAACAGCCCCAGCGCCGCAATGCCGGACAGAAGGGTGAAGCTGGACGCCTGATAGTTCTGCGCGTTCAGCAGGGCCACAGCGGCCTGCAAAAGCGCAGCGCAGGCTGCCATCGCGGGCATGGTCTCCATGCTGGGGCGTTCGCCCCGCAGACCCTTCAGGCCGTCCCTCACGACGGGCCAGCCCACAGCCAGCGCCAGCGCCAGGAAGAGCAGATCCGCGGCATAGAAGGCCGCCGGGGCAGTTACGGGGTCAAGGCCGCCCAGCGGGCCGACAAGACCCTCTGCGGCGAGGCCGAAGTGGAGCAGCACCAGTGCAAGGATGCCGCCCAGCGCACAGCGCAATGTAAGGGCCGCACCCATCTGGTGCAGCCGTTCCCCCACCTGTTCCGGCGTCTCGGGCGTTTTTTCCTCTTCGACAGGTGCTTCCTCGACGGGTGCAGCCTCCGGAGCAGCCGGGGCAGTACCGGCCTCTTCGGCCGGCTGTGCAGGCGCTTCCTCCTTCGGCGGCTCCACCGGAGCCACCTCGTCGCCGTCGTTCAGGAACATGAGCGGCAGGCTCATGCTGTCGTCATTGTCCGGCGGCGTCGCGCGGGCCGGGGCTGCGGGCGCTTTCTCGTCGTCGCCCTTGCCGAAGAACTGCATCGCCGGGGCCGCATGGGGCTTCGATGCCTTATCTTCTGCAAACACCATCTCGGGCATCGGCACGGCAGGCTTCTCCGGCACTGCATCCGGCTCTTTTTCTGCGTCCGGTTTCGCTGCAATGACCGGAACCGCCGGGGTGCTCTTTTCCGGTTCTGCGGGCTTCACCGGTTGGGGAGGCTCTTCCTCCTGCGGCGGAAGCTTTGCACCAAACAGCATGGCTTTGAGCGCCTGCATCTCCCGGTCCTCGTACTGCTCCTGCGGGGTGCGCGGCTCGTACTGGACCGCCTTTTTCCGGGGCGCGGCCTGCTTTTCTGCCGGCTTTTTCTCCGGCTTGGGAGCAGGCGGCTCCGGCGCTTTGATGGGTTCTGCGGGCTTTTGGGGCTTTTCCGGCTCAGGCTGGGGGGCGCTGACCGGCTCGGCAGGCTTCGGCTGCTCGGGCTTCGGCTGCTCGGGCTTTGGCTCTGCGACTTCCTCTTCCAGCGCCAGGACCAGCTCCAGGTCGGAGGGTTCCTCCGGCTCCTCGCCGCCCAGCTGTATCTCGCCGGTACGGCTCTCTTCGGGTGTGCCGCCTTCCTGCTGTTCGCCCTTTTCACGGCGGAACAGCCGGCCCAGCAGGCTCTTGGGCTTTTCTTCATTCTCATCGTCCCGCCGGGTCATCTCCTCCGGGACCTGGGCTACACTGGTGGTAAAAAAGGTGCGGAATTTTTCTTCGCGGGCGTCGAGCTCTTCCTGCGTCATTTCCTTCCGCTCGTCATCCTTTGGCATCCTGATCTTCCCTCCCTTGTTTCGTTCGGCACGGACCAGCTCAGCCCTGTGCGGCGCGCTGGCTCTGGATCTCATACAGGATGATGCCTGCGGCCACCGAGACATTGAAGCTGTCCACGCCGGTACCCTGTGCGGTCATATCGAGGCTCACAACGCCGTCGCAGAGCTTTTTGACCAGCTGCGACACACCGCTGCCCTCGCTGCCCAGCACCAGCGCAATGGGGCCGGTGAGGTTGTTCTTGCGCAGGGACACGCCGTCCATGTCGGCGCAGTAGACGAAAACACCCTGCTCCTTGAGGCGGCGGATGGTCTCGCCGATGTTGGCCACACGGGCCACGGGCAGGCGCTCAGCCGCACCGGCGCTGGACTTGATGACGGTGGGGGTCACGGATGCGCCGCCCCGCTTGGGGATGACGATGCCGTGAGCGCCGCACAGCAGAGCCGAGCGCATGACAGCGCCCAGATTGTGGGGGTCTTCGATGCCGTCGCTCAGCACGAGGAAGGGCGGTTCGCCCTTCTCTTTGGCAGCGGCCAGCAGGTCCTCCACCGTTGCGTATTCGATCTCGCTGGCAAAGGCGGCCACGCCCTGATGGCTCTCGGTGCCGGTCATGAGGCGCAGCTTGTTGGGGTGTACCCGCTTGACGGTGGCACCGGCTTCCTTCGCCATTGCGGTATAGTAAGCGGCCACAGCCGGGGCCATGCCCTCGGCCAGCAGCACCGTATCCACGCCGGAGCCGCTCTTCAGCAGCTCTGTGACCGGGTTCTTGCCGTAGACGAGGCTCTCGTTCCGGGGCTGGTCGTCGGCCTTTTCGCGGCGGGGACGGCGGGGCATATTGCGTTCTTCCATGAAGTTCTCCTTCCGTTTCTATCGCAGGACGCCAAAGCCCTTCCGGCCCGGCGTCATCGTATCGCTTCAAACGAGTTTTCAGAGCCGCAGCGCTGTAAAGCTGCATTTTGCGGCAGGCACTGACGCATTTCAGACGTACAGCGCTTATAACTCATCTTGAAGTATAACATAAGCGGCAGGGGTTTGCCATAGAATTGCGCTTTTTCTTCCCGTGAAATTTCTGTGCCGCCCGCCCGGGCAGCGCCTCATGGGAGAAGTGTTGCCTTTTGCGCGCCGGTTATCCGTCTTTTTGCCTGTGGTAAAAGTTTTCCACATTCAGACCGCTTTACCATCCGTATACCCGCCCTGTTTTTTCCACAAGTTGAAAACCCTGTGGAGAAAGTTCAAAACTCAAGCGTTCAAGCCTGTTTTCCGAGTGGAATTCCACACTTTCCACAAGGTTTTCCACAATCTTATCTCGACAGGCTCAGAACCTTGCATACATTTTGTAATTTTCAAGTCAGAATTATGACAAAATTTTGAAGCAGAGCGGCACTTGTTTTGCCTTTTTATCCAACATCATTTTGACGAATGTGGATCCCTGTTGAAAATCGTCTGCTTTGGTGCCTCCGCCGCCGGTCTGGCCGGATGTTGTCGAAGCCTGTATAAAATGTTGCATCCCACTTATTTCTCTGTCTTTCGAGCACACTGCTGGCCGAGAAAGCTTCGGTTTGGTTACAAAAACTCTCCGGTGGATTGATTTTACCCGCTGTTTGGGGTATACTTAGGGTGCAATTTCGTTAAACCATGCACAAAGCGGTGTGTGGGTACGAACAGACCCCGATAATTTTTGGAGGTAATAATAATGTTGGTAAATGCAACCGAAATGCTCATCAAAGCTCGTGACGGCCACTACGGTGTGCCTCAGTTCAACATCAACAACCTGGAGTGGACCAAGGCTGTTCTGACCGCCTGCGAGGAGATGAAGAGCCCCGTCATCCTGGGTGTCTCCGAGGGTGCCGGCAAGTACATGACCGGCTTCAAGACCGTCGCTGCTATGGTCGATGCAATGGTCGATTCCATGGGCATCACCGTCCCGGTCGCTCTGCATCTGGACCACGGCACCTACGAAGGCTGCAAGGCCTGCGTTGAGGCCGGTTTCTCCTCCATCATGTTCGACGGCAGCCACTACTCCATCGAGGAGAATGTGGAGAAGACCAAGGAGCTGGTCGCTCTGGCACACTCCAAGGGCATGAGCATCGAGGCCGAGGTCGGCTCCATCGGCGGCGTCGAGGACGGCGTCGTGGGCAATGGCGAGATCGCTGACCCCGCAGAGTGCGCAAAGATCACTGATCTGGGCATCGACTTCCTGGCCGCCGGCATCGGCAACATCCACGGTGTCTACCCCGCCAACTGGAAGGGTCTGGACTTCGAGGCTCTGGACCGCATCCATAAGGCTACCAATAACATTCCTCTGGTCCTGCACGGCGGCACCGGCATCCCTGACGACATGATCGCAAAGGCCATCAGCCTGGGCGTCTCCAAGATCAACATCAACACCGAGTGCCAGCTGGTCTTCGCTGAGGCTACCCGCAAGTACATCGAAGAGGGCAAGGATCAGCAGGGCAAGGGCTTCGACCCCC
>OGGA01001750.1_pt1 | contig 10739 bp, 7 predicted proteins | sample 1571041 | NCBI WGS metagenome assembly OGGA01 (sample SAMEA2582057, study PRJEB24529) | metagenome | biome: Human gut stool | place: China | collected 2011 | reverse complement strand
TGTTCTTAAAACAAAATGGTCCTGTTGTCATTCGCCAAGACAATAATCCGAACTATACATACGTAGTAACACCAGTTCGCACGAATGCTTAACCTTTATCACTTTAGGAGAACATTATGAAAGAGCAACAGCAGGTACCTATTCATACGGAGTACATTCAAATTGATCAGTTGTTGAAGTTAGAAGGCATCATTGAAACAGGTGGTCAAATTAAATCTTTCATCGATGAAGGCATCCTTACCTTGAATGGTCAGGTTGTAACGGAAAAACGCAAGAAATGCCGCGTTGGTGATGTGATTTCTTGTGAAGGTCTCGATGTAGACCTCATAATTACACAAGAGGAGGCATAATCGGTGAGAATTGACTCACTGCAATTATTCCAGTTTCGTAATTATAAGGATGTACAGATACAGTTTAACCCTGAGATTATCGTTCTGCACGGCACCAATGGGGCTGGTAAGACGAATATCCTCGAATCGATTTATGTTGGTACGATTGGTAAAAGCCATCGTACTAACGATACATCGGATATGCTCAGGTTTAATGCTGAAGAAGCAGGCATAGTTGTAAAATTCGAGAAAAAAGATACGCCTCAAAAGGTAAATATTAAATTATTCCGCCAAGGGGCCAAGGATATTCGTTTAAACGATACAAAAATATCTCAAAAAGAACTGATTGGTACATTAAATACAGTTATCTTTTGTCCTGAAGACTTACAGCTCATTAAGGGAACTCCGTCTGGTCGTAGGCGTTTCCTAGATATGGAAATATCTCAGACCAGCGCTACTTACTATCATCAATTGATGCAGTATAATCGGCTGTTACAGCAACGAAATGCAGTCCTAAAAGAATATAGAGGAAAGAATAATATTCCTCTTGAAGAATGGGATTTGCAGCTAGCAGATATGGCGAGCTTTATCGTAAAGAAACGATTAGAAAGCTTGAAAAAAATCAATCTGCTCATCGATTTGATGAATCGTAAATTGACGGGTGGTCTCGAGAATTTAACCATCGGTTATGAACAGCCGTACATGGACAATGGTTCATTAGAATATACAAAGGAAGGCTTTTACGAACGCATCAAAGCAGCGTTGCCGCAAGATCGTCATCGTTTGAGTACTAGTGTAGGTCCTCATCGCGATGATTTACGATTCTTTTCCGATGCTATGGATTTAAAGAAATTTGGATCGCAAGGTCAGCAACGAACCGCTGTATTGTCCTTAAAGTTGAGTGAACTTGAGTTTATTAAGTCAGAGGTAGGAGAATATCCAGTTCTTCTTTTGGATGATGTATTGAGCGAACTTGATGAGTCGAGACGAGTGAATTTATTGCAGTTTATTCATAAACGGATTCAAACATTTATTACCACTACAGATATTCACGATTTTAAAGATTTGAAATCCGTTCAATTTATTTCTTGTGAAGGGGGAAATGTTCAGTATGGACAGCCTTGATCTTTGTTTACCAAAGGCTTTAGCAGAACTGAATTTACTGGAACAATATAAATTAAATACCCTCGTTCACAAGTGGCGTGATGTAGTAGGCGATGTTATTGCTGATCATACGAAAATTGTGTCTATCAAGCCTCCAGACATGGTTATCAGTGCAGATAATTCCATGTGGATGCAGGAATTACAGATGCAAAAACGACGTATCATCGAGGCTATCAACAAGTATTACCGCCAAGAGGTAATCACCGATATTCGATTCATCATGAAACGTCAGAGCTATGTGAAAGTTGAAATTAATACGTCTCTCACGATTCCTGATGAACAGATTATTACAAAACCTATTAATTTTGCTAATATTGTGCTTTCAAAAGAAGATATAGACGCCATTGATAAATCCTTAAAACAAACGGATAACGAAGAATTACGAGCTGCTTTCAGAAAAGTACAAATTACGGCTCGAAAGCGTGAAATATATTTAGAGCAGCATGGGTATCATCGTTGTAAGCGATGTGGCATGCACATGGAATCTAAAAAAGAAATCTGTCCGACTTGTGAATATGAATTGCATCGAAAACATATTAAGGACATTAAGTCTATTATTAGAAAGTATCCATACTTTAAATACAGCGACTGTCAGCAATTTATACAGTGTACTTTCCCAGACTTTGCAGAAGCGATGCGGGAATCCATATACTTTTACCTGGATAAGATTTATAAAGGATCCATCAATCGCCGTCATATGTTTATGGTGGCCATGCTCATCACCCATAAGAAGCCTGATGAGTTGACGGATCAGCACGTTATTAATTTGTGCAACAAATATCGATCAAAGTTCCTTGCTGAAGAGGAACAGCGCAAAATTGATGCACTTAATGGGACATTAGAAAAGTAGAGGGGGCATTCTTATGTACGTTCATATTGGAGATACCATTTCCGTGCCCATAGAATCCATCATTACGATGGTACATGCCAAGGGCGGAAAGTCCCATAAAAGTCCTATTCATCACTATGAAACGCTAGAATATATCGCCATGGTGCCAGAGGAGCAAATCAAGACATATGTGGTCACTGATGCTTGTGTGTATGGATCTGGTATCAGTATTAAGACTTTAATGAGACGGATTGATGAGTTTTATAGTATAATAAAGAGATAAAGTTTAATCCTGTACATGTTTTGTCACTTTATTTCAATCAAGTACAGTATGATAGATTGTTAGGAGGAGTTTGTTTCATGCCTGAACAAAATTATGGCGCTCAGAATATTCAGGTTCTTGAGGGTCTAGACGCGGTGCGTAAACGCCCAGGGATGTATATTGGTAGTACGTCTGCTCGTGGTTTGCATCACCTCGTATACGAAGTTGTAGATAACTCTGTAGACGAAGCGCTTGCTGGTTACGCTACACATATCGAAGTATCCATCAATCCAGATAACAGTGTTACCGTTGTCGATGATGGTCGTGGTATTCCAACAGGAATGCATGAATCTGGTATGTCTGCGGTAGAGCTAGTATTAACGAAATTGCATGCAGGTGGTAAATTCGGCGGTGGCGGCTACAAGGTATCTGGTGGTCTTCATGGCGTAGGTATTTCCGTAGTTAATGCGTTGAGTGAATGGACTAAGGTTCAAGTTTCTCAAAATGGCATCATTCAAGAAATTTCCTTTGCTCGTGGTCATAAAACTTCCGAGTTGCACGAAATCGGTAAGGCTGAAGGTACTGGTACTACAGTTATTTTCAAGCCAGATGCAGAAATCTTTGAAACTACCGTATTCAGCTTCGATACATTGAAAATGCGTTTACAAGAATTGGCATTTCTTAACAAAGGCCTTCGCATTACATTGAGCGATTTGCGCCTAGAGGAACCTCGTGTTGAAAGTTTCCACTATGAAGGTGGTTTGATTTCTTTCATTACCTTCTTGAACGAAAATAAAGAAGCAATTAATCCAACTGTTATCAACATTGAAAATACAAAAGATGACGTTGTGGTAGATGTGGCATTGCAATATAACGATAGCTATAGCGAAAACTTGTTGTCCTTTGTAAATAACATCAATACTATTGATGGTGGTACACATCTATCTGGTTTTCGTGCTGCTTTGACTCGTACCCTCAATGATTATGGTCGTAAATCTGGCTTGATCAAGGAAAATGAGTCCAACCTTTCCGGTGAAGACGTACGTGAAGGTTTGACAGCTGTTGTTTCTGTAAAAGTATTGGAACCTCAGTTTGAAGGTCAAACAAAAACTAAACTTGGCAATAGCGAAGTTAAAGGTATTACAGATGTTATCGTTACAGAAGGTCTTAAAACATTCTTTGAAGAACATCCTCAAGATGCGAAGAAAATCATCGAAAAAGCAACGATGGCAAGCCGTGCTCGAGAGGCCGCTCGTAAAGCCCGCGACCTAACACGCCGTAAAAATGCGTTGGAAGTATCTAGCCTTCCTGGTAAATTGGCGGACTGCTCCGAAAAAGATACATCTATGACTGAAATTTATTTAGTCGAAGGTGATTCTGCAGGCGGTTCTGCAAAACAAGGTCGCGATCGTCGTTACCAAGCAATTTTACCATTGCGTGGTAAAATCCTTAACGTAGAAAAAGCACGCCTCGATAAGATTTTGGCTAATAACGAAATTCGCTCCATGATTACCGATTTTGGTACAGGTATTGGCGATGAATTCGATATTACAAAATCCCGTTATAACAAGATTATCATCATGACAGATGCGGACGTTGACGGCGCTCACATCCGTACATTGTTGTTAACATTCTTCTACCGCTATATGAAACCATTGGTAGAGGAAGGTCATATCTATATTGCTCAACCACCTTTGTATCAAATCAAGAAGGGTAAATCTCATTGGTATGTATATTCTGATGCAGAGTTGACTGCTAAACTTGATGAAGTAGGCCGCGATGGTACTACAATCCAACGTTACAAAGGTTTAGGTGAAATGAATCCTGAACAATTATGGGAAACTACGATGAACCCTGAAAATCGTACGATTCTACAAGTTAGCTTAGAAGATTCTATCGAAGCCGACAAAATCTTTACGGTCCTCATGGGTGATAAGGTAGAGCCTCGTCGTAAATTTATTGAAGATAACGCAAAATACGTGCGTAATCTAGATTTGTAAGAGGTGACCCATGTCTGATAATCATAATAATAACGTAGAGTTTACGTCTAACAAAGATCAACACCTAAAACGTTCCCTAAAGGCGCGTCATATGAATATGATCGCTTTGGGTGGTGCTATCGGTACAGGTTTATTCGTTGCTGGTGGTGAAGTCGTAAGTACAGCTGGCCCTGGTGGTGCTCTTGTAGCTTACGGTCTCATTGGTATCATGGTTTATTTCCTCATGACATCTCTTGGGGAAATGGCCACATATTTACCAATTCCAGGTTCCTTCGGGACTTATGCAAAACGCTATGTAGATCCTGCCTTTGGGTTTGCCTTAGGTTGGAACTACTGGTTTAACTGGGCTATTACCTTGGCTGCTGAAGTATTAGCAGGGGCGCTCATCATGAAATATTGGTTTCCTGATGTGCCTGCCATTGTATGGTCTGCTCTGTTTTTGCTCATTTTATTCGGTTTGAACTATTTATCTACTCGTTCCTTTGGTGAAAGTGAATATGTGTTCTCTAGCATCAAGGTAATTACCGTATTCGTATTCCTATTCTGTGGCTTTATGCTTATCTTTGGCATAGGTGGCACATCTCCAGGATTTGCGAACTGGACCGTAGGAGAAGCTCCATTTGTAGGTGGTTGGGAATCCATCCTCGCTATCTTCATGGTGGCTGGTTTCTCCTTCCAAGGTACTGAGCTTATCGGCGTAGCCGCTGGTGAAGCGGAAGACCCTGAAAAGAACGTGCCAAAAGCGATTAATACAATCTTCTGGCGTATTCTATTGTTCTATATCGGTGCTTTCACGGTTATCGGTTTCTTGATTCCGTACACAGATCCAAATTTGTTGAACTCTAGTGTAGAGAACGTATCTATTTCTCCATTTACACTCGTATTTGACCGCTTTGGTTTTGCCTTTGCTGCTAGCTTTATCAATGCTATTATCTTAACGGCTGTATTGAGTGCTGGTAACTCTGGTTTATACTCTTCTACGCGTATGCTGTATGCACTCGCTAAGGAAGGTCAAGCACCTCAAATTTTTGCTAAGTTAAATAAACGCGGCGTTCCAGTGCCTGCGTTAATCTTAACGACAGCAATCGGTTTATTTGCATTCCTTACAAGCTTTATTGGCGAAGGTACAGCTTATACATGGATTGTTAATATCTCTGGTTTATGCGGTTTCATCGCATGGGTTGGTATCGCAGTATCTCATTATCGTTTCCGCCGCGCTTTCATTGCTCAAGGAAGAGATCTTAGTGAATTGCCATACAAAGCGTGGTTATTCCCAGTGGGCCCAATCTTGGCGTTCATTCTTTGCGTCATCATTATTTGTGGTCAAAACTACTCCGCTTTCACAGGTGATACCATCGACTGGTACGGCGTATCCGTTGCCTATATTGGCTTGCCAATCTTCTTCGCAGTGTACCTTGGTTACAAATACATCAACAAAACTAAAGTTGTGCCGTTGAAAGAAGTTAACCTTGATCGTGACTTCGATAGATAACATAAAATTAGACTTGTTCATTATGAAAGTAGTGAACAGGTCTTTTTTAGTTATAATATGTATTTTTTTGATATATAATATGCAATTTTTTGATATGTATTATGTATTTTTTTGATGTACAATATGTAATTATTTTATGTGAAAGCTATAATTTATATTTGTTTTTATCTAAAAGTCTTGTTATAATAAATCAAAATATATTGTAGTCAATTAGAAAGGATACAACTATGATTATTACAACAACTATGCATGTAGAAAACAGACCTGTACAAGAGTACAAAGGTGTTGTATTTGGTGAAGTAGTAGAAGGTCGTAATTTTGTAAAAGACTTTATGTCTGGCATTCGCGACATCGTTGGTGGTCGTAGTGCTAGTTATGAAGATTCTTTGATGAAAGCTCGCCAAGCAGCTCTTGATGAAATGGCTAAACGGGCCAAAGATCTTGGTGCTAATGGTGTTATCGGCGTATCCTTTGAATATAATACATTGGGTCAAAATGGCGGCATGCTCATGATTACATGTACAGGCACTGCTGTAGTACTTTAATATCAAATAAAAAATACGACAAATCAAATAAGACAAATCAAATAAGACAAACAAAATAAAATAAAAAAAAATCCCCTAATCGATGGTAAAGCGTAAAACTTTTACAAAGATTAGGGGATTTTTTACTAAGGAAATGAAGTTACTAGTTAATGTTAGATTTTATGACGTTACGTAAGTATAGTTATTTTGTTAGGTAAATATTAAATATTTCATTAGGTTAATATTAGTTATTTTACCTTATACCAGCTTGCGTACATGACTGGTAATATGATGAGTGTTAGAATAGTTGCCACGAGTAAGCCGCCACTAAAGGCGATAGCCAGTGGGCTCCAGAATACAGATCCCATGAGAGGAATCATGCCTAAAATCGCTGCGATAGCGGTGAGCATGATAGGGCGGAAACGAAGTGTAGCAGAGTTGATAATCGCTTCACGAGGTTCTTGGCCTTCTGCCTTGTGGATTTCGATTTGGTCTAACAAGATAATGGAGTTACGGATGATCATACCCGAGAGGGCGATGATTCCTAGAATAGCCATAAAGCCTAACGGTGTTCTCGTAATATTAAGTGCTAATACAACACCGATTAGCCCCAATGGAGCAGTGAGTAGAGCCATTAACATGAGGGCGATACGCTTTAATTGGAACATGAGGATTGTCATGATTACAAAGAGCATAATTGGAATTGGTGTTAATAGCTTTTGAACGGCTGTTTCGCTTTTTTCAGCGGCGCCGTCTAGGTCAATAGAATAGCCTGTAGGCAAGGAATCTCGAATGTCTTGTAATGATTTATAGACCTCTTTTGTTTTCGCATTGCCTAAGACACCGGCTTTTACATTCGCATGAACACTAATAGTTGGCATCATGTTGCGATGCCAGATAATACCATCCTCTTGAGCCATGGTAATAGTTGCAATTTGGCTAAGAGGTACGTAGGAACCATTGCCTGTTTGAATTGGCAAGGATGAAAGAGCACTTAAGTTATGTTGCTCGTTGTCACCTAAACGGAAGGTAACAGGAATGGTTTGGTTCCCTTCGTAGTATTCACCAGACTTAGTACCAGATAATAGACTTTGTAAGTGCAAGGATACAGCGTAGCTATCGATGCCGAGTAAACGTGCCTTGTTTGGATCGATGTGAATATTGGCTACAGGTTCTGTATCTGGCCAGTCAAAGGCGATATTTTGTAAGTCTTTATCGTCTTGCATTTTTGCTTTTACTTGGTTGGCAATTTCTTTTACCACTTTTTGATCAGGACCTGCTACGCGGAGCATAACAGGGTACTTAGATGGAGGCCCAATTTGTATAAATTGAGCATTTACGAGGGCTGAAGGAAATTCTTCATTTAAATAAGACGTTAATTCATTATACAATTTATCTCGATCCTCTAAGGATTTTGTAACGATAACGTACTGCAAGAAGTTATTTCGTTGCAATTCAGGTTCCAAGGTGAGAACGAAACGCGGAGAACCTTGTCCAATGTACGAAGTAAAGGTTGAAATACGTTCGTCACCTTGCAAATGTTCATCAATGATTTTTGCTTGGTTAGCAGTATACTCGATGGACGAACTTTGAGGGAATTGCATGGATACAATAATTTCATTACGCGTTGATGATGGGAAAAATTCCTGTTTAATTAACGGTAGTGAAAGCAAGGATAAAGCGAAGGCACCTAGAGTAGCCAATAAGACTACCTTATGATGTCCTAGTGCCCAATGTAATAGTTTTTCAAACTTATCATAGAAGGTCACATTGAGCTTGTGCATGATACGGTCTCGTTTAGTCCATTCCGATTCTGGCTTTGGAGCCTTGTTTTCAATGATTTTATAACCCAATACAGGGCTGACGAGAACAGAGGCAAACCAAGATAGGATGAGTGCCATAAATACAACAATGGATAAAGATTTTGTAAACTCTGCTACCATACCTTGTGCCAATGCTAATGGCAAGAAGCCTGCACAGGTAATGAGCGTACCAGATAGCATAGGAAATGCTGTAGATTGATAAGCAAAGGTAGCCGATTTAAAGTGGCCCCACCCTTCTTCGAGCTTAACACTCATCATTTCTACAACGATGATGGCATCGTCTACGAGGAGGCCTAAAGCTAGAATTAAGGCACCTAAGCTAACCTTATGTAGATAAATGCCGCTTTCATACATCAAGATGAACGTCGTAGACACAACGACTGGAATGGTAAGGGCTACCACAACACCTGTTCGTAAACCAAGGGATGCAAAGCTTACGAGCAATACGATGGCGATGGCTTCAAATAAGGATTGAGAGAAATCGCCAATAGATTCCTTAACGATATGGGGCTGATTCGATACTTGATTGAGTTCGAGGCCGGCAGGAATCGTTTTATTCAATTCTGCTAGCTTTTTATCAATGGCTTCACCAAATTCTATATTATTTCCACCTGCATCCATGGAGATAGCAATACCTATAGCCGGCTTGCCTTCGTAGTAGAACTGAGGACTACTAGGGTCTTGGTAGGTCATGGTTACATCGGCCATGTCACCGAGGCGCAACGTTTGGTTATTGATGCGGATTGGCATATCTCGCACCGCTTGAGGGCTATCGAATAGACCGTTGACGCGAAGATATACATTGTTTGTATCTGTTGTAATCACACCAGCTGGAACCATCATACTTTGTTGTTTGATAGCCGTTAATAGCTGTTGTGTACTGACTTTATAGGATGCGAGTTTATCCTTGTTTATGGTTACATTGAGGGTTTGTTGTTGAACCCCAATGAGGCTGATTTTTTTAACATTAGGAACAGATAAAAGCTGACGCTTTAAGTCTTCTGCTTGTTGACGCTTTTCTTCATAAGAAAATTCATCACCACTAATGGCATAGATAATGCCATATACATCGTCGAACCTGTCGTTGATGGTCGGTCCTTGAACGCCTGCAGGCAATGATTTCCATTCGTCGTTGATCATATTCCGCGCTTCTTCCCAAGCGGGACGAATCTTATCGGATGGCAAATCCTCTCTTAGATTGATATAAATAACGGATTTGCTACCATCTGTGAAAGATTTTGTATAATCTACACCAGGAAGGTCGCGTAGTTTTTCTTCGAGTTTGTCCGTTACCTGATTCGACATTTCTTGTGGAGAAGCCCCCGGCCAAGCAACACCGACCACCATGGTGCGCATCGTAAAATCAGGATCTTCCATGCGTCCCATATGGGTAAATGAGAAAATACCGAAGGTGAGGAGCACAGCCATGAAGTAGTAGATAATGGACTTGTGTTTAAGAGCCCATTCGGCTAAGTTAAATTGTTTCATTGACTAACCGCCGTCCCTTCTTGTAATTGTTGGGTGCCTGCGGTGATGACAATGTCACCCTTAGCTAAACCAGATGTGACGATGACGGAGTTCTTACCGACTACACCAGTCTTGATAGGCACGAGATGAGCCTTCTTATCGCGGATGATATAGACCGCATTATTACCGTTAGAGTCTTTCACAAGAGCTGTCAATGGGATAGAAATATTGGTACTATCTGTGGTAGATAGATTAGCATTGACCGTCATGCCTAGTTGTACCTCTTTAGGCGCATTTTGTAAGGTAATTTTTACGGTATACGTTCTGGCTACAGGGTCAGGAACTGGTGAAATTTCACGTACTACACCTTGCACGGTTACATTAGGTAGAGCCCAGAAGGTAATAGTAGCAGGGCTTCCTACATGAATTTTACTCAATTCTTGTTCAGGAAGGGCAATGACTGCTTCTGGGTCGTGACCGGCCGCTAAGGTACCAACGCTTTGACCGGCTGCTACGACTTGTCCTGCTTCAATATTGAAAGCTGTAATAATACCTGTATCAGGGGCCGTTAAATTAGTATAGCTATTTTGATTGCTGCTCAAATTAAGGCTTGCCTGTGCTTGTTGTAATTGAGCAGATGTGGCATTCAATTGGTTTTCAGCCTGGTCTAATTGCAATTTACTAATCGCTTGTTGTGCATAGAGTTCGCGGTATCTTTTAGCATTGGTTTCTGCCAATTCGTAGGCCGATTGAGCAGCTTTTACAGCACCTTCAGCATTTTGCACCTGTGCCGCCGTATCAGAACCATTGATTTGAGCAATAACTTGTCCTGCTTGAACGGAATCTCCT
>OGGA01001746.1_pt1 | contig 10758 bp, 8 predicted proteins | sample 1571041 | NCBI WGS metagenome assembly OGGA01 (sample SAMEA2582057, study PRJEB24529) | metagenome | biome: Human gut stool | place: China | collected 2011 | reverse complement strand
CTTTCCTCAGAGCGGTCAAAGCCGCCCCGCCGCCGTATGTTCCACTCGTTTTCCGCTCCTCATGATACCATAAAAAAACAAGATTTGCAAGAGAAAGAGAATTTTGCTATACTTATCTTATATGTTGCCCGCGCTGGAGGTGGGAAGATGAAGCTTTATTTCAAAGTCCCGCCCGAGGCGGACGGGATGCTGCTGCGCGGTTTTCTGCGCAGGTGCAGTGTCTCCACCGACCTGTCCCGGGCCGTGAAATTCCGGGGCAGCGGCTTTTTTGCCGACGGCGCCCCCGTCCTGGCCAACCGCCGGGTGGAGGCCGGGCAGGTCATCTCCTTTGAACTGCCGCCGGAGGGGGAGGGCGTTGCGCCGCAGGACGACATCCCGGTGGATGTGGTCTACGAGGACGCTTTTGCCCTCGTGGTGGAAAAGCCTCCCCATCTCGCGGTGCATCCTACCCTGAATTACCCGCTGGATACGCTGGCGAACGGTTATGCGGCCTGGGCGCTGCGTCAGGGCAGAAGCCCCGTCTTCCGCCCGGTGAACCGCATCGACAAGGACACCAGCGGCCTCGTGCTGGCGGCCCAGAATGGTTACGCCGCCCCGCTGCTGGCGCAGCGGGTGGAGAAGCTCTACTACGCCGTTGCAGAAGGAGAACTTCCCCTCGGGCCGGGCGTCATCGACGCCCCCATCGGGCGGCAGGGGGAGAGCATCATCGGGCGGTGCGTCACCCCCGATGGCAAACCCAGCCGGACGGAATATACCATATTGAAAGCCGAAAACGGCCTGAGCCTCGCGGCCTGTGTCCCGGTGACGGGCCGCACCCACCAGATACGGGTACATTTTGCATCCATCGGCCACCCGCTGGCCGGCGATGACCTCTACGGCGGGAGCCGGGCGCGCATCGGGCGGCAGGCGCTCCACTGCGCAAAACAGACGTTCTGGGTGCCGCGCTGCGAGCGGATGCCGGACGGCATCCGCATCGAAGTGCCGGTGGACGAGACGACCCTGAGGCCGGTGACGGTGGAAAGCCCGCTGCCGGAGGATATGGCAGCCCTTTTTGACTGAATTTGTGTATTTCGTGAAAAGTAAGTGAAAGCTAAGCCCAAATTTTGTGTCAATGCTTGTTTCGGCGCTGGCAGGGTGTATAATAAATAGAGTTATTCTTGTCAAAAAAGCTGTCCTGATGCGGCAGCGTGTCGATAACAGAGAAAAGAGACAGATCAGAATCTCCTGAAGATACAGGAAGGAGCATCCTTTTTGCTGGAAGATAAAACAACTGAAACGCGGCAGGACGAGCCAGCCGGTGCGCCGCGGCACACCGGCTTCCGCGCAAAGCTGCGCTCGCTTTGGGCGCAGCTCCAGTGCGTCCATCTGCTGCGCCGCCACCGGCGGTATCGCCGCCGCAGACACCGGCTGGACAATGCCTCCCGGAAGCTGCGCTCGTCGAAGCTGGTATTGCGCGTTGGCGCAGTGCTCTACGCACTGGGCTTTGGCGCGGAGTATGCTGCCGTGCAGGTGGGACGTGCCATCAAGTACGCCGCTCTCTGGGCTGCTGGAGGCATCCGCCGCTTTGCAAAGGCTCTGGCGGAGACGGCGTTCCCCGGCGCAGCACAGGTGGCCAAAGACCTGTTTGGCCCCATCGTGCTGTTTGCAAAGGGCATCGTGTCCCTTCTCATCCATGCCCACCGCATCCGCAGGGAGCAGGGCTTCGGTGCAGCATTTGAGGCCAGCGTCCACTACTTCAAAAACGGCGTCCGCCGCAACCTCAGTCTGCTGCCCCGCATGGCGATGTATGCCCTGCCCATCTGCGCACTGGCGCTGGGCGCAGCAGTGTTCCAATATGTCATCCACCAGCCTTATGCGCTGGCCGTCCGGGTCAACGGCGAAACCGTGGGCTATGTGGCGAATGAGGACGTCTTCAACACGGCCCGCGAGGACGTGATGGAGCGTATCAGCTACGCCGGCACCGACAAGACCGAGTGGACCATCGAGCCGAGCTACACCCTCGCCATCGCCCACCACATGATGGACGAAAACGAGATGGCAAACGCCATCATCCAGAGCGCCGGCGACCAGATCAGCGAAGGCACGGCTCTTTATCTGGACGGCGAGTTGACGGCAGTGTGCAGCGACGGCAGCGCGCTGCGGGATTACCTCGCCGCCATGCTCGACCCCTACGAGGAAGAAGAGGACGACCCCAATGTGAGCGTGGGCTTCAACAAGCAGGTCACGCTGGAAGACGGTCTTTATTTCAAGGAAGGCTTGCAGGATTTTGAGACCGTCCGGCAGGAGCTGGTGGGCGTGAAGCAGGCTCAGAAGGTCTACACCGTCAAGACGGGCGACACCCTCTGGTCCATCGCACATAACAATGACCTGACCTTCCGTGAGCTGTGCGCCCTCAACCCGGCGTTCAAGGGTGAGCCGCTGAGCGAGACGTCCAGCATCCTTGAGGGCGACCACCTCGTCATCACCAAAGAAGAGGCTGGCCTTGAGGTGCGCATCACCCGCATCGAGACCCGTGAGGAAGAGATCGCATTCTCCACGGAGACGACAAGATCCAACGAATATACGAAGGGAACCACCAAGGTGCTTCAGGAGGGCCAGAACGGTCTGCGCCGTGTGACCCTCCAGAACGTCTACGACACCAACAATATCCTTGTGGACCAGAGCGTGCTTTCCACCGAGGTCATCAAGGAGCCGGTGAACAAGAAGGTAGTCGAAGGCACCAAGAAGGTGACTTCCAGCACCAAGTACATCACCGGAAGCGGCCAGTTCATCTGGCCTGTGCCGAACTACCGCTACTGCTCGCGCTGGTACGGCGGACGCCACAAGGGCGTGGACATCTGCGCCCCGGCCGGTACGCCCATCTACGCCTCCGCAGGCGGCACCGTCACCAAGGCGGGTTACAACAAGGCCGGTGCAGGTACGGGCTATGGCTACTCGGTCATCATCAGCCACGGCGGCGGATACAGCTCTGTGTATGCACACTGCCTGTCCCTGACCGTCAGCGCGGGCCAGACCGTCAAGCAGGGCCAGCTCATCGGCTATCTGGGCAGCACGGGCCGTTCCACCGGCAACCACTGCCACTTTGAGATACGTCTCAATGGTTCGTACATTCCCCCGCAGAACGTATTCCCGGGGAAGAAATAATTTTATAAAAAGGAGATAATTTTATGGCTACTCCTCACATCAGCGCCGAAAAGGGCGATTTCGCAAAGACTGTCCTGATGCCGGGCGACCCCCTGCGCGCAAAGTTCATTGCTGACACCTTCCTGAAGGATGTCCGTCAGGTGACGGGCGTCCGCGGGATGCTGGGCTTTACCGGCACCTATGAGGGCCGTCCCATCAGCGTGATGGGCAGCGGCATGGGGATGCCCTCCATCGGCATCTATTCCTACGAGCTGTTCAAGTTCTACGATGTGGACAACATCATCCGCATCGGCTCCGCCGGCAGCTACACTGCCGACGCCAAGCTGTTCGACACTGTGCTGGCTACCGGTGCTGTCAGTGAGTCCAACTATGCCCGCGTCCAGAGCGGCAACGACCACGACATCACCTTCCCCAGTGAGGAGCTGAATGACAAGCTGCGCGCCTCCGCCAAGAAGCAGGGCATCAAGCTCATCGAGGGCAACATCCACTCCTCCGACGTTTTCTACCGTCAGCCTTCCGACGCAAAGCCCACCTACTGGGAGCTGCTGCGCGACGAGCGCGGCTGCCTCTGCGTGGAGATGGAGAGTTTTGCTCTGTTCGCCAACGCCGAGGCTCTGGGCAAGAACGCTGCCTGCCTGCTGACCATCTCCGACAGCTTTGTCTCCCCGGAGATCACCACCGCAGAGCAGCGCCAGAAGAGCTTCACCGATATGATGAAGGTCGCACTGGGCGCGGAGTATTGATTTAACCATAATACAAAAAGACTGCTGTCGGCCGACAGCAGTCTTTTTGCTTCTCAGGTATCCGTGTAATGACCGTAACAGGACGCAATGATGATGTTTCCATCCTGCTCCCGGTAGACGATGCGGTGGGTGTCGTCGATACGCCGACTCCACCATCCGCTCAAATCTCCCTTCAAAGGCTCGGGCTTGCCGATGCCCTCATAGGTGTTCCGCTGAATGTCTTTTATGAGGGAGTTGATTCGCTTCAGCAGCTTTTTGTCCCGCGTCTGCCAAAGACAATAATCTTCCCACGCTTCCTCTTCCCACAGCAGCCTCATCAGTCCACCTCGATCAGTTCATGTTCGGTGAGCTTGGCTTTGCCGGTGTCAATATCATGGACGATTTGACGGAGATGGTTGATGTTGCTTTCGGAATAGAAGGGGTCGGCGGAGACTTCAAAGGGAATCCGATGCTCGCGCGACACTTTCTTTGCAAAAATCGTGAAGGCTGTCGTCATCGAAAGCCCCATCTCGGCGCAGACCTCCTCCATGCTCCGCTTGAGGTCGGGGTCCATCCGAAAATTCACGTTGACTGCATTTGCCATTCTGATGCGCCTCCTTTGTAATTCTATTATATTCATTTGTAATGATAAATGCAAGAGCTGTCATTGCATAATGCTGCGTAATTATCGCCGCTTGCACTTCTTAAAAGAATGATTTATACTTAAATACACGACACAGAAGAATGTACGACACAGAAGGGAATGAGGCCGATGAACAGAGAAACGGTGAACATGGTGCGCAGTCCGATTTCTGTGGAGGGGAACATCCGGCTTGTTCCGTATTATCCGGCCTACGATACAGCACTTGCGTGGTATCAGGATGCACAGCTCTGCAAACAGGTAGATAACAGGGACTTCGTTTATGATTTGCCACTGCTGAAGCGGATGTATCATTATCTGGACACACACGGGGAACTGTTTTATATCGAGTATCGGGGTGTGCTTTGTGGTGACGTCAGCCTGCGGACGACCGGCGAGCTGGCCATCGTCATCTGCAAGGAGTACCAGAATAAACACATCGGGCGGAAGGTCATCGAAAAAATGCTGGAGCTGGCTCGGGAAAGGGGCTTGGCGGAGTGCTTCGCGCACATCTATTCCTTCAATACCCAGTCGCAGAAAATGTTTGAATCCATTGGCTTCGTCCCGCAGGACGAAGAACGCTATATCTACAAATTGCAAAAAGGAGAACCGACTATGACAAAACTGACTCTGGAAGAAAAGCAGGAGCTCATCCGGATGGCCCTTGCGGCCAGGGAGAGGGCTTACGCGCCTTACAGCGACTTTATGGTGGGCGCTGCCCTGCGCGCCGAGGATGGCCGCATCTTCACCGGCTGCAACGTGGAGAATGCCGCCTTTACCCCCACCAGCTGCGCCGAGCGGACGGCCCTGTTCAAGGCTGTGGCCGAGGGCGTGACCAGGTTCACCGACATCGCCGTGGTGGGTGCGCGCCGGGGCGAAGTCAACAAGCAGGTCACCTCGCCCTGCGGCGTCTGCCGTCAGGCGCTGTTCGAGTTCGGCGGCCCGGAGCTGAATGTCATCATGGCAAAAAGCCCGGACGATTTCATCGAGCGCAGCATGGACGAGCTGCTGCCCTTCGGCTTCGGCCCCTCCAATGTGGCAGGCAACAAGGCTGTGGAAGACTGAACGCAGCTGCGCGAAAAAGGCCGGGCGGAGCGGATCTTCCGGGATAAGTGTGATTTTTATACAATTTTGATAAAATAATTGTAAATGTTTTGTAATCGGAAAAGGCTTGCATCTGTCACTTCTTCCCGCTATACTTGAGCCAGTAAATGTGCAAGTGCGCACATTTCGTCAACAAAACGCGATTATATTAAAATAAAAGGAGAGTTTTCATTATGATGATTTCTCGTCGTAACTTCCTGGCAGTGGCTAGCGCCGCTGCTGCTGCCGCTGCTCTGACTGCCTGCGGCGGTTCTTCCTCTTCCACTGCTTCCTCTGCAGCTGCCTCCACCAGCGCAGCCGCTTCCACCGCTGAGGGCGGCGAGAAGATCGTGAAGGTCGCTCTGACCTGCGACACCGGCACCATCGACGATGAGAGCTTCAACCAGGCCTGCTGGACCGCTGTTTCCGGCTACATGGGCGATGACTGCCAGTACTACATCCCCGAGGCTGACGCTTCCGATGAGGACCGCGAGACCATGATCCGTCAGGCTGTCAACGACGGCGCTGACGTCATCGTCTGCGTCGGCTACCTGTACGGCGCTTCTCTGGCATGGGCTGCTGACCAGTACCCCGATGTCAAATTCATCGCCATCGATGTCACCCAGGGCGACATCGGCACCGACGCCATCCCCGCAAACTGCTACTGCATCACCTTCAAGGAGGAGCAGGCAGGTTATCTGGCTGGCTACGCTGTCGTTAAGGACGGCAAGACCAAGCTGGGCTTCCTCGGCGGCATGGCTGTCCCCGCTGTCATCCGTTACGGCTACGGCTACGTGCAGGGCGCTGACGCTGCTGCTCAGGAGCTGGGCACCAACATCGACATCAACTACTTCTACGGCGGCCAGTTCTACGGCGATGCAAACATCACCTCCCGTATGGAGGGCTGGTACTCCAACGGCACCCAGGTCGTCTTCGCCTGCGGCGGCGGCATCTACACCTCCGCTGTTGAGGCTGCTCTGAAGAGCAACGGCTATGTTGTCGGCGTTGACGTTGACCAGAACTACATCGGTGTCAACGGCGTGGCAGACGGCTCCTTCGCTTACAACCCCTTCATCACCTCTGCAATGAAGGGCCTGACCGAGGCTGTCAACACCGCTCTGTCCGACATCGAGGCAGGCGATTGGAGCGACATCGCTGCTTCCAACGGCAACTTCGGTCTGGAGGACGGCGACTACGTCGGCCTGCCCACCGATGCTGACAGCTGGAACTTCGAGACCTTCACCACCGACGAGTACGAGGCACTGAAGGAGAAGATCAAGAGCGGCGAGATCGCTGTGGACAACAGCTCTGACGACAGCACCAAGCCCACCGTCAGCGAGTTCACCACCGTCAACTACATCCAGTAATCAGAAACTTCCCGGGCGGGACGCTTTGCAAAGGGCGTCCCGCCTTTTTTGTATGCTTTTTTCAAGACGATGAAGGAATGCCTGTCAAAATGCACAAAAGTAATACTTATGATATGGCAAAACACTAAATTTTCAAAAAGAAGTGTGCAAAACAGCAAAAATACGGTATAATGGGCATTACAATAGTATAAGTGTCGTTTGGACACGAAAGGAGAGTGAGCAGATTGGCAGAGGATTTTGTGATCGAGATGCTCCATATCACCAAGGAGTTCCCGGGCATCAAGGCAAACGACGACATTACCCTGCAGCTGCGCAAAGGTGAGGTCCATGCCCTGTTGGGCGAGAACGGCGCAGGCAAAAGCACCCTGATGAGCGTGCTGTTCGGTCTGTATCAGCCGGAGGAGGGTAAGATCCTCAAAAACGGCAAAGAGGTCGCCATCCGCAACCCCAACGATGCAAATGCACTGGGCATCGGTATGGTCCACCAGCACTTCAAGCTGGTGGAGTGCTTCAGCGTGCTGGACAACATCATTCTGGGCGTGGAGCCCAACAAGCTGGGCTTTTTGCAGAAGGCCGAGGCCCGCAAGAAGGTCGTGGCCCTGAGCGAGAAGTACGGCCTGCGTGTTGACCCCGATGCGCTCATCAGTGATATTTCGGTCGGTATGCAGCAGCGTGTGGAGATTTTGAAGATGCTCTACCGCGACAATGAGATCCTCATCTTCGACGAACCCACCGCTGTGCTGACCCCGCAGGAGATCGACGAGCTGATGGAGATCATGCGCGGGTTCAAGAAGGAGGGCAAGTCCATCCTCTTTATTACCCACAAGCTCAACGAGATCATGGCGGTCGCCGACCGCTGCACCGTCCTGCGCAAGGGCAAGTATATGGGTACCGTGGACATCAAGGACACCACCAAGGAAGAGCTTTCCCGCATGATGGTCGGCCGTGACGTCCAGCTTCAGGTCGATAAAAAGCCCGCTCACCCGGGCGATGTCGTGCTGGACGTGGAGGGTGTCACCATCCACAACGACCAGCGCAAGAAGGACTCCGTCAAGGACGTCACCTTCCAGGTCCACGCAGGCGAGATCGTCTGTCTGGCGGGCATCGAGGGCAACGGCCAGACCGAGCTCGTCTACGGCCTCACCGGCCTCGAAAAACTGTCGGGCGGCAAGATCACGCTGGACGGCAAGGACATCACCCGCGAGAGCATCCGTCAGCGCTCGAAGGACGGCATGAGCCACATCCCCGAAGACCGCCACAAGCACGGTCTGGTGCTGGATTACAGCCTCGAGAACAACATGGTGCTCCAGCGCTACTGGCAGCCCGAGTTCCAGAAGGGCGGCTTCATCCAGTCCGATAAAGTCCGCGAGTACTCCGATAAGCTCATCGCTCAGTACGACGTCCGCAGCGGTCAGGGCAGCTCCACCATCGTGCGCAGCATGTCCGGCGGCAACCAGCAGAAAGCCATCATCGCCCGCGAGATCGACAAAGACCCCAAGCTGCTGGTGGCTGTTCAGCCCACCCGCGGCCTGGATGTCGGCGCGATCGAATACATCCACCGCCAGATCGTCGCCGAGCGCGACAAGGGCAAAGCTGTCCTGCTGGTCAGCCTCGAGCTGGATGAGGTCATGAACCTGTCCGACCGCATCCTCGTCATGTACGAGGGCGAGATCGTGGGCGAGTTCGACCCCAAGACCACCACTGTGCAGGAGCTGGGCCTCTACATGGCCGGCGCACGCAAGCAGGGAAAGGAGAGCAAATAAATGAACAAGAAAAAACTTTCCCACAGCAACCTCAACAGCTCCATCACCAGTGTGCTGGCCGCGCTGCTGTGCATCGTCATCGGCATGGCTGTGGGCTTCCTCGTGCTGCTGGCCATCAACCCGGCCCATGCATGGGGCGACGGCTTTGTCCGCATCATTAAGGGCGGCTTCCATGACGCCCCCTACGGCGTCGGCAAGGAGCTGGCCAACGCAGCACCCCTCATCATGACCGGTCTGTCCGTGGCCTTCGCCTTCAAGACCGGCCTGTTCAACATCGGCGCTGCCGGTCAGTACACGCTGGGCGCTTACGGCGCTCTCTACTGTGCCATCATGCTCAAGATGCCCTGGTATGTCTGCCTGATCGCCGCCACCATCCTCGGCGGCATCTGGGGCGCTATCCCCGGCTTCTTCAAGGCTTACTTCAACATCAACGAGGTCATCACCTCCATCATGTTCAACTGGATCGGCCTGTATCTGGTCAATGAGCTTATCTACCAGAACGGCACCGGCCCCATGTACGACGTGCGCAACACCCGTACCCTGAACCTCGGAAAGAGCGCCGAACTGTCCCAGTCCCTCATCCCGGACTTCGGCCTGAACAAGATGTTCCAGACCAACAGCACCACCATCGCGATCTTCCTCGCTGCGGCAGTCGCCGTTCTGATCTGGGTCATCCTGAACAAGACCACCTTTGGCTATGAGCTGAAGGCCGTCGGCCTGAACAAGAGCGCCGCCCGCTACGCCGGCATCAACGAGAAGAAGAACATCATCCTCTCCATGGCCATTGCAGGCGCTCTGGCAGGCTTCGGCGCCGGACTCTACTACCTGTCCAACGTCTCTCAGTGGAACCCGCTGAACTCCACCAGCCTGCCGGCCATGGGCTTCAACGGCATCTCTGTGGCCCTGCTGGCAAGCTCCAACCCCATCGGCACCATCTTCTCCGCTCTCTTCATCTCCCACATCTCGGTCGGCGGCTCTTTCCTGTCCACCAAGTATTACCCCACCGAGATCTCCGACCTGATCAGCGGTATCATCATCTACCTGTGCGCATTCTCCATGCTGTTCCGTGGCAAGATCCACTCCATGCTGTTCAAGAATGCGGACAAGACCAACGTGAATGCAGAGCCTGCCCCTGCTAAGACCGAAACCAAGAAGGAGGGCAAGTGATATGCTGCTTCTCATCAAGTATACTCTGCTGTATGGCATCGTGCTGATGCTGGTCGCTCTGGGCGGTATGTTCAGTGAGCACTCCGGCATCATCAACATCGCACTGGAAGGCATCATGGTCATCGGCGGTGTGGCGGGTGTCCTCACCCTCACCATGCTGCCCGCGAGCATGCCGGCTTTCGCCACCGTGCTCATCGCTGTGCTGGTGGCTGCTATCGCCGGTATGATCTACAGCCTGCTGCTGGCCTTCGCGTCCATCAACCTGAAAGCGGATCAGACCATCGGCGGCACGGCCCTGAACCTGCTGGCAACGGCGGTGGCTGTGGTCATCTCCAAGAACTTCAGCGACAGCGGCAGCGCCAAGCTGAACTACTCCAACAAGCCTTTCCTGTTCAGCATCGGCGGCCTGGAGCTGAGCATCTTTGTCCCGCTGGGCATCGCACTGCTCATCATCAGCTACATCGTGCTGTACAAGACCCGCTTCGGCCTGCGTCTGCGCGCCTGCGGCGAGCATCCTCAGGCTGCGGACTCTGTGGGCATCAACGTCTACAAGATGCGCTATGCCGGTGTCATCATCTCGGGCGCTCTGGGTGCGATCGGCGGTCTGGCCTATATCGTGCCTCCCGTCCAGACCTGGAACTTCGAGGTCGGCGTGGCCGGTGCAGGCTTCCTTGCCATGGCTGTTATGATCTTCGGTCAGTGGAAGCCCTTCAACATCTGCGGCGCAGCCATGTTCTTTGCCGTGTTCAAGAGTCTGGCCAACATCGCCGACTCCACCTTCCTCGCACAGCTCCACTGGTCCAGCAACATCTACAACATGATGCCCTTCGTGGCATCCATGGTCATTCTGGCCTTCACCTCCAAGAACAGCA
>OGGA01001745.1_pt1 | contig 10759 bp, 7 predicted proteins | sample 1571041 | NCBI WGS metagenome assembly OGGA01 (sample SAMEA2582057, study PRJEB24529) | metagenome | biome: Human gut stool | place: China | collected 2011 | reverse complement strand
ATATGCGTCGCTTCAAAGATGGAGACACCATCACAGTTGAACCTTGGCGTTCTGCCGGTTTCCCGGTAATCCGTGACTTGATGGTTGACCGTTCGGCTTATGACAAGATCATGCAGGCCGGTGGTTACGTAAGCGTAAACACAGGTGCTCCTCAGGATGCCAACGCTATCCTTATCTCTAAGGATATCGCCGACGAGGCTATGGATGCCGCTGCATGTATCGGTTGCGGTGCTTGTGTAGCTGCTTGTAAGAATGGTTCTGCCATGTTGTTCGTATCAGCTAAGGTCAGCCAGCTGAACCTCCTTCCACAAGGAAAAGTAGAAGCAGCACGCCGTGCAAAAGCTATGCTTTCTAAGATGGACGAACTGGGATTCGGTAACTGTACAAACACACGTGCTTGTGAAGCAGAGTGTCCGAAGAACATTTCAATCAGCAACATCGCTCGTTTGAACCGCGATTTCATCATCGCAAAACTGAAAGACTAAGCACAACTTAGCATTTGATTAATAAGTAGGAAAATTCCCCACCGGTATCGGTGGGGAATTTTTGTATATGGAGAGCAGTGTTATCTCTTACAGCGCTTACGATACCAAATGATAAAGCCGGTCACAGGAAGTGAAGCACCCGTCAGGCTCGCAAGGAACATTATAATTTTACCGGGAAGCCCCCAGATGCGCCCGTCATGAATCTCCAGATTCATACGACGGAACTTATCGGCGGGAGAGGCCTCGGTATATTTACCGGCATAAGGACCGGCTCCTTTCAAAGAAACCAGTGTATACCGGTCAAAAAACAAATTATCAGTACGGTAGTAAGACCCTCTTTTATGTACAACACTGACCCGGTAAACACCATCGGCTTGTCCGGGTAAAGCAAAATAAAAGGTCTTGGCAGCAGGTTCTTCAAGCCGTAGCTGAGTATAAAGTCTGTCCAAAGGGTTTGTCACACGATTGACAACCTGCAATGTATCGGATACCGGTAAAACGTAGGGCTTCAACTCTTCACCACCCGAAGTGATGCTGTACACGCCTCTGCTAAACCAATTCAGGCTAAATATCAATCCGGTAAAACATAATACGGCCAGCACCAATGCAGCATAAAAACCCGCAACATTATGCAGGTCGAAGTTAAGCCTTGAAAAGGTAAAGGGGCGTTTCAGAGTCAACCGTTGCACAAGTGCCTTGCGTGTCCAGCTTCTGGGCCACCAAAGTATCACTCCCGTTATCAGGGTGATGAGGAAAATCAATACACTGTAACCAACAATCGGACTCCCGATCTCCCTGGGGAGCCATAAAGTGCGATGCCCGCTAAGCACCAACCGGAAGAAATCGAAATCACCGTTATGATTCACTACCGACTTCAATACCTGTCCGCTATACGGATTGATAAAAACAGTACTCATCCCTGCTTCCGGCTGATAGTAGTCCACCCAGGCCGCATCCGATCTTTCACCGTAAGTGATGGCTGTGGCCGAAGCTCCTCCCATGACAGAATCCGCTATCGCAAGTAAGCGGGAAGGCGGCAAAAACTCTTTCTCCAATGGAGCTACAAAGCGCCAAGGTTGTGTGGCATCGGTAATTTCGTCTTTAAATGCATACATGCAGCCGGTGATGCAGACTATGAATACCACAATACCCGAAAACAATCCAAGCCATAAATGAAGTTTCGCACAAGCCTTCCGAAAAGTCTTATTCATCTCCTATCAATCCAGACGGAAGAAACCGCCGACAAACGTGGTTGAAACTTTAGCTCCCCTGACCGCAGTAGCCGCCTGAGGATCTACCTGATAAATGTAAGTACCCTCTGAAGTAGTGACCGGACGATAAACATAACCTCCGTCTACCAGAGCGGCAAAACGCCGTCCGCCATCTCCGTTATGCACCGGAATCTCTTTAATGTCACGTACCGTTTTATTATTAAGATCGATAATGCAGCATTTCAAACTCTTATCTCCCCAACGGTCGGCGGGTGTCTGCGGACTGATGGTGCTGACCTCGGCAAATACCAGACCATTACCGATATATTTGATATGGGCAGGTTTCAATCCTCCCGAAACCGTCTCAAAGTCAAAATAGTAATCATCAAAATGCGTCTCACCTTTAGGGATACGAAGGAAAGCAGCATTCTTGGTACTTTGTGAGAACCCGTTGGCAATGGCAGAATTAGACATGATGTACATATCGCCGGACTCTACCTTAAAAATACCGTTAAATGCATTCCACGAACCGGCAGGACCGGTACGCGTATCTTTCATCAATGTCTTAAACTGCATATCCGGATAAGAGTATACCGCAACAAAAGTAGTATCGGTATATAAAGTCTCAAAAGTGGAAGGGTTCATCGGAAAATAAGTAACGTACACATTACCTTCACTATAACACATACCCGTAATACTCGGCCATTCGAGTTGATTCAGCGGAAATACCGGAGCTTTGACCTGAGAAGTGATAGAAACATCACTGATATTTACGGTATATAAGGTCATTTGATCCCCACTCTCCTTATTAGCCGGAAGTTCAAGGCCGATCATGTTCTGCCCGTCCATTTGTGTAAACGCATTCAGCGAACTGTTAAAGACAAAGTCTCCACGCTCCGTCAGATAGCCGTTTGCATCACGTACAATTCCGGTTGCACTGGTCAGTCCCAGTCCGCCAATACTGAACACCGTTTGTCCGGCCTGTTCATAATCACGATATCCGTTTTGCTCGATACCTTTGGCCACCGCGTTGATTGTTCCGGACATCAATTCGGGTGCAGTAACCACATAATAAGTGGTAGTCCCATTGGAATTGATACCCAGGCTGAGTACATAGGGAGCAAAAGGAGTTTCCTCATTTCCCAATCCTTCTTCTTCACATGCCGTGACACCCAATAAAAGGCAGGCAGCAAGGAGATACATATAAATTCGATACATTGTAATCATCAGACTTTTTTATTTACTAAAGAAATATCTCAGTTTCACATTAAAGGCACGCCCGGGTTTCTGCAAGCGGTAGTTATCATACAGCTTTTGATTGGTCAGATTGGTACACTCCACAACCACACTATACTTTCCGTTGTCCATTGAATACCCCAATGCCAGATCGTGTGAGAACTGTTCGGGGATTACTTTTTTAGAGCTTTTTGCACCCAAGCCCGGGAACGAAAGATAATACGAATGAATATAATTAAGATTATAGTCAAACGTCAGCACAGAGTTTCTCCAAATCAAATCGTGAAAACGAACCCCTGCATCGGCATTAGCAAACAAATAAGGGATGTTCGGCAAACGCTCTTTATAGGTAATATTCTCTGTGATACCTTCGCCGACAAAGCTGTCCTTTGTCTTCTCATATCGCTGCCGGTCGGTAATGTCCTGGTAAGTAAAACCGGCTCCCGTATGGAACAGATCTTTATAGTTATATCTGACAGCAGCCTCAACACCCTTTGTCAACACCTTACCCAGATTCTCGTAACCGGTAGTCGGGTTACTGGTCAGGCTGACCCCTTTCAGGATAAAGTCTGTCGTATAACGATAAATGAAGTTTCCATCAGCCGAAAGTTGATGGGCTCCGAAAATTTGAATGAAGCTCAACCCCAGATTCAAATTCCGGCTGCTTTCCGGTTTTAAATCCGGATTCCGCTGCTGAATCAACCCGTCTCCAAACATTTCGATACTTTCCGGCAAACGATAGGCATGCTCGTAAGAGAACTTAGCCTGCAAAGAGGGTAAGATATAATAAGTAGCCGCCGCACCGTATCCGAAATTGGTTTTATGATCCCGCACTTTTTCCCAACGGGCATTCTCTGTATATTCATCAAACCGATTATAGGTAGAACTGTACAACTTATACATCTTTCCGAATACATTGGCATTCCAACGATCATAGCGGATCTGCCATCCCAAGCCTGTGATATTCTTAGTCAGTTGCTGAGGTACATTGTTGTTTTCATCATCCGGCCGTACTTTATCATTCATGGTTCTCCGCATAGCAGAAACCACGTGGTTCAGTATCAATGATTGGTGACCGTCGATCACGTAACTGATGTTTCCGTTTCCTAACCATTCGCGGTTCTTTATCTTGGAATCCGTATAATACCCTTCTCCTGCAGAAGTAGACGGAACGGATTCTCCCAACCAGTTGTAACGGCGGGCGATGGTATCCACATTGAAAGTATTTACAGAATTATACGTTCCGTAAAGTGACAGCGAAAGTCCGTCAAGAAACAGATCGTCTTTCTTATAACGAATAGAAGGGATCACAGATTCACTCTTCATTTTTACGCCACCGTAAACGGCATCCATCGTAGCACCAGTCTGTACATCTTTATCATTCTTCGAAAGAATAATGCCTGCAAGCAGATAGTCGGCATAAGGCTTATTGGTTATTCCCGTCTCCAGGCGGATACCTCCTGACCGGTAGGCATCATTAAAGCGCTTTACCCACCGCTCGTCTATCTTCTTATTGGTAGCCAGATCGATGATGGGCACAAACACTTTATAATCATTGTCGGAATAGTTATAGAAAGCATTGGCACGCACCGTGAAACCTGTTTTCAGATGGGTATAGGCTCCATTCACCGAGACTTTATGAGTATTGAAAGAGCCAAAAGAATAGGTCGCATCCAGATAATTGGCATCTCTACGGCTGACGATATTCACCGCTCCTCCCAAGGCATCGGCACCCAGATTTACAGGTAATACCCCTTTATATACCTCTACACGCTCAGCCATGTTAGCCGAGATATTAGCGAGGTTAAAAGACGATCCGAAATTATCCATCGGTATTCCGTCCAAAAAGAATTTCACCTGATTGCCCGAAAATCCGTTCAGGCTGAAATTATAGTTAGACCCCATACCACCTTCCTCACGGATACGGACACTCGACACATTGTTCAATAATTTGTTGAGAGGTGCAGCGCTATTATACGCTTTCTTGATGTCGAGTACCGATATGGCATACGCCTGCTCCTGCTGCCGGCGAGCTTCAGATTTTCCAATCACCTGTACTTCTTCCAGCTCTTCCGCCTGGGTATCGATCTCTATGTCCGGAATCCGGTTCACTTTTCCGGCAGTCACATGTATCGGCACCTTTTTAGTTTTCACTCCTATGCCCGATACAACTATCGTCTGACTGCCCGCCGGCACATCATTGATATGATAAACTCCATTCTCGTTGGTATATCCGCCAATATAAACACCTTCAATGGCAACTGCAACCGGATAGTAAGGTTGCTTCTGTTGGTCGACGATTCGACCTGTCACTATACCTTTACTTTGTTGTTGCTGTTCGCCGGCATGCATAAGAACGGCTGACAGCATAGAAAAAAGACAGAATAAAGCTACTCTGTACAACACTTTGTGGTTCATTAATCACTCTGTTTAATTAGTCCGCAAAGGTACGTATATCGACACCGGACGACAATCACCATATTTAGGTATTCACCGAAACTCCGATACCTAAATACAATGATAAAAAAATCTCTCTTCCAGAGGCCTGTCTCATTCGGATGAACGCTTCAATCGAATGCTGCGTGGCGAGGTACCAAATGACTTTTTACAGAAGTTTGAGAAATGCGGTAAAGATTCGAACCCGAATTTATAACAGATTTCAGAGATGGTAGCCTCTGTATTCTGAAGTTCGTAAATGATCTCCTCTTTGCGGCGGCTAAGCATCCACTCATACACCGGCTCATGAAAAACATTATCGAAAATCCTCCTGAATGTAGTCTGGCTATATCCTCCAAGTTTAGCAAACTCTTCAACAGTCTTCACCTTCTTATAGTTCTGATATACAAAGCACTCAAACGAAGAAGCATATTTTGAGAGAGGATGTACCAAGGAAGCCAGGTCATAATCCGAATAAAAATAACCGAGTATGAAAGCAAGCTCTTTCCGCTTTAATGATAAGAGATCCCGACAAATCTTCTTTTCGCTCAGATAAGTACGTGCAGACTCAAGAAAATGTTGAAGTTCGGGAATAATGGGTAAGGGTGAGGGAATTAACGGAGGATCAGTCTCCTTCATGATACGATTATACCGGATATCACAAAACAATTCAGGTTGATTAAACTGATAATAGATACATTCCACATCGGTCATGGCCAGCATTTCTATTTTCGAACTGATGGGCTGAAGCATAAATTCTCCGGCTTTAAGCATTGTTCCGGCATACTCCCGGCTATTCACCAGCATTTCTCCCTTGATAAGAAACAAAATGAAATTCTCCTCACATTTTTGTGCAGGATAATGGAAACCACGTCTATGGTAAACATGGAAAATGGCATTAGGAACTGACTTTTTACAGTTCTGACACATCATGGGATCTCCACAAACGGAGCTGGGCATATATACGGGTGTGTTTGTTTGTATGTTTACGACAAATGTAAGAGAATTATTTAGAAAGACAATAAAAGAAGGAATAAAAAAATAGCCCTACTTGAACAGGGCTATCAAATGCATCATTTATTATAATATTATGGATAGTCCCATATTTGAAAACAGGATTCAAGTTTTATACTTGAATCCTGAAGTTTTCTATTTACACAAAATGATGGACAGTATCGAATACTACTTAGGAGTATCAGTGAAATCCCAGCTATCAGCAACTGAACCGGTAATAGACATCTTCTCAACGCCTTTTAACGTCAATACGTAAGCAACACTTTGTCCGGCAGTCCAAGTTCCATCGGCAAATGTAATTTCTTCCGGAGTAGTTGTTTTATCACACAATATCGCACCACCAGCCTCAGCTTTGTAGTAAATTTCGAATGTAACGCCAGTTAAATCTTGAGGAATAAGCATGGCTGTGTAATCTGCTCCAACCAAAGTCTCGTTCGCAGTGCCACCGTTATCTGCTCCTGTAATAGAAAGTGCCTCAGTAGGTTCGACAGTATATGCTGTATTAGCTGTAACATCGCTAGGAATAGTCCATGTACCTAATGTTGTCTCACTAGTAGTAGAAGTAGCCCCATAAGTATACACACCTTTGTTCTTGGCATTAATAACTATTTTATTTAAAGTGTAAGTAACACCACTTCCTTCTCCTTTTATTTTAAAACCAACCTTCGTCAACGCGTGTTTAAAATTTAAAGCAACCGCTTCTGTGGAACCACTCGTAGCTTTTTGCTTATTCATCGCTTCTGCTACCACCAAATCTTCCTGCTTTTCCACGGTCCCTTCCACAGTATAGGTCAGTGTAGGCGCTGTGTTAGCAACAGCTGCTCCCCAAGAAAGCTGTTTCGTAGTGTTAGGTGAAAAAGCAAAGAAACTTACTTGATCTGTTGCCGGCCAATAGAATACAGAGTTACCACTGCCCCATGTGCTTTCTTTTAATTCAAATTCAGCGCCAGATATCAGCGCATTAACTTCTGTAGCATCAGCAAATGCCCCAGTAGTAGAATAGGCATACGCCGTAAACTTTGTAAAAGCTGAGTTCACTAAAGTCGTAGCTCTTGTTGTCTTACTTACTGCCGTATTGAAACTAATTTCCACCGGCTGTACAGCCTTTTCAATCTCTTCATTCTGTGAGCAACCCGTAATTGCCATTGCAGCGACTGCTGCGAATAAAATCTTCTTCATAATAGTATGTTTTTTTAAGTTATTAATATTTTTATTTGTATGTATTTCTTTTTTCTTATCCAACAGGCAACTCTACATTCGTTTCGTCGTCCCAATCTCCTACATCACCACCAATGCCACCACCTCCACTTGGAGGAGTTTCCACATCATCTACTTTTATTTCATCTTCTATTTCAACTTCAACCAATGTCGGCGGTTTTGTTTCCTCTCCTTCTCCTCCTTCACCACCGCCGGTAGGTTCTTGTACAGCTTCCGTTATATTAATCTTAACCTCCTGTATCGAATTGTCCACCTTAATAATCATCAGGTTCATCATCACCGGAAGTTTTATTTCTAAACGGGTAATAATAGCTTCCGGTAATCCAAAAGTGGTAAATACCCCTTCTATCTTCCCGGCTTTCACATTCAGGTCAATATTAATCGGATAATCATCGCACATAGCATAAGCTTTTCCTAAAAAATAATGATCTGCCATCCCACCAATACTCCCTATCACGTTTGAAACATTACTTAATCCCTGCACTTTGATACTAAAGGAGTAAGTTCTTATCACCAATTTTGGTTTCAGCTTCAGAATCAATGTCTCTTCACTATTCTGTATATCCAAATCATCTATATTTACCACATAAAGCGGATCCGGTCCCCAAACCATCTTTTCTGTACCTGCAATACCCAACTTACAAAAATTGGTATAAGCCTGAATGGTTTCATAAGATTCCTCTCCACGAATTAAGACCGTTTCAGTATCGTAATTGTAAATAACAACAGCGTAGTGTCCCGAAGGAACTTTTACTTCCCCACCTGTTACCGACAAATACGTATCTATCTTTCTACCTTTTTCGTCTTTCGGATAGAAAATAATCCGAACTCCTTCCGGCAACTTCTCCGTCACTCCGCTCCAATCCAGCCGTACTTCCACACCACTCACCGGATAATCGTCCAGAATATCCCGCCGGCTGCATCCCGTCACCACCAGAAACGAGAGGAGAACCATGCAAAGCAACCTTGTTATATCTTTCATTCATTATCATCTCCTTGCTGTTATAAGCCACACCAAAGATACTTTTGCCTTGGTGGGGCCTATGAAGTTATAGCGTGCACTACTTTTCCAAACCAAGTCTCCCTCATAAGGAGTGTACTTCTTGTACTCCGTAGTCAGATAACCTATGCCCAGGCTGAATTCAAACGAGAGATGCCGTGCAATCTGCTTTGCATATCCATAAGTCAGCCCTGAAGCTGCATAATATCTTCCTTGATAGCCGTCTCCTTTAAACTGGAAATCATAAATTCCCCCTTCGGCATAAGCTCCAATGAAATGTCCTGCCAAGCGATTCCTCCGCTTCCGGTTGCCCAACCAGCAACGACCTTCAACGCCTCCCGAAAGCAATTGATAGCAAAACTCCCGGCTACTATTGAGCCACCACGGACATTTATACTCGGCATTGACCGACCAGCGTCTGTTCAATGGTATTTCCACCTCTATATTCGGTGCCAATGCCAGGTCGTATAGCAGGTTGTTTTTCAGTGCAAGCACTGTTCTCTGTTCTATTATTACTGGTGTTTCTATTTTTCCCTCTTCCGGGACCACCGGCTGAGGATGTACGAATTTCACTCGGGGCAATACATTCGCCGTACTCAAAAACACACCGGCAGCTTTATCATCCGGTATGGGTACAGGTGAATGTTCTCTGTATACATATAAAAGCGGTAAGATTTTATTCATAATATAGCGGTATGCTTCTCCACCGTTCAACCTGCGTAACAAATTCTCACATTTCATCCGGTCATCGCGGTGATAATCGATCAACATCAGCACATCCTCACGATCCGGAACGTGGAGGTCAGCCTGCACTCTTTCGCGTAACAGCGACCAATCCTTCTGGTTTACACCAATCATCATTCTGGTCCAGGCATCCGGCATTGCTACCATGGCCCGGCTTTCTCCCGAAAGCAGAAAGAGAAAAACAAAAAGGGTCAGTATGCAGATACGGTTTTCCATAATTTGTCTGTTTGTGCAATACAAATATAGAAGTTCAAATCGATACATAATAATTTAATCAAAGCTAAATACAAGCTCTGAATGCTTCTGTGAAACGATTGAAAGGAATTTGCAAGTTTGGCGGTGAAGCACCCCCGCACTTGGGTAGCTTTCCGGCCAATGCCGGCCTCTAAAAGTGGGTACTGCCGTTGCTTAAATCTTCTTACTTACCACCTGACTTACTTATCCCGGCAAGAAAATAGATCTGTCTCTACGACATACGTTGTCCGACATGGGGGTGTCAGACCGTCCGACACCCCCATGTTAAACCTCCCGACATCCCCATGTCAGACTATGAAGAGTGGGAACCTAATGAAGAAAGCTTTTCGAGGAAAGTGAAGGGAGGTTAAAAGCAAAAGAGTTATTGCCGATGTTTAGCCCACTTGTAAAAGAGAACAGTAAAAAACAGTAAAAGAAACTCAAAGAGAGCCAATATTAAGAAGAATATTTGGATAATAGATAAGAGAAACCTACATTTGTACAGTGATTTTTTTCATAGTATTAGATTTAAGGTTAACAAAAGGTTGGAGTCAGGCGTGACTCCTTTTTTTTTGCCTTTTTTATCTGAGTAACTGGTAAACTCCTCCTGCCAGAACCCGAATAACGCCTTTCATTTCAAGTTCAAACAGAATAGCACTGATCTTATTAATGGGAATATCGGCCTGAACCATCAATGCGTTTATTTGCAGATCGCCCAGCTTTCCGAGAATATCGACAATTCTCAGTTCCTCGGCAGACAGATCCGGAAAGAGGTTTCGCTGTACGGTTTCCGGCTTGACACTTTTCAAATCGCTGTCCCAGCCCATTGTTTTCACAAAGTCCGATGCAGACTCCAGCAAAACAGCTTTGTTATCTTGTATCAACTGGTTGCATCCCTTTGAATATTCGTCCGTGACCCGCCCGGGAAAAGCAAAACAGTCGCGATGATAGCTTCCGGCAATATCCGCTGTAATCAGCGAACCGCCTTTAGCGGCAGACTCCACCACAATAGTAGCATCACTTATACCGGCAACAATGCGATTCCGACTTATGAAGTTGTGTTTATCCGGATTCGTTCCGGAAAGAAATTCTGTCAGCAATCCGCCTTGCCGAAGCATGTCGATAGCTGTCTTACGGTGAAGGGACGGATAGATGCGATCCAGCCCGTGAGCCAATACCCC
>OGGA01001738.1_pt1 | contig 10813 bp, 9 predicted proteins | sample 1571041 | NCBI WGS metagenome assembly OGGA01 (sample SAMEA2582057, study PRJEB24529) | metagenome | biome: Human gut stool | place: China | collected 2011 | reverse complement strand
GCACCCGACAGGAATTTTGTGATTCCGAAGAATGCCAGAAGGTTCGAAATGCCAGAAAACAAAAAGCCTATCGTCAGCGAAAAGCCATTGAAAAGGCTCAAAAAGGTAAGAAAAGAACACATTAATTCATATTATTAGGCAGAAATACAACTAAATCATTGTATCTAATATTAGCCAGTTATATGTAATTATGTATTATGATATTATATTAAATATGTTAAAAGACACTGGGATTCCCCCTATGCAATTTCGCGAAAAAACGTGTTTGAGGGGGCATCGGTCTTTAGAATAAAAAGTCACAAAGATAATACTCCCCCCTGGGATTAAGGAGGAATGCTTCAAATGATAAGAAAAGATAATCTCGAAGCGATGATTAAAGCTATTGGTTATATCCAGAGCTCACGTACAAAAGTATATGAAAAGAAATATACACAGTTCGACTGCGTAATTGAAGTTGATTTCAATGGCAGTGGTTCAATCAATTATCCAGAAGATAAAGGTATGAAGATTACAAGAAAGACTACTTGTAATTTTTCTCAGCCAGAGAACTTCGTTGTTCTTGAATGTATCACTCGATTAATGGACAAAGGCTATCGCCCCGAACATATTGAACTTGAAAAAGAATGGACACTTGGTCACTCAGACAAAGGAGGGTTTGCTGATATCCTCGTCAAAGATGCTGAAGGTAAAACCCTTTTTATTGTTGAATGTAAAACGGCCGGCAACGAATACAAAAAGGAATTGAACAATACTCTTAATGATGGAGGTCAGTTGTTCTCATATTGGAAGCAAGAAGGTTCATGTAAATGGTTATCCCTGTATGCATCTGATTTTGATGGCACGAACATTTCTTACACAACAGAAACCATTGATTGTAGTGATGATGCAAATATCTTAGTGACAGCTAAGAAAGACCCTTCTATCTTACTCTATCGTAATGCCGGAACAACTGAAGATTTATTTACTGCTTGGGATGAAACCTATGATAAAAGATTATGTGGTGATGTAATCTTTAGAGATGATTCTCGGGCTTATCAGATTGGCGTTAAGCCTCTCCGTAAAATTGATCTAAAAGACTTTAGCGAAAATGATAAAGTTGTAAATAAATTTGAAGAAATACTACGTCATAACAATGTATCTGATAAAGAAAATGCCTTCAACAGACTCATTGCTCTTTTCATATGCAAATTAGTGGATGAGATTCAAAAAGGCGATAACGATATTGTTGATTTCCAGTATAAAGTAGGAACAGATACATATGAAACATTGCAAGATAGACTCCAACGTCTTCACAAAGAAGGAATGGAGAAATTCATGCGTGAAGAAATCTTCTACGTTGCGGATGACTATGCAGAAAATCTTGTTCAACAGTACACTGGTCAGAAACGTCAGAAAATGATCGAAGATTTAAGAAACACTCTCCGTGTACTGAAATTCTATACAAATAATGATTTTGCATTTAAGGATGTTCATAACGAAGAACTATTCTATCAGAATGGTAAAATTCTTGTAGAAGTAGTTCAGCTTTTTGAAAATTACCGTATCATTGGTTCAAATGATGTGCAGATGCTTGGTGATTTATTTGAGCAGTTACTTAATAAGGGCTTTAAGCAGAATGAAGGTCAGTTCTTCACTCCTATTCCAATTACTCGTTTCATTTGGGATAGTTTACCTGTTGAGCGAATAATTAAGAAGGCTGATGGCATTGAATTTCCAAAAATAATTGATTACGCCTGCGGTGCTGGACACTTTCTTACCCAAGGATTCGAAGCAGTTAATGCAGGTGTATTAGCGATTGATCCTACTTATCATATCGATTCACGTTGGACCGAACATAAAATATATGGAATAGAGAAAGATTATCGTCTAGCACGTGTATCAAAAATCTCCCTTTTTATGCACGGGGCAGGAAACGGTAATATTATTTTTGGTGATGGTTTGGAAAACTATCCTGATAAAGATATCAAACCTTCAAGTTTCGACATTTTAGTTGCAAACCCTCCATATTCAGTTCGTTCCTTTAAACCGCATCTCAAATTAAAAGATAACGAGTTTTCTATTCTTGAATCAATATCTAATGATGGTTCTGAAATAGAAACTTTATTTGTTGAAAGAATAACTCAGCTAATAAAACCAGCAGGCATTGCCGCTGTAGTTCTTCCTGTCACAATATTAAACAAGGAAGTTGAAAGCTATATAAAAGCACGTGAAAGCATACTCAAAAATTTCAAAATTCGTTCAATTGTTCAGCTAGGAAATAAAACTTTCGGTGCAACAGGACAAAATACAATAGTTCTTTTCTTAGAGAAATTTTCAGAACCACCTAAGAGAATTGATTTGGTTTCTGACTCAATCGATTCAATCTTTGAAGCAAGAGATTTATCAGATTGGGAAGACAATGACATATTAAATGCTTATCTTGAAAAAATAAACGTTACAAAGGATGACTACTATTCTATTATTAATTCAGAATATGATTTTTCACACTGGAAAGATAATAGTTATTTTTCCACATATGTTTCGTCGTTTGAAAAATTATCAACTATTACAAATAAGCTTAAACAAAAGAGCTTTAAGAAGCTCTCCGAAGAAGAACAATCCGAATGGTTAAATCAGAAATTCCTAGAGTATATTACTGATAGCGAACGCGAAAAATTAACTTATTTTGCATGTGTTTATAATCAATTAGTACTTGTAATACAATCTCCAGATGATAATAAGGAGCAAGAAAAGTTTCTAGGCTACAAATGGAGCAATAGAAAAGGGTCTGAAGGTATACAAATCATCGAACCCGGTGGTTTACTATATAATGATACCAATCGAAACAGCGATTCAACGATTTCATACCTTATTAGGAATTCATTTTATGACAATCCTGTCGATTGCGGAGAATTAGAAAAATATACACATTATATAAAGCTTTCCGATATGATTGACTTTAGGTCAGTAACATTCAATAAAATAATTAAAACAACTAAAATACGAGTGAAAACACCCAAGCCAGGATACACTCTATATTCATTAGCAAATAAAGCATTCACTGTAAGCCTTGGTAATAGAGTTGTTGCTGATGAACAATTGGTTGAAAATGGTACTATCCCAGTATATAGTGCCAACGTATTCGAACCATTTGGATTTATTGACAAAAATAACATTACTGATTTTAGTTGTGATTCTGTTATTTGGGGCATAGATGGCGATTGGATGGTTAATGTCATCAAAGCCAACAATCCATTTTATCCAACTGACCACTGCGGTGTACTTAGGATAAACAATGCTGATATAATCCCCGAATACTTAGCACTTGCGCTTGAAAAAGAAGGGAAATACGAACACTTTTCAAGAAGTAATCGCGCTTCTGTCCAACGAATTCGTGCACTCGAATTACTGATTCCTGATAAGAAAAAGCAAAATGATCTTCTAAAGAAAATTGAACAAATTGACATTTCATTAAAAAAACAGCGCGATATTATTGCTCAATGTAAAAGGGAGATAAAGGATAAGTTTTCTGAGCTATTTGGTAACATCGTCACTCTAGAAGGTGCAGATACTATAACAAAAATCGGAGATATTGCAACTGTTACTAAGCTAGCTGGTTTTGAATATACTGATTATATTCATTACAAAAATAGTGGTGACATTATTATGATTCGTGGTTTAAATTGCAAAGGAACACGTCTCGTTCTAGATGACATATATTGGATTGACAAAGAAACCTCCGATATGCTCCCTCGTTCACAGTTACACAAGGGCGATGTATTAATGACTTATGTTGGAACAGTTGGAGAAATTGCTCTAATAGATGAAGATAATAAATATCATTTAGCTCCTAATGTCGCAAAAATTACTATTAATGATGACAAAAATAATAGTGCAACATTTCTTGCCCATCTTCTTTATTACATGCGCGAGAGGATCGTAAATGATATGCAATCTTCAGCATTAAGTATGAGCAAGATAAGAGACATTGAGATAGGACTTCCTTCAAAAGAAAAGCAATTTGAATTTGAAAGATTTGTCGATAGTCTCGCTGATACTCGTAATAAAGCAGAACAAGAATTGTCAGCCTTAACTAATCAACGAAATAAATTCATTGACAAAGAAATAGAGTAAAAATAAAGCCACAATCCCGGTAGTCTTACTACCAACGATTGTGGCTTTCTCTGTTCAAAGTCTTGTATATCTGCCATCGCTTAGTAGTCAGTTACTACTAAGGAATATGCCCAATTTCTCCCGCTACTCTAGCTCTACCCCCATGTGCCTTAGTAGTCGAAACAGTAGTAATTACAAGGGTTTGTGCCATATTATGCCCTGTGTTGCCCAAGTTTGCAAAGGTATGATTTATAGTAAAACTGGAGTGCCGTGGCAGATAAAAAGTACTTTTATCATGGTTTTTTCTCCTTAATATAATAACCTCCCCAGACAACAATCCAGTGAGGTCATATAATCACGCTTTTTGTTTAGGTACAAACTCAAGCTTGCTGATATCTGCCTGATTAATACCAGTATGTTCTAGTACATAATGTATCTGTGCTAACATCTCAGTATCATCCAATACTCTTGTCAGACCAACAAGTTTTTCATCATCCCAGACGGTAAGCACAGTTGAGGAATTCATAAGAGCCTTATACAGTCAATCTGGATAATTTCCTGATATCCAATGAACCGATAGAAATAACTTTTGAATCTGTTCTTTCGTAAACTTTTTTTCTTCTGTATATATAAGCATAATCTATTTCCCCCTATCTGTTATGATCACATCTCTGGCATTGCAGCATTTCATTTTCAACATCATCTTTATAAAAAACACCTGACCATTGGCAAACATTCTGCAAAATAGGCACAACAGATTTTCCTTTTTGTGTCAACATATACTCTACACTTGGTGGGATTTCATCATAGGATTTTCTTTCAACAATCCCAACTTCTATCAGGTCTTTTAATGTTGCAGCAAGTACTGTATCCGTAATATTGCACATTTCTCTTCGAAGTTCACTGTATCGAAGCTTTTCGGCTGCAGATAACACACTTATTATGCGTGATTTCCATTTTCCACCAAATATTTCCAATCCATATTCAAGTGGGCAACGTATATCATCATCTAATTTTTTCTCATATTTTGCCATTAAAAAGTCACCTTCCAGCTCTACGCATCGCTGCTAAAGCCTCTTGTCTATTAAACTCATTCTCTCCTTTTTCTTTCACATATGCTGTCATTATAGCTTGATGGTGATTCTTTTTAAAGTTACTATGAAATTTATTAGCAGCTCTTTGTTATATTTCTTTCTTATTCCCAGCACCTCCGATTTACGCTTTAACCCCTCTTCTACCTCAATACATTTGTATTATTATTGCAAAGCACCTCAAAATGATTTCGATGCGTTTTTATAAACCCTTCTTTTTGCAGCTTTGATATCTCAGTAGACATTGCTGCGCGGTCAATGCAAAGATAATCTGCCAGCTGCTGCCTGTCAAAAGGAATATCAAAGGATAAAGACGAATGTCTGATAGATTCTGCTGACAGGTATGACAATAATTTCTCCCTTGTTGTCCGCTTGCCAACATGTGTAATCTTATCATTCAGAATGAGTATCTTATTTGCCAGTACACTGACCAGATTGCGAATCAGCTTCTGATGATGCCCACATGCAGTTGGACAAGTAACCAGAAGCTTCTGTATATTTAAAAAAACAATCTCACAATCCTCATCTGCTACCACACTGATGTTCAGAACAGCACCAGGGCTTGCCGCATATGGTTCTCCAAAAAAATCACCAGCATGACATTTAGACAGAATATTCCGATGTCCCCAGAGATCCTCCTGAATAATAAGAACACAACCTGACAATACTAATCCCATTACCTGTGTAGAATCTGCTGCTCTGAAAATATAAGAATCCTTCTCTTTAGAAACTGTTACTGCCTCTACACAGTGCAATACAGATAATATCTCATTATCAGTAAGACCTTTAAAAAAAGGACTGTTTTTTAAAATAGGTAAATATTTTTTCAAAATCTCACCTCCTGTTGGAAATCAAACATACAAGTTGTATTTATTATAATATGATTCTAACAGAAACAAAAATAAAATTCTATTAATGGAGGGTAAAATGATAAGAAAAATTATACGTATTGATAAAGAAAAATGTAACGGATGTGGTGCATGTGCAACTGCCTGCCACGAAGGTGCCATTGATATTATAGACGGAAAAGCCGAGCTGGTAAGAGAACATTTTTGTGACGGATTGGGGGATTGCCTCCCAGAATGTCCTACAGGAGCTATTTCATTTGAGGAAAGAGAAGCACCTGCATATGATGAAGATGCTGTAAAAGAAGCACAGAGTAAAATAGCTGCTCAAAACCATGCAATGTCACCTCACACCGGCTGTCCAGGATCTAAAATCATGCAGATACAGCGAACAAAAACGCCTGAGACCGCAAAAACATTTTCAGGTGCAGATTCGATATCACAACTTGAGAACTGGCCGGTACAGATCAAACTTGCACCTATCAGTGCACCATATTTTAATGGTGCAAAACTTCTGATAGCCGCCGATTGTACTGCTTACGCTTATGCTGGATTTCATCAGGATTTTATTCAGAATAAGGTAACACTAATAGGTTGTCCGAAATTAGACCAGGTTGATTATAGTGAGAAACTGGCTGCTATTATTCAGAATAACAACATTCAAAGTGTGACAATCGTAAGAATGGAAGTTCCATGCTGTGGTGGTCTGGAGATGGCAGTAAAAAATGCACTTCAAAATAGTGGAAAATTCATACCATGGCAGGTTGTAACAATAAGTATTGATGGAAAAATTATTGATTAATAAGGAGATTACTGGAATGAATAAAAAAATGTTTTGTTTTCAGTGTGAACAGACAGCCGGATGTACTGGCTGTACAGGAAATGCAGGTGTCTGTGGAAAAAATGCAGATACAGCCAAATTACAGGATGAGCTGACAGGTGCATTGATTGGTCTTGCAAGAGCTGTAGACAGTGCATCAGCTATTTCTAAAAGAACCGTACAAGTCATAATTGAAGGTCTGTTTACAACAGTTACAAATGTAAGTTTTGATAATGCAGCAATCGAAAATATGATACAAAAAGTCAGAGCTGAGAAAGAACGACTGGTCCCTGACTGCAGCAAATGTCAGTCACCATGTGGTAAAACAGGCGAATACGACATGCAGCAGATGTGGAATGCCGATAAAGATATCCGCTCTTTAAAATCTCTTATTCTTTTTGGTATTCGTGGAATGGCCGCCTATGCTTACCATGCAAATGTTCTGAATTATGAAGATGATGAAGTAAACCGATTCTTCTGCGAAGCATTATTTAAGATTGGTTACGAAGAAAGTATAGAAACACTGCTTCCTACAGTACTTAAAGTAGGCGAGATCAACCTTAGGTGTATGGCACTTCTTGATAAAGCAAATACAAACAGCTATGGAATGCCAGAGCCCACTGATGTTACACTTACCATCGAAAAAGGACCTTTTATTGTCGTGACAGGTCATGATCTTAAAGACCTGCAGCTTTTACTTGAACAGACAGAAGGAAAAGGAATCAACATATATACTCATGGTGAAATGCTCCCTGCCCATGCCTATCCACTCTTGAAAAAATTTCCACACTTAAAAGGAAATTTTGGAACTGCATGGCAGAATCAGCAGAAAGAGTTTGATCATCTTCCAGCTCCGATTCTTTACACTACCAACTGTCTGATGCCTCCAAAAAGCAGTTATGCTGACAGAGTATTTACAACAGAGGTGGTTGCTTTCCCTGGCGCTGTCCATATTGATGAGAAAAAAGATTTTACGCCAGTTATCAAAAAAGCACTTGAACTTGGTGGCTATAAAGAAAATCAGACATTAAAAGGCATCAATGGAGGTACGAAGGTGACAACAGGATTCGGTCATTCAGCTATACTGTCACATGCAAATACTATAGTAGATGCTGTAAAATCAGGTGCAATCAGCCATTTCTTCCTGGTTGCCGGATGTGATGGTGCTAAACCGGGTCGAAACTATTACACAGATTTTGTTAAACAAACTCCTTCTGACAGTATCATCCTAACCCTGGCATGTGGCAAATTCCGTTTCAATGATCTTAATCTTGGAGAAATCAATGGTCTGCCACGACTGATGGATATGGGTCAGTGTAACGATGCTTATGGGGCGATTCAGGTTGCCCTGGCACTTGCGGATGCATTTGGATGTACTGTAAATGAGCTTCCGCTCTCCTTCGTTCTTTCATGGTACGAACAGAAGGCAGTCTGCATTTTGTTAACGCTTCTGCACCTTGGTATCAAAAACATCCGTCTTGGTCCTTCTCTACCTGCGTTTTTGTCTCCTAATATTCTGAACCTTCTTGTGGAAAAATATGGCATAGCACCTATCACCACACCAGAAGAAGACATCAAAGCGCTGATAAACACTCCATAACACCAATAAAGCCAATAAAGCCGATACAGGAATAAAAACCCTGCCTCGGCTTTTTCTTTTGTCATTCTCCAGGACACAAAATATCCTCATTCTCATCATATTTTCTTCACTATTCCCACCTACACTATAGATAAGATGTAAGGGGAAGAAGTAGCAATCTCTATATTAACTAAAGAAATAATGAATGAAAGGATGAATATATATGATTAATTTAAAAAAAGTAAACAAATCATGCGTAGCCGCAGTTATTCTTGCCATGTGTCTTATGACATTAGGCTGTAGTTCACAAAACTATACAACCAACAGCAAAAATACTGATACCACTGTAACTTCCAGCATTACTTCCCAGGATACCAATGTAACTCACGCAGATGATGCCGATAACTACAAAACTGAAATAACAGGAGAATTCAGCATTACATCAACTGATGGTTCTACAATAACACAGAATGATTCCGTATATACCATAACACAGGCTGGCGAATATACCGTTACCGGACTCTTATCAGAAGGACAGATTGTAGTTAATGCTGACGATAATGCCGAGATTACCATTGTATTGAATGGTACATCCATCACATGTTCTAACGGTTCACCTATTTATATTAAAAATGCTGATAATATAAAAATCAAATCTGAGGAAAACACTTATAACAGTATAGTTGATGCAAGAACTGAAGCTGACGACAATTCAGACAATTCTTCCAGTGAAAATGGTAATGCTGCCATCTATGCAGCATGTGACCTTAAATTGGTTGGAAAAGGGGCATTATCAGTAACTGGCAACTATAACAACGGTATCCAGAGCAAAGATGACATTTCTATTAAAAATGTTACCATCAAGGTTAATGCTGTAAATAATGCTATAAAAGGAAACGATGAGGCAGCTATAGAATCTGGCGAAATAATAGCTATATCCAGAAAAGGCGATGGCATCAAAACATCAAACAGCAGTCTTTCAACCAAAGGAAAACAGAAAGGAAATGTAATAATATCTGGTGGAAATATTGATATATATGCTGCCTGTGACGGCATAGATGCTGCATATGGTGTAGATGTTTCAGGTGATGGAAATCTGAATATATATACAGATACTTATTCTGATTATAGTGAAGCAGTGGCTGCCGACAACTCCGGTTCTTCAGCCAACAGCGTGGGAACTCCACCCGATATGAATAATGCTCAGAACAATGGTAACATGGGCAATCCTCCTGATATGAATAACAGTAGCAGCAATCCTGACATGAAAGGTAACTTCAGTGGTGGAAACAGAGCTGCTAATGGTATGCCTGGCAATAACAGCTCAGGAAATTCATCTAAAAAGTCTTACTCTACAAAGGGAATCAAAGCCGAGAGCGAGATAAATATATCTGGTGCAGCCATTAACATAAGTTCAACTGATGATGGTATTCATGCCAACTCAGATTCTGGTGTTCTTGAAACCGGCGAAGATGGCAAGGGTATAATATCTATATCAGGTGGAACTATCACAATCTCTACAGGTGATGATGGAATACATGCAGATAAAGAGCTTAATATAACTGATGGATATATAAATGTTTTAACATCCTACGAGGGTCTTGAGGCTATAACAATCAACATCAGTGGTGGACAAAACTTTGTATATGCAGCTGATGATGGCATTAATGCATGTACCGGAGATGGCTCATCTACTCCTCTTATTAATATAACTGGTGGATACGTTGATGTAACAACCGGTTCTGGCGATACAGATGGTATAGATTCTAACGGCAGCTACACACAGTATGGCGGTATGGTTTTTGTGAAAGGCGGTAGTTCATCAGGTCAGGTATCTGGTTCCATTGATGTTGACGGAAATATTACTATAACTGGTGGAACATGTGTAGCTTTAGGCGGTATATGTGAAACTCCTGTAAATTCAGTTAATGCTTACGTATTCAGCTCTGTATCCTTTAACGCAGGAAGCTACTCAGTAAAAGATTCCAGCGGTAATGAAATAATAAGCTTTACATTAAACAACAGTTACTCAAATGGCTGGATATGCGCATCTGCTCTTACAACAAACACTGAATACACTCTTTACTGCGATGGTTCATCATTAACAAACTGGACACAATCTGCAGGAACCATGGGTGCATCCAATGCCAGCGGCTTTGGCAGCAATCCTGGCGGTTTTAATGGTGGTGGCCGTGGAGGTAACATGAATGGCGGAAAAAATATGAATGATAACAGAAATATAAATGGCAATAATGCACCAAATAGCAATAATGTACAATAACAATTGCAAACAATAGTTTGATTGAATCATTCATTTTTCGTAAATTAAGTCAAAGTCAGACAGCATATATGAGGAAAGCAGGTGCGCATACATCATAAGATGCAC
>OGGA01001730.1_pt1 | contig 10850 bp, 8 predicted proteins | sample 1571041 | NCBI WGS metagenome assembly OGGA01 (sample SAMEA2582057, study PRJEB24529) | metagenome | biome: Human gut stool | place: China | collected 2011 | reverse complement strand
GGTTCTTCCCGATCGAAACTCGCACGTACCGGGGATTCCTTCGAATATATCGGGGGATCCGTATTTCGGTTGCCTCCGTCGGATTTTCCGGTAAATATAGTTAAAATTTGCAGGAGTCGCAGCCGTTCGGCGCTCCTTTCCTGCGAATTAACAATTTCTTAATCGACAACGGCTTCGATGTAAATCAGTAACGGCTCATCCGATCCCGCATAGAGTTTCAACAGTTTCATCTGCCAGCCGTGCTCGCCCCGCGAGTCGAACCGGACGCTGAACGGGATTTCCTCGCCCGGCTTCAGGGGCCGTCGGTCGAATTCCGGGGTGACACATTCGCACGAAACCTCGTAGCGGGTCACTACCCATGTCCGGGACGAAGTATTTTGCAGCCGAAACCGTTTGATGCCTGTTTCGCCGGAGTGGAGCCGTCCGAAACGGATCGTGTCCGAAGTACCTTCGGTGAGCGTTTCATCCGATATTTCGAGTGTCGGCCCACTCTGGACACTGCTCGTCCGGCGGGACTGACAGCCGATGACGAGGGCTACCAGCAATATGCAGAAAATGTGCCGCATCATATCAGTCCCCGTCCGGTTTTTTTGAGTTTTCCCTCTTCGGTCAGCGCTTCCACGATCTTATCCAATACGCCGTTGATAAAGGTGCTGCTGCCGGGCGTAGAGTAGAACTTGGCGATGTCGATGTATTCGTCGAGGGTTACTTTCACCGGAATCGAAGGAAAGGAAACCAGCTCGGTGATCGCCGTGGCCATAATCAGGTTATCCATGAAGACGATACGCTCCACGTCCCAGTTGCGCGTAAATTTTTCGATGTATTCCAGCCGCTCGTTGTAGTTGATGAGCGTCTTTTCGAACAGCGTTTTGACGAATTCGGCGTCCTCGTCGCTTTTGAATTCGGGCAGCATCTTCACGTCCGCGTGGGACTGGCGCATGTTGGAGATCGTGCGGATCACGAGCGTCAGAACGAATCCCAGGTCGTCGCTCCAGAGGATCGACTGCTCTTCCAGTACGTCGTCCAGCATGGGACAATCCTGCAACTCCTTTTCGAAGAAGGTGGCCAGAAGCGCTGCGTCGGCTTTGAACGAACTTTCCGAAGCGCTCATGTAAGCCTGGAAATAGTCCGTCGCCGCGAGTTGGTTGTAAAGTGTGCGGATGAGTTCGGGATATTTGCTCCAGCCGAGTTTACGGGCTGCCATTCGGTCATTCACCGTGTCGCTGTCGGCGATCATACGGATCACGGCGTTGTCGATGAAGCGGGTGTTGGGGTGGAGGTCTTCGTAGGTCGGCAGCTTTTTCTGTTTGGCCAGCTCCTGACGTTGCTGGGCATAATGCGCCAGTTCGACCGGAAGGGTCATCATCTGGAAATAAAGGTCATAGGTCTTGTCGATCGAATTCATCATGTTCTTTTCCGACGCGATCATATTGTCCGAGTCGGATTTGAGATGCGCATATAGGGCTTTTATCGCCTTGATTCTAAGCTGTCTTCTACTTAACATATATTTTCAGAACTTTGCGGCAAACGGGATTACCTGCCGTTTGTCCGGTTTGCTTCGTGCCGGGAGGCGTGCGGGCTGCTTGTAAAACGAAGTCGCGTTTTGCCGGGCGCGGTTCGAACCGATACGAAAATTACCGGACAAAGGTAGGAAAAAAAGCGCTTGCCGCAACCTTTTTGCGCTCCTCGGACATAAATAATCTTATGCCGACTTTTTGGGCAGGAGTTGCCGCGCCGATTCGTTGTCGTGTCGGTTTTTCCTGCCGCAGAATGGATTCCGGGGTTGTTTGTTGCCCTTGTCCTGCCGTGCCCCTTTTTCCCCGGCAAAGTGCGAATAAATTCGTCTTTACTCTTTTACTCTCGGCTCATTCTTAATTTTTGTCCTTATTCGCTTGGGCAAAAGGCAGATAAATTTGCTTTTGTACCCGGCTTATTCGTAGCGTTGCATAAGATAGGATGCGATTCGGCAATCTTTGCGTGCAATCCCGCACGATTGCTCTCGCCTTTCCCTGTCTTTGACATAGCTTTAGATGGGATGCGCCGAGAGAAAACTGCGAACAAGTTCCCGTTTTCTCCCGGCTTTCACTATCTTTGTACCCTATGGAAGAGATAAGTCAGAAAGAAGGGGCTGCCGTTCGCCTGCCTTACGATGTGATCGTCGTCGGTGCGGGCGCTGCGGGTATGATGGCTGCGGGGACTGCCGCACGGAACGGACACAGGGTTCTGCTGCTGGAAAAGATGGAGAAATCGGGCCGCAAGGTGCGCATTACGGGTAAAGGCCGCTGCAACGTGACCAATGCCCGGCCGCCTGAGGAGTTCGCCGGACAGGTGCGTACCAATGCCGAGTTTTTTTCGACCGCTTTCGCCGAGTTCAACAACAGGGCTACGATCAGATTCTTCGAGCGGCTGGGCGTGAAGCTCGATGTCGAACGCGGCGAGCGGGTGTTTCCTCGAAGCGGCAAGGCGTGGGATATTGCCAACGCACTGCTGGAATATTGCGTGGACAACGGCGTGAAGATCGTTTATGATACCCGTGTGACCGAAATAATGACGCTCAACGGTCGGGTTTTCGGCGTGCGGTACCGCAATAAGCGGGGATTCGAGCGCAAGGAGGAGTGTCCGCGCGTTATCGTCGCCACGGGCGGCGTTTCCTATCCCGCTACGGGTTCGACCGGCGACGGCTACGTCTTTGCGGCCGATACGGGGCATGCGGTCGAACCGGTGCGGCCGTCGCTTACGCCGCTGGTGTCGTCCTGTCCCTGGATCAAAAATATGAACGGACTGTTGCTCCGGAATGTCCGTGCGACGCTCTGCATCGACGGCGAAGCCGTGCGCGAAGAGTTCGGCGAGCTGGGTTTCTCCGAGCGCGGCATCGAAGGCGCCGTGGCACTCCGTATGAGCCGGGATGCGGTGGACGCCCTGATCGACGGCAAGGGTGTCGGGCTGATGGTCGATCTGAAACCGGGGCTGACCGAGGAGATGTTGCGCGAGCGCATCGCCCGTGAGATGGCGGAGATGGGGCCCGAGGAGTTCTTCTCCGAATTGCTCCGCAAGCTCGTTCCGAAGGCGCTGGTTATTCCGCTTTCCGAAGAGGTCGGCGCCCACTCTAAAAATTACATCCGCAAGATTACGCCCGAGCAGATCGAACGGTTGGTTAAGCTCCTCAAGGGGATGGTTTTTCCGATTTCGGACTATGCGCCTTTCGAATATGCCGTCGTTACTGCGGGCGGTGTGAGCTGCGAGGATGTGAACCGCTATACGATGGAATCGCTCAAAGTCAAAGGACTCTATTTCGCCGGCGAGGTGCTCGATCTGGATGCCAACACCGGCGGGTATAATTTACAGATCGCTTTTTCGACCGGTCGTCTGGCCGGTATGCTCAAACAGTGAAACGGACCGGATGCAATCTACGCCGCCGCCTTCGCGGTATTTCCCGGCTGACCGACCGGCTCTCCCGGGCCCGTCATTTCCGGGGGCACGGCGTGCACTCGCCATTCGTTTACGGACTTGTGCGCGAGGCGTTTATGTTTCATAGGCTGCGCGACGGAGAGCACTGCCTTTACGATGCCCTGCGTCGGGTCGGAATCTTTCATCAGCGGGCGGTGCAGTTGCAGAACGCCTTTCTCTATTGCGGCTACCGGACGTTTGCGATATGTGAAGGCAAAGCCGAACCTGTTCGGACTTTGCCGGATGCAGAGTTTGAAAAAGGCAATTCGACGTTTGTGATCGACGAGGGCAGAGGTTGTTTGCAGGTTACGCCGGGGAGGGAAAACGAGGCGAAAAATTCGACTTTTGGCCTGAATTGTGTGGGTCCGTACGACATGGTGATCCTGACCCGGAATTTTCCGGCGGAGGATTTGCCTGCTGCTGCGGCTCGGGCTGCCCGGACAGGAGCGACGCTCTGTGTGATGAATCCCTATCACGGTAGCGCACGCGGCGAAGCGTGTCGTCGGATCGTTCGGGAGCATCGTTCGACGACGGTCGATAACCGGGGCTATTTGCTGGTATTCAACAATCATTTGCCGAAACAACATTTCAAGTTATGAAGATATATACGAAAACAGGCGACCAGGGAACCACTTCGCTGGTCGGGGGTGAGCGGGTGTTCAAGACCGACGAACGGGTGGAGGCCTACGGCTCGGTGGACGAATTGACCGCTTTCGTTGCCCTGCTTACGGATCATTTGCGAGGAGATGTGGGGTTGGAGCCCCGTGTTTGGGAACTCGCACGCATTGCTTCCCAGTTGATGACTGTTGCTGCGACGCTGGCTGTGGGCGAAGGCGGAGCGGACAAGGTGAAAGGAATCGACGCCGAAGCTGTGAAGTTTCTCGAAGAGGCGATCGACCGTATGCAGGCTTCCGTGAAGCCGATTACCAAGTTCACTATTCCGGGCGGACATCGCGTCGTTTCGCTGTGTCATGTCTGCCGCACGGTTTGCCGTCGGGCAGAACGGGCGGCGCTTCGGGCCGATGCGAAGTATGGCATCGCACCGGAGGTACTGATGTACCTCAACCGACTGTCGGACTATTTCTATCTGCTGGGCCGCACGCTGACCGAATATTTCAGCGTGGAGGAAACCCTGTGGATTCCGTGACGGGATTTTTATCGGTTTTTTTCCGGAATTTCGTACGATCTGCCGAGGAGTTTTTTTTCGTGTGCCGTAAGGACCCGACTCGGCCGATGCGTTTGAAGTGCCGTTGAGAAAGAAGCGTCGGAAACGATCCGGCGGAGGCAGTGGCAGTGTGCGGATAACGGCAGTCGAATTCCTGAATTCGTGATGCGGACAGGGGCTGTCGATACATGGCCGCTTTCGATGCGATTCGGAAATAACCGTGTGCGGTTGCGGATCCGCCGAACATTGTCGGTCTTTGCGAAACCGCTCTTTCGGTCGAGGCCGGAATGTGCGGATCGTTTCCTATCGCTATGTTTGTTCAAAAAAAATGGCAGAAGAAATTTTTATTCTTTTGATTTGTATTTCTCGCAGGATTTTATATATTCGCAACCTAATAATAAGGAAGCTGTATGTCAGCATGGACTTATTGTCTTGTGAGTTAATGATTTAAATTATTGCAGTTATGTATTGGACACTTGAGTTGGCATCGAAATTGGAGGATGCTCCCTGGCCGGCAACCAAAGATGAATTGATCGACTATGCCGTTCGCTCGGGCCTGCCGTTGGAAGTGCTCGAGAATTTGCAGGAGATCGAAGACGAGGGAGATATTTACGAATCGATCGAGGATATTTGGCCGGATTATCCTTCGAAGGATGATTTTCTCTTCAACGAGGACGAATATTAATTGTTCGCAAATCGGGTTGTTATACTTACCTGAAGCAGTCCGAGAGGGCTGCTTTTTTGTATGGAATTAGATCGTACCGGATTCAAATTGACGATTGCTTTCCAATTTTTTATTTAAATTTGTATTGTTTGTATTGCTTTTCACGAAGCGAAGTAGAAAATTATGGGACGTACATTTGTAGAATACTCGCACCCAGACGTTTTTTGAAAAATTCGTTTGATGATAATATCTAATTGTATAACGTAATCTACAAAAACTATATCATAAGATATGAAAATCGATGCTAAAGTTCAGTCTTTATCTAAATTGAAGGATTATTTCTTTTTAGTGCCTGATTATCAACGAGAATATGTTTGGAAACCCGATGACGAGGTCGAGCAGTTTTTGATCGATATTGAAAATGAATATAGTCCCGATGCAAAAGAGCAGCGTAATTATTTTTTAGGATCTATCATCATTGCCAATAATGATAGATGTTTCGATGTCGTGGACGGACAACAGCGTTTGACAACTATTATGTTGTCTTTGTGTGTTTTCCGAGATTTATTAAAAAAGGAGACATTGAACAGCGCTCAGAAAAATTATTTACAGATTATAGAAAATCTACTTTATAACTTTGATATTGAATCGGGAGAGACCCGTGTACGCTTAGAATTGCAGTATGAAGAGAGTCATGATTATTTGACAGCCTTGATACAGGAGCAACCTTACAATGGAGTGCGATCCCCATCTATAGTGCGAATGCAGGATGCCTATACGAAAATACTTCGACACTTTCAATTATATGCCGGGATTGATGAGTTGATAGATTTTGCGAAATATTGCTTGACAAAGATAGAACTCGTTGTAATCGAATCTCAAGATTTGAGTAGTGCATTGAAAATTTTCGAGACGATCAATCAGCGAGGGGCGGGATTGAATGCTATGGATTTGGTCAAAAATTTGCTGTTTAGTAATACCAAAGAGTCGGATTTTGCCAAGATAAAAGATATATGGAGGGAGATTATTCAAAATCTTCAGGAATGTTCTGAAGATCAAAAACCCCTACGATTTTTGCGATATTTTCTGAGTGCCCGATATTATAATGGTATCTTGCGAGAAGATGATATTTATAAATGGATTATATCTTCTGAAGGGAAACAGGCTACGCAATATGAAAAGCATCCGGTAGACTTTGCAAAGGAGATACGCTGTATGTCCAAACGGTATTCAGAACTTGTAAATGCCACTGAATTACAGCGGGATGGGTGCTTGTATCCTCACGTGACAAATATAGGCTTTATTAATAAATACAAATCCAGACAGCATTTGATCCTGTTATTGTCTTTGGGAAGCAATGCGGATGTGCCGGCAATCGAATATTTGGCCAAACAAATAGAGAGTTTCTTCTTTTTCAGCTCGACCCTCAGGATCCAAGCCAAGACGAATGAATCCTTGTTTGTCCAATGGGCGGAGAAATTACGTAATCTTACGACGATAGATGAAATTGCCTGCGTGATAGAGAAAACGATGTTACCTTATTTGCTGGATAAGGTAGGGGTATTTAAAGCCGAATTCATAACTTTGAGTCATGGGGTTTATAATCCCTTGTATCGGTTGCGCTATGTATTGGGGAAGATAGAAAATACGGTGTTGGAAAAATTGCACAGCCCGGTCTGTGGACATCAATTTTATAATGATTTGCAAATAGAACATATTTTACCTCAATCACCGAAAAATGGAAGTATTCCACTGGAGTTTTTGTCCGAGGAGGAGTATTACTCCTATGTGTATCGATTGGGTAATGTCACGTTGATCGAAAGCATGATTAATCAGGCCGTGAATAATTATAATGATTTATCGACAGATCAATGGTTTTATGACAAGCAGTCGGAGTATGGCAAATCGTCTGTTTGTCTGACGAAATTACTCGATAGTAAATTTTATATCGGAGTAAATACAGCCTTGAATCGATTCAAAAATGATTTCCAATACAATTTTACCGGTTGGAACAAGTCGTCTGTTGAGGCGAGGCAAAAAATATTATTGGAGTTGGTGTTCGATACGTGGAGAATTAACGATTTAAGATTGGATCGGGTAAAATGAACTTAAAATGGATGAGGATTCCGGCTGCTGCTTATAATGGTTTTTTCCGGATTGCCGGCGGATGTCGATCCGGCCGGAATCATTTATTTGTGTTGCTTTTCCGCGATATAGAACAGGTCGAAGCAGTCGTCCGCTACCGGTACGATGCGGTAGTCTTCCATGGTGATCGAACGGGTCAGGGAGTCGTTGTCCCGGAGCAGGCGTCGGCGGTTGAGGCGGTTGAGCAGGTCGTAGGGGAATGTTGGTCGTCAGCATTACCCAGAGCGAAGGGATGGCGTATTCGATCAGAGATACGTCGTCCGTATAGATGCGGAGCGTCCAGTAAGGAATCGCGGCCGCCAGGATGCAAAGCGGGAGGACGAAGCAGAAACAGAGGCGGATCATCTTCCGGCAGAGGGGCATGATCTGTTCGGTATAACCCGCGCCGATCAGGTTGCTTACCAGGGAGCTGGCTGTCGAGGCGAAAGCGTTGATGAACATGAAGATCAGCGACGATACGGCCCGCACGATGTTCGTGGCGGCCAGGTCGCGCTTGCCCAGATGTTCGATGCAGAGGAAGAAGAGGAACCACGCGAGGAAAGCCACGCCCTGTTGGATCATCACCCAGACCGAAAGGCTCAGGATTTGTTTCAGCAGGGAAAAGTCGAATCCTGTGAATCGGAATTTATAGCGGCGCCAGTCGGTCCGGTAGCGGGTGTAGAGTATGTAGAAGAGGGCGGATACACCTTCCGAAATAGAAGAGGCGATCGCAGCGCCGGCGATGCCCATTTCGGGGAATCCGAATTTTCCGAAGATCAGCAGGTAGTTCAATACGACATTGGTGAGTACCATGACGATCGAGTTGATCGTCAGGATGCGCGTGCGGGTCGTGCCGACATAGAATGCCCGGAACATCGACCCGACGTAGGCGAAGAAGAAACCGTAAACCCGGTAGTCGAGGTACCGGACGGCGGCTTCCCGTACATCGGGAGCTTCGATCAGGGTACCCATGATGCGGGCTACGAAGACTTTCGAGAGGATGAACAGCACGAGGGCCATCAGCAGCAGAAACGCCGTGCTCTGCATGAACAGAGGCCCGATTTGCGAATACTCCTTGGCTCCGTTGCGGCGGGCGATGAGAATCTGGGCGCCGATGCTGAACCCGAAGCCCAGCATGAAGATCATCAGGTAGAAGATACCCGCCAGGGCCGAAGCTCCCAGCTCCGCTTCTCCGACGCGTCCCAGATAGGCCGTATCTGTCAGTCCGATCAACTGCTCCATCAGCAGGCAGACCAGCACCGGGAAGGTGATTTTCAGGATTTTTTTGTTCGTATAGCGCATTGGAAACGTCGGTTTCAGTGCACAAAAATACTCTTTTTTCCGCAATCGTATTTATAACGGACTGTTTTTGGAAATTTGCAGGACAATACCCCCTCGAGTGTTGTCCGGAACAAAATATTTTATAGTTTTGTGGTGTCGGTTTCGTCCGACAGACATATTTTGATGAAAGTGTTTCGCTTTTATCCTTGATAAGAAATCTGACAGTTTCAAACAAGACGAGGATAACGACAACACTCATCATCTGTTTCGGTATGTGTACATTATTCCAAACACCCCATACTGAACAGGTGTGGGGTATTGTGTTGGTTTATTCGTCTTGGGTTTTGTCAGAACCTCTTATCAGATAAACGAACGGCTCCACACTTTCTTTTTTATCCTCTAATTATAACCCGCCATGTCGGAGCCGGGTGGCAACAGACTTTTATCGTATGAAAAAAATGCTTGCTTTATTGGCCGCCTGTCTATGGTTGGCGGGGTGTAGTGGTGATGGACCGGATGGAGGGTCGGGGAATTTGAATATTGTATTCGACTGTTCAATGCCGCTGCAGGTTGTTGCCGGTGAAACCTGTGAGGTTGGATATACGTTGGAAGGGGCGAGTGAAAATGCACGAGTGAGGGTTGTCGCTCCGGACGGCTATCGGGTTCAGGTCATCGAAACGAATCGCTGGTCGGGGAAAATCGTTATCGAGCTGCCCGATGCTGCGACGGACGAGCGGATTGTCGTAATCCTCTCCGATGAAGGGAACGAGACAGTAAGCCGTTATATCGATTTAGAGGTCAAGGCGAAATCGGATGTTGTTTTTGATCTTTCCGCCAACTCCTACCTTATCGAGGCTGAAGGCACCTCTTTGCGAGTAATGCTTATTACGAACATCGATTACACGGTTGAGATTGCTGAGAAAGATCGGACGTGGATCAGTGGGGAGACCTCCCGTACCGATCAGCGAGAAGAGTCGCTCGTATTCTCTTTCCGCCCCAATTCCGATGTGAAAAGCCGCCAGGCTACGGTTAGACTGGTGGATTCCGAGGGGAATTTACTGGACAGTATCTGTTTTACACAGGCTACTTTGGGCTCTGTCAACGTCAGACTTGAACGTGCCGATGTCTGGACTCAGGTGATTTGGTTGTCGGGCTCGTGTGCATCCGATGTTGCGCAGGCGGGCTTCCGTTATCGGAAACAAGGTGATAAAGAGTGGGTGGAAGTTGCCGGAGCGGGTTCGAGCAACGGTTTTTCTGCACACGTAGAAGCCGAACCAGAGACGACCTACGAGATAATGGCCTGCTGGCGAGATGAGGAGAGTCGGATTCATATCGTGACTACGCTGCCCGCATTGAAACTCCCGAACGGCGACTTTGAAGAGTGGAATTTCTCGGAGGAGGGGGCGTTTTGGGCAACTTCAATCGTGAGGGGTTACCCAGAGATGGGATTGCCCCAACCGACGATTCGCCCCGGGAGTTCTGGGAAATATGCCGTGAAACTCCAGAAAGAAGAGTGGGATAGTATAGTAAAAGATTTATATGGAGGGCATATTTTTACTGGGATAAATGTAGATCCTGCTGCTGGTAGTGGTGTTATTGGGGTGCTTTCAATGCTTTGGAATATTTACGGACAGCTTTTCGAAGCGACACCGACTGCTTTGCGGGGGTGGTTGCAATGCAGGAACGTGATGAGTACAGATACGAAGGAGCAGGAGGCGACAATTAGGATCGCATTGGGAACATGGTCTCCGGTACCAGATCATGACGTTAAAATCCCGGAGCATCCTGTTGTTGATCAATATCTTGAAGAGGCCTTGGATCCATCCTGTTCCGATTTGATTGCTTACGGTGAATTGCAAGTGGCTGAGGATGTCGATTGGCAGCAATTTACGATTCCTCTGGAGTATTTGCGAACAGACCGGAAGCCGACTCACCTGATAATTACCTGTGATGCAGGCTCCAGAATCCTTTGCCTGGATGATTTCGAGCTGCTTTACGATTATAATTTTTAACTCGAAAATAAAAAACTATGGAACAGAAAAACGGACAATCGGTTTATGAAGTAATGACCAAGTATGCCGGAGAGGTGATTGCGGAGATGGCGGGTGAAATTTTTACGACCCGCAATTTTATCGAGGCATTTGCCGATAAACATGAAATTATCTATGT
>OGGA01001723.1_pt1 | contig 10893 bp, 6 predicted proteins | sample 1571041 | NCBI WGS metagenome assembly OGGA01 (sample SAMEA2582057, study PRJEB24529) | metagenome | biome: Human gut stool | place: China | collected 2011 | reverse complement strand
CAGTTATTTATTTTTCTTTTAAATCATAACATTCAATTATGGCTGTAATTTATCAAACAGAAGGCATCAAAATGCCTGAAATCAAGAAACGCGAGACTACGGAATGGATCAAAGCCGTAGCTGCTTCCTATGGAAAAAGACTCGGTGAAATCGCTTATATTTTCTGTTCCGATGAAAAAATTCTGGAAGTAAACCGCCAATATCTGCAACACGACTACTACACGGACATCATTACTTTCGACTATTGTGAGGGCGACCGCCTGTCCGGAGACTTGTTCATCAGCTTGGATACGGTACGCACCAATGCAGAACAATTCGGCGCTTCTTATGACAATGAACTCCACCGTGTCATTATTCACGGGATACTTCATCTTTGCGGTATAAACGATAAAGGCCCCGGAGAACGGGAAATTATGGAAGCGGCGGAAAATAAGGCATTGGCAATGTTACACTAAATACCAGACTTTCTCAATCATCCTCTATAAATGAAAAAACGCCCTATCGTAATCACTACGACAGGGCATTTTCATTAGCCTTCGCTAATTAACATTAAATTATTTAAGAGAGAGATTTACTACTTCTTGTCGGGAGCCACTTCCGAAGTGACTAACTTCTTGATAGACTTGGTATTCAGATACAGGAAAGCCAACCGTGGAGGTCCGTCCTGCGCAACCAATTCCAATGAATCAGGTGTTATGTAACCTATACGTTCACGTGTCTTATACACTTCCACCTTTCCATCTTCTCCTTTGCTAAACCCTTCAACGATTAAATAGCCATCTTTATCAATCTTCCAAGTCTTCAAATCCAAAGAGGGAATATTGACGGCAGAGCATTTCCCACCTTTTTTAAACTCAAATCCTTTCAGTTCACCGGTAGACTGATAGGTATAAGGATTGCACCATTTACCTATAATTTGTTTCTCCACCTTCTTCTGTCCATAGCTGCTGAATGCAAAGCAAGACAGAGCCATAACTGTCATTAATAGTTTCTTCATTTCATTTATTTTTCTAGTAAATCATATTTTTGGTCAATGCCACGTTCCCTCAGATGAATACCCTCTTTCATCCAACGCGGTTCTTTTGTTCCTTTCAGGTAATAGTCGAAGAATTGCATCATCCGGATAGTCCAGTCCTTCTGGGCAGCCTGATTACTAAGGAAATGTCCTTCACCTTTGTAGTTGAGATGCCATGCCGGACGCTGTAAACGGCGCATAGCCAAATACAAGGCACGCCCCTGTTCATAAGCCACAGCCTCATCTTTGTCATTATGCCAGATCAGTAACGGCGTATGTATCTTATCGGCCTCTATGATAGCGGAGTTTGCCAGATATTTGTCCTTGGCTTCCCACAAATTCTTTCCCATACGGCTTTGCCATTCTTCGTACATGAAATAACGCGGTAAACCGCTTCCACCACGAATGCCCAAATAACCGGTCACCATATCAGTGATAGGAGCACCAATATTGGCACAAGTAAATAGATCAGTTTTAGTCACCAGATAACTGGTTTGGAATCCCGACCAGCTATGTCCTTGCAGACCTATCTTTCCCGGATGTGCTATCCCCTGCTCTATCAAATATTTGGTTCCGCTTACTACGGCATCATAACAACTCTGTCCCGGTGTTCCTATAGTGAAATGCACATCCGGCATGAATACGATATATCCGTTGCTGACGAAATACATCACATCACCCATTGCGCTGCTCAACATCGGAGCATGATAAGTATTCAATCCACCTGAATGCGTTTCATAGAATTGTACCAGTACGGGATATTCTTTTTGAGGATCATAATCTTCCGGCAGATAAAGTATTCCCTTATTGGGTTTATTCTCATAGTTTGTCCATTCCACCAACTTTGCAGTTCCCCATTTGTATTCACTTTGCTGAGGATTAGCATTCGTTATACGGATCGGATCGGAGAAATCGGCTTTGCTCCACCACAGATCACGGAATTCTGACATATTCTGACGATTCCAGATGCAATACTTCTGATTATCCGAGAAACGATGAATCGCATAGATATAAGGACCTTGCGCAAGCTTCTTCAAACGACCTTTCATGTCAAGCGAATAAATGCCTTCATCCATCGTATTCTCATCCCACACACTGACTACAACCGTCTCGTCCGGTTTGAAAACTTCCTTATCAATATTGCTGGTCATTTTACGGATAGATCTCTTATTTTTGCGGCCATATCCCTTGGTGAAACATTCCGGCTGACGTTCTCCGGTTAAATCTATCTTCCACCAGTCATAAGCATCGTAAATCAGTACATTATTACCATCAGCAGTCCAACCTGCAATGCCATAGGCAGGCGCAGGATTCGGTTTATCATAAGTTTCCTCGAATACCGGATAACCAATAGCTGTTGAAATATCGGTAACCTTACCCGTTGTTCCGTCAAACTTATTCCATACCTGTGCAACAGGATCATACATCACAGCCCATTTACCGTTCATTGACCACTTCGGTCTTGTCCGATAGCTACGTCCTACCAATTGCTTTTTTCCTGTATGCACATTCACAGAATAGATATCAAACGGCACTTCATTAAGCCATTCTTTCTGCATACGATAGGGAGTTTCGTCCGTATAAAGCACATAATGTATTTCTTCTGCACGGTCCGGTTCCAACAAATCAGCATGACCGGGAGCTACTTCCATCAATTTTCCGGAAGCAATATCATAGATATATTTTGAATATTGAGGACGGAAATAACGACCACGAGTCTGCAACGTAGGAACTTCATATTCATCCCAAGTCCACAGCTCCAGTTCGAAACTCTTATCCGGCTTTACTTCCTCTTCTTTTTTATCTTTATTTACTTTCTCCTGATAAGGTCTGAGTTCCATTGTCAGGAACTTCTGACTGTGCGACAGAGTGGCCCGCGCAAGTTCCATTCCTGCCGGTAGAATCACCTCTTTACGGTCGAAGACCAAATCGCAGGTATTCTTCTTTAAAGAGAAATTATACCATAGCGAATCCTTAATACTGAATTCTCCTGTCATCAGTTTTGTATCCAAACTGAAAGAAACAGGTTCTTTCTTTACAGCACTCTGATAGATAGTCTGATAGGGTCCCGTCAATGGGCCATAACACAATGCGTTTCCTTTTGCCTGCCTGCGTACAAAAATGATAGAACGTCCTTCATTGTACAAGGTATAATAGCCAATACTGTCAATCTGAAAAGCAGTACCGGTTTTCAGATGGCGAACCACCAAACGATTAAAAGACGGGACATGATTGACCGTATCTTTCGGAACGTTTGTCACTGAGACTGAATAAGGAGTTCCATTTACCGGCCGGAAAGATTCCTTATATTCCCATTCTTTCTTGATACCTGAAGGAAGTTCCATCAGAATCGTCTTCATATTTCCTGTAGAGTCAGCCTTCTGATAAGAAAGAGCTTGATCCGAATTATAAAACTCAATGTTTTCCACATCATCCAGCAGAATCTCCTTGCGGGTACGTGTATCAAACAGATGTACAGTTTTTGCGTCGGTGTTTTCAGGATTGTACTCCATAGGTGCAATCCGGTAGGTAACCCAACGTCCTGTCGGGGAGATATCCGGCGATTTAACACGCTTCCACGACATGCAGGCTTCAATGTCAACCGGCTTCTTCTGTGTTTGAGCATCGACACTCGGGACAAAACCGGCTAACACTCCCACTATTAATCCGATTCCCATTATTGTCTGCTTCATTTTATCTTCTCCTTTCATCTTTTATCATATCTTTATTCAAATCAATATCACAGTCTGCCGAGTTATCATGTAACAACAGACGTGCAAAATGACGCCACATTTTATGCTCAAAAAAGCTCTCGGACTCACCGAAGAATCCATGAGTACATTTAGGTAACACAAACATATCAAAGTCCTTATCCGCTTTAATCAATGCATCTACCAGACGTAAAGTATTGGCCGGATTCACAGTCTGGTCTATGGCACCGGTAAACAGCAGCAATCCATGTTTGTAATTCTTCGCCAACTCCTGATTCGGACGCACACGTACACTATAATCATACGTTTTGCTCTCTACTCCCAAACTGTCTTTAGTCGTTGTCACCTTCTCATCTACACCATAATGAATCTCCACGAAACCTTTATTGTAAATACGATTGTCATGGTTGCCGGCCGATGAGACAGCAGCCGAATAAAAGTCCGGATAAGTGCAAATAGCGGCAGCCGACATAAATCCGCCGCCTGAATGACCGTAAATACCTACCTTGGTAGCATCTATAAAGGGATAACGGGCAGCCAGTTGTTCGATAGCATATTTATCATCCGCCAGCGGATAATCGCGCATATTATTGTATCCATAGGTATGATAAGCCTTTCCACGCATTGGAGTACCCCCTCTGTGGCCTACGGTAATTACAATGAATCCCAGTTGAGCCAAACGGGTGTTATAAACATCATTTATTGTGAAACGAGTCGGCACGTACTCGAAGAACGGCCCCGGATAAACATTTGAAATAATAGGGTAAACTTTCGTCGAATCAAAATCGGCGGGCTTCCACATCACACCATAAAGGTCGGTTACTCCGTCGGCAGCTTTTACTTTAAAACGTTCCGGAGCTTTCCAGCCCATTTCATAGACAGGTTGCAAGTCCGGTTTCTCCAATGTCATGATTACCTTCCCATTCCGGTTGCGAACCACGTTTACCGGCTCCTGCGACACGGTAGAATATGAATCTACCAGATAGCGACAGGAGGGAGAGATACTGACTTCGTGTGACGCATTCTCCGGCGTCAACAGACGGAGTGCATTCGGACGATCCAAATGAGCTTCATAAAGAATATAGTAATAAGGGTCAATTCCTTTCTCCCGTCCATAACCATAGAAATACATCTTGCGTCCGACAGTATCAATCTGCGCAACCGGGCCGGCTACCCAAGTACCGTCTGTCAGTTGATTCTTCAGGTTTCCTGTTGCTGTATCATACAGATAATAATGTCCCCAACCGTTACGTTCGGAACGGAACAGGATTTCTTTTCCGTCATTCAGGAAAGAAACATTACGCATCTGATAATCGAGATACGGCTTGTTTTCTTCATGAATCACCACACGCACTTTTCCGGTCTCTACATCCACTTCGCAAATATCCGACTGGTTCCATGTACGGTTATAGCGTTGGAAGTACAAGCGTTTTCCGTCTTTTGACGCATACAATACATCAATATACTGATCCGGCCAACGATTGATATCCACCTTCTTAACTTCCCGCTTGTCTATATCTCCCAACAGTAATTCATATTGAGTCACATTTTTATCGCCGGCCAATTCAGCTTTATAAGTGATCAGTTCAGGAGAAGGCTTGGATAAAGAATTAATAACCCACAAGTCACGGACTTTCCGGTTGTCTTCACGGACAGCGTAGAAACGGTGGCTTCCCGGAATCCAGTGAGCCGATTCGGCTCCGAAACGGCCTTCCATCTTGCCTTCGTCTTCACGGTTGAATGTATAATCCGGCATACCGTCCGTCGTCAATTGAACCGGGATTGTATCCTGTCCCTTTTTCGGGTTTCCAACGAAATACAAGTTATCCTTACTGGCATAAAGAAAATACAAGCTATCCGGAGAATATTTCATCCAATACGGGTCGCCGGTTTTATACGTTGGCTTCTCATCGAGTTGCTTCAATTCTTTTGTATGGATATTGTATGTATAAAGTCCGCGGTCAAAATCAATACGAATGGTTTCGTTGTCCTTCATAAATGTGAAAGACAAATGCGGATCTGCCGAAGAATAGGCTTTCTTGGTATATACTGCAATTTTGCTCAATAACTCATCCGTATCAAACAACAATCGTTTCTCCTTCTTCTTCGGATTAACATAATAATATTTCTTTCCTTCACGTGTTGTAAAAGAGTAATAAAAGCAATCCGTATCGTTGATAAACGTCGGTCTGACTTCTGTAGAATACTTATCTATAGGATTTTGCTCCAACAAACGGAACTTTTCCGCTAACTGATAATTCGCTTTTTGTTGCGCACCGGCAAGGTTGCATGATACTAATGCAACCGCCAGGCACAAATATCTAAAGAGAGAGTTTTTCATAAAATCTTATCTATTGTCTTATTTACTACGGTTAATATCTCCCCAATAGTCTGCACGGGTATCACCTAGCAAATGTTTGGCAAAGAAACGGTACATTTTCTTCTCAAAATACTCATCGGCAGAGCCATATCCATGACCGGCTCCGGGAATGACAAGCATATCGAAATCCTTACCGGCCTCAATCAAAGCCTGAGCCATACGGTATGTATGTGCAGGATTCACGTTCTTATCCATATCTCCGGTTACAAGCATCAAGTGTCCTTTCAGATTCTTGGCTATCTCTGCATTCGACTTTACTCTAAACTTGTATTCATATTCTTTGGTCTCGTTACCCAGACTGTCTTTCACCACCTTCTCTACTTCTCTTACACCATTGTAACATTCTCCCCAACCACGGTTATAGATACTATTATCATGGTTTCCGGAACAAGAAACGGCAGCCTTATAAAAGTCCGGATAAGTGCAGATAGCAGCCGCAGCCATAAATCCGCCACCGGAATGTCCGTAGATACCAACTTTCTTACCGTCAATAAACGAGTGGCGCTGAGCCAACTGCTCAATAGCATACTTATCATCTTCCAACGGATAATCACGCATATTGCCGTAACCGTAACGGTGATATGCCTTTCCACGCATCGGAGTATCTCCCCTATGGCCTACAGTGATTACAATAAAGCCAAGCTGCGCCATACGGGTACAATAGCTATCATCCAACGTAAAGTTAGTAGGAACGAACCCGAAGTATGGTCCCGGATAAACAACCGAAATAATCGGATATTTCTTTTCCGGATCAAAATTAGACGGCTTCCACATCACTCCATACAAATCCGTAACATTATCGGCAGCTTTCACCACAAAATTTTCCGGCTTCTTCCAACCGGCGGCATATACCTGACTTAAATCAGGCTTTGCCAACTCCATAATCACCTTGCCGGTATTGTCCTTCAATAATATCTTCGGTTCCATATCGACTCTTGAGAATGTATCAATAAAGTAGCGCCTAGACTTCAAAAAGATTACCCGGTGCTGCCCGTCTTCTTTAGTGAGTAGAGTTGCTCCCTCACGATCCATATTGGACTTATACAAACGATAGTAAAACGGATTGATCTTCGGGTCATCTCCATATCCATAAAAATAAACCGTACGTTGCAGCGTATCAATAGCGGCAATATGTCCGCTTACCCACGGTCCTGAAGATATCGCATTTTTCAGGTTCCCTTGACCGTCGTAATGATAATAGTGTCCCCACCCTGTACGTTCGGAACGAAATAGAATATCTTTTCCATCATTCAGCACTTCCACACTACGCGCATGCGGATCACGATAAGGCTTATCCACTTCATGAATCAGTTCTTTGACCTCCAAGGTAGAGGTATTGACCGAACACACGTCTACCTCATCCCATGTACGTTTGGTACGTTCAAAAAAGACATACTTGCTATCCGACGTTACACTAAAAGGCATCACATACTGGTCATTCCACTTTTGTATCTTCGCTTTTCTCGCAGTCCGTTCTACAATATCAATGATTACAAGTTCATTCTGGGTTACATATTTATCTCCCGGAAATTCATACTTATATTTCTTCAACTCCGGCTTGTCCGAAATCGAATTAATCACCCAAAAGTCACGCAATTTCCGATTATCATCAAGCACAATATATGCATGCCGGCTATCAGGACACCAACGAGCATTAGAAGGAACTTCACCATTCTCCCCCGCATCCTCCTCACGAGCATACGAAAAATCAGGGACTCCGTCCGTAGTCAATTGCACTTCCGTAGTATCTACTCCCAATGCCTTGTTGCCCTTCACATACAAGTTATGGTCTTTCGCATACAGTATGTACTTCTTATCCGGAGAAAAATTCATCCATGAATATATCGGCTCGGCATCTCTGTCATCTGCCTTTTTCTCCTCCACCTCTTTCAATTTGCGGGTAATTCGATTGTAATCATACTTTTTCGACCTGTAACTGAATACAAATGACTTTTGATCTTTTGCGAACTTTAATTCTGACAAATCCAACCTTACCGGATTCACAACCTCATGAGTTAAACCGGAAAGCAGCATAGCCATTTCCTCGTTATCGAAGAGTAACTCCTTCTTTCCCTCCTTGGGGTTGACATAATAGTAGTGTTTACCTGCCGAAGTCGTAAAATCAAACCAGAAATTATCCGTATCATTGATTTCATGCGGATAAAGGGACATACTATTATTAGACAGTTTTCCCCCTAATGTAAATTTATGGAACTTCTCCGCCAACTCATAATTGGCTTGTACCGTATCATGCTCGGCAGGAACTTGTCCCCATCCTTGCAATGCAAGAGTAAAAGACAAGCTGCCGGCAATAAAAAGTTGTTTTAATACCATAATGGTTATTTATTATCAAAAAAACGCTTTTAAAGCTCTTCTAGAACGCAAATGACATATAATCCATACCGCGTCCCAGTTTATAAAGGACATCTACTATTTTACCAAACTTCTTGTTTTCTTCCGAGGTAGTTTCATTCGGGAATTGTTGTTTAAGAGAAACCTCTGTACACGTCCCATCTTCCAATCTTGTTTCTACAACACCGAATATATAGAAACTTCCGTCTTCCAGAGCAACGCCTAATTGCCCAGCGTAAGGATACTTCTGTTTATATAAGTTGGTGGTTACATCCATACCCGACAATGTCTTAACAGCCGCAGGTAAGGGTTCCCCCAATGGCATCAATTCACCTCTATATTCCACATCTCCATAAGCATCCCATCCATATTGATAATAATAAAGTTGATTTCCGCTGGCAATGACTACATAACGCTTGTTTCCAAAATTAGCCATACCACGATAATCATTGATAACACCCAAAGAGGCCTCGTAATACCAACCTTCCAGACAGCCAACATACCTTCTTTCAGCCTCCAATCCGAAATAACGTAATTCATACACCGATGTCGCTTCATCTTTCAGCAGAACAGTCCAATATGGTTCAGACTCTGTTATATCATTTCCAGAGTTATACGGAGCAGGTAATGCATCCACCACAGTCTTCTCTATATTCGAAAAATGATCTTCGCCACTCGGATCAGTGATATTATACATATTTCCACTTGTATAGCTGGAATTTTCAGTAATTACTGTACCACTAGTAGCATATCCCATATCCAAGATTCCAACCAATGAATTATCTTCTTCCGTCAGTGCAAGCATCACATCTGTAATATAATCATTAAACTTGTAGGCTTGGAATAAACGACTGAACCGGGTATTATTATTTAATCCTATGGGCATATAAGTACCTGCATGGAAATCCGTCACATCCGCCTTTTTTTCCCAATAAATCAATCCATTCTCGTCTAGTAGCGCTTTGGATGAAAAAGTCATAGCAGCTTCTACCGGAGAAAAATCAGCAGGAATATCTCCATGAAATTCTTCATCCGTATATACCTCACGTTCCAACGTATTACCATTAAGTTCGACCCAACGATCTTGCTTCACCACCAACTCGTCATACACGCTAATCCCATATTCGCTATTATAATCCATTTCACCAATATTGTTCATTAACCCTTTCGGATTTGAGCCAAGATTGGAGATAATATCACGTTTCACTATATGATAGACCAACGAATCGCGAGTGAACGTCTCTCCACCATACGTTACCTGATAACGTTGTGTTGTGGGCACAATGAAATGGAGCACAGATCGCCCGCCATCATCCGACAAAATCACCCAGCCACGCTGATAGATAGATCTCACATTAATGGTTGTGGATTTTCCGAACTGAACCCCCGTCTTATTATCTGTTACCGCAAATGTCACTTGATATGTGCCACTCTTTTCGGCTTTAAATGTATAAGTGGGACCTGTTTCGCCTGTCTGCAACTTCTTATCTACATACCATTCATAGCTAACATCCGGTGTAATACTATCTATTGTAAACTTAAATGTAGGTGCCAATACCAATTCTTCTCCTTCTATCACACTATAATCCAAATTAAAGTTATCAAAATAGTCACCCGCATGATAATCGTCCAGGTTGGGGTACAGCCCCAAAAAGCGTGAAAGACGCATCAGAAATACCAGATGGAAATTAGCAAAACTAATCTTACAGGTATCCAACCATAATATAGAATGTTGTAAATAGGCAAACAACGGACGGTTCTCAGCCTCCTCACGAATGGCACGATAAAGAAATTCAGCGAGAAAAAGAGCGATAGCCGATTTAAAAGGATCATAGGGAATAGAAGTAAATGGACTGAAAGATTTGGCCTCCTTAATTCTAAAAAGTGAAGTATTCGGTCTGTAATCCGCCTCAAATTCGATTAAAGCCAATGGTTGAAACAACACCGATTTGACAGTAGCCTTCTTAGAACGAGGCACGGTGACCAAAAAGGACGCACGCCCTGACAACTCAGTATACATCTCTACGATATTCGATGTATCGTTATACTTTAATACATGAAGAACGATTCCAACCGTTTTTTGCAACATAGCTCTAACTTTTCTTTCCGGTAACAAAGCTACAAAAAAAGAGGAAATAGACAATCGAATACTACTATCTCAAAAAAAAAATCATTCTTTCGCCAGAAAATAAAATAGCAAATAAGAAATTGATTATCAACACATAACCTAAATAAAAACGAAAAACCATCAAAAATAATCAGAAAATTTTTCCGCGAATAGTTTGGTAGTTTCAAAAAAAGCCCTACCTTTGCACTCGCAATCGGGAAACAACGATACAGAACGAAAGTAAAGTGAAACAAAAAGAGCAGAAATGCTCAAAACAGGATGGCCCGTTCGTCTATCGGTTAGGACGCAAGATTTTCATTCTTGAAAG
>OGGA01001720.1_pt1 | contig 10901 bp, 9 predicted proteins | sample 1571041 | NCBI WGS metagenome assembly OGGA01 (sample SAMEA2582057, study PRJEB24529) | metagenome | biome: Human gut stool | place: China | collected 2011 | reverse complement strand
GGTATCGGTATTGACGTGGAAGCTCCGGAAGTAAACATGATTGTTGATATAGGTGGTGGCTCTACGGAGATTGCCGTTATCTCTTTGGGAGGTATCGTTTCCAACAACTCTATCCGTATTGCCGGTGATGACTTGACTGCGGATATTCAAGAATATATGAGCCGTCAGCATAATGTGAAGGTCAGCGAGCGTATGGCGGAACGTATCAAAATTAATGTAGGTGCGGCTTTGACCGAACTGGGTGAAGACGCTCCGGAAGATTATATCGTTCACGGTCCGAACCGTATTACTGCCCTTCCTATGGAAGTACCGGTATGTTATCAGGAAGTGGCTCACTGTCTGGAGAAATCGATTTCCAAGATTGAAACGGCTATCTTGAGTGCATTGGAGAATACTCCTCCCGAACTTTATGCGGATATCGTTCATAATGGTATCTATCTGGCCGGTGGTGGTGCGTTACTCCGTGGTTTGGATAAGCGACTGACTGATAAGATAAATATCCCGTTCCATATTGCGGAAGATCCTTTACACGCTGTTGCCAAGGGGACAGGGGTAGCATTAAAGAATGTAGATCGTTTCTCTTTCCTAATGAGATAAAATCACGGACTCTGATTCATGCGGAATTTAATAAACTTCCTTTTGAAATACAATTACTGGTTCCTCTTTGTCATATTGGAGGTAGCCAGTTTTGTTTTGTTATTTCGGTTCAACAATTACCAGCAGAGTGCTTATTTCACTTCTGCCAATACAGTTGTGGGGGCGGTTTATGAAGTTTCGGGAGGTATATCTTCCTATTTCCACCTGAAATCGGTCAATGAAGACCTGCTGGACCGGAATATGTTATTGGAAGAGCAGATCAATAATTTGGAAAAAGCGTTGAAAGAACGTCAACTCGATTCTATCGCGGTGAACAGTATCCGGAAGATGCCTCAGAAAGATTATCAGCTGTTTAAGGCACGTGTGATTAAGAATAGCCTGAACCTGGCTGATAATTATATAACGCTTGATAAAGGTTCTTCTTCCGGCATTCATTCCGAAATGGGCGTTGTAGACGGAAATGGGATTGTGGGAATTGTTTACGAAACATCTCCTTCCTATTCGGTGGTGATTTCTGTACTGAATAGCAAATCAAACATCAGTTGCAAGATTGTAGGAAGCGATTATTTTGGTTATCTGAAGTGGGAACACGGAGATTCGCGATACGCTTATCTGAAAGATTTGCCTCGTCATGCCGAGTTTAATCTGGGAGATACCGTAGTGACAAGCGGTTTCTCGACTGTATTTCCCGAAGGAATTATGGTGGGGACGGTGGATGATATGTCCGACTCTCATGATGGATTATCCTATCTGCTGAAGATCAAGCTGGCTACCGATTTCGGCAAGCTTAGTGATGTGCGGGTGATAGCGCGGAACGGTCAGCAGGAGCAGAAAGAACTCGAAAACAAGACAACGAAACAATGATTATTACCTATATACATAGAATCGGTTGGTTTATCGGGTTGGTGCTTCTTCAGGTGCTAATTCTGAATAATGTGCATATAGCCGGATATGCTACGCCTTTTCTCTATATTTATTTTATTTTGAAGTTCAATTCCGGCACTTCCCGGAATGAACTGATGTTGTGGGCCTTCTTTTTCGGGCTTACCATTGACGTGTTTTCCGATACTCCGGGAATGAATGCAGCAGCAACCGTGTTGCTTGCTTTTCTTCGTCCTTCTTTATTGCGTTTGTTCACTCCCCGCGATAATCAGGACAATCTCGTACCTTCTTTCAAGAGTATGGGAATCACTCCTTTTCTGAAATATACTACTGCAAGTGTTTTTATACATAGTCTGGCTTTACTCTCTATTGAGTTCTTCTCGTTTTCCGGCATTTGGCTGTTGCTGCTGCGGGTGGCATTGTGTACCGTTCTGACTGTAACTTGTATTGTAGCTGTGGAAGGCATAAGGAGATAGCGATGGCAAAAGATTATAGACTGGAGAAACGGAAATTTGTTATTGGGGGAATTGCACTGTCTATTGTGCTGATTTATCTGATCCGTCTTTTTGTATTGCAGATTACTACCGATGATTATAAGAAGAACGCCGATAGCAATGCGTTCCTGAATAAAATTCAATATCCTTCGCGCGGAGCTATCTATGACCGTACAGGTAAGTTGCTGGTTTTTAACCAGCCTGCTTATGATATAACGATTGTCCCGAAAGAAGTAGAGAACTTGGATACACTCGACCTGTGCCAGTCGTTGAATATTACTCGTGCTCAATTCCTGAAAATCATGAGCGACATGAAAGACCGTCGCCGGAATCCGGGATATTCCAGATACACTAATCAATTGTTTATGTCGCAACTTTCGGCGGAAGAATGTGGCGTCTTTCAGGAGAAGTTGTTTAAATTCCGTGGCTTCTATATCCAGCGGCGTACGATTCGCCAATACTCTTATGATGCTGCCGCGCACGCCTTGGGTGATATTGGAGAAGTCTCGGCAAAAGAAATGGAAGCCGATGAAGAAGGCTACTACATTCGTGGCGATTATGTCGGCAAGTTGGGTGTAGAGAAATCGTATGAGAAGTATCTGCGTGGAGAGAAAGGCATTGAAATTCTGCTTCGTGATGCGCACGGACGTATTCAGGGGCATTATATGGACGGAGAATATGACCGTCCTTCCGTACCCGGAAAGAACTTGACACTCAGTTTGGATATTGACTTGCAGATGTTGGGTGAACGGTTACTGAAAAATAAGATCGGAAGTATTGTTGCTATTGAGCCGGAGACAGGAGAGATTCTTTGTCTGGTATCTTCGCCGAATTACGACCCGCATTTGATGATTGGCCGTCAGCGTGGAAAGAACCATCTGATGTTGCAGCGTGATAAGATGAAACCGCTTCTGAATCGTGCATTGATGGGAGTATATCCTCCGGGTTCTACTTTTAAGACGGCACAGGGATTAACTTTTTTGCAGGAAGGCATTGTGACTGAGCAGGCTCCTTCTTTCCCTTGTTCGCGCGGTTTCCATTACGGCAGGCTGACGGTGGGATGTCATGCCCACGGAGCACCGATACCACTTATTCCTGCTATTGCTACATCGTGCAACTCTTATTTTTGTTGGGGACTGTTCCGTATGTTCGGCGACCGTAAATACGGTTCACCGCAAAACGCAATTACAGTCTGGAAAGATCACATGGTTTCCCAAGGCTTCGGTTATAAGTTAGGTGTTGATTTGCCCGGAGAGAAACGTGGTTTGATTCCGAATGCACAGTTCTATGATAAGGCTTATCGCGGCCATTGGAATGGACTGACGGTAATCAGTATTTCGATCGGGCAGGGAGAAATTCTGGCTACTCCTCTCCAGATAGCCAATCTAGGTGCAACGATTGCCAATCGCGGATATTTTATCACACCGCATATTGTGAAGGAGATTCAAGATAATCAGTTGGATAGTATTTATCGTACGCCACGTTATACTACAATTGAGAAACGGCATTATGAATCGGTGGTGGAAGGGATGCGCGGAGCTGCCACAGGCGGAACTTGCCGTATGTTGTCGGTAATGGTTCCGGACTTGGAAGCTTGTGGAAAGACAGGTACGGCGCAGAACCGCGGACATGACCATTCTGTATTTATGGGCTTTGCGCCGATGAACAAGCCGAAGATAGCCATTGCCGTGTATGTGGAGAATGGAGGTTGGGGAGCTACATACGGAGTACCTTTCGGGGCATTGCTTATGGAGCAGTACTTGAAAGGCAAACTATCTCCCGAGAATGAATTGAGAGCAGAAGAATTTAGTAACAGAGTGATATTATATGGTAACGAGGAACGATAGTTTGTGGAAATCACTGGATTGGGTAACGATTTGCATTTACCTGCTTCTGATTGTCGGCGGGTGGTTCAGTGTCTGTGGAGCCAGCTATGACTATGGTGATCGTGACTTCCTCGACTTCTCTACCCGTGCCGGCAAGCAATTTGTCTGGATTATCTGTTCCTTCGGTCTCGGTTTCGTGTTGTTGATGTTGGAAGACCGGATGTATGATATGTTCGCGTACATTATATATATAGGAATGATAATCTTGCTTATCGTTACTATTTTTATCGCGCCGGATACCAAAGGCTCCCGTTCTTGGTTGGTAATGGGGCCTGTCAGCCTGCAGCCAGCCGAATTTGCCAAGTTTGCTACCGCATTGACATTGGCCAAATATATAAACTCCTATTCATTCAGCATAAAGAAAGAGAAATGTGCTCTGGTACTGGTTTTTATTATCCTCCTTCCGATGTTGTTGATTATCGGTCAGCGGGAGACAGGTTCTGCCTTGGTCTATCTTGCTTTCTTCTTGGTGCTTTACCGGGAGGGAATGCCGGGTGTGGTACTTTTTTCGGGGGTATGTGCGGTCATCTATTTTGTGGTAGGCATCCGCTTCGATGAAGTATTCATAGCCGATACACCGACTCCGTTGGGAGAGTTTATTGTGTTGCTGCTGATCTTATTATTTGCCGGTGGTATGGTGTGGGTATACCGCAAGCGGTGGGAACCTGCCCGGAATATTATCGGAGGAAGTTTGATTGTCTTGCTTATCGCTTATCTGATATCCGAATATTGGATCCATTTCAGTCTGGTCTGGGTGCAGTGGGGGCTTTGTGTCGTTGTGGTAGGTTATTTGATTTACTTGGCATTGAGCGAGCGTCAGCGCTCTTATTTCCTGATTGCTTTATTCTCAATCGGCTCCATTGGATTCTTATATTCCAGTAACTATGTCTTCGATAATATATTAGAGTCGCATCAGCAAATCCGTATTAAAGTAGTATTGGGTTTGGAAGAAGATTTAACCGGTGCCGGCTACAATGTAAACCAGTCCAAGATTGCTATCGGTTCCGGCGGATTGACAGGGAAAGGCTTTTTGAACGGAACGCAAACCAAATTGAAATACGTCCCTGAGCAGGATACCGACTTCATTTTCTGTACGGTGGGAGAGGAACAAGGGTTTGTAGGTTCGGCCGCGGTCTTGCTGGCTTTTCTTATTTTGATATTGAGATTGATATTCCTTTCCGAAAGGCAACCGTCTGCTTTCGGTCGCGTATATGGGTATTCGGTCGTGAGTATTTTCCTCTTTCACCTATTTATCAATATAGGGATGGTGTTAGGGCTGACTCCTGTAATTGGTATCCCATTACCCTTCTTTAGTTACGGAGGTTCTTCTTTATGGGGATTTACGATATTGCTGTTTATTTTCCTGCGGATAGATGCAGGGCGCGGCAGGAGACTCTAGTTCGTTTATTTTCTAATTCTCCTGTCTTTCAATTCGGATACCAATGTCATTGATTCCGGACAACTTCTCATCTTTCATCCCGTTCATAATTTTGAAGGTGTAATTAGCAGGATACAAAGGACGTACGGATTTGATAAAGACCGCTGATTGATAGATACTTCCCCAACCATTTCCGATCCACCTTCCCGTGGAATCAGCCAGGTTTATAGTAATAGTATCCGTCCGCCATACCGTAGAGTCTTGCAGGTTTTGACTGATAAATAGATACAGGTTATGATAAGGGTAATCTGTTCTGTTGCGAACCTCCGCGAATAATCTGAGTGTAGGCGGAATACTGTCGGTGACAGGAATCAGAAAAGAGAGTGTATCACTCTTTCCCCACCCTTCGTCGGGAAGGGACTGATAGGAGTGATACACGGTATTCTCATTGCAGGCAGCCATTAGGCAAATACCGAGCAGACAGAATAAACTATTCCTGAGAAGGTTTTTCATTATTTTGCGGTTTCGCTTGATTTGGGTTTCTTTCCGGTCTGGGTTCTGGTCTTGCAGGGCGTTCACGTTCCTGACCTTGCGGGCGTTCCTGGTTTTGTGGCCGTTCCTGTCTTCTCTCCGGACGTCTGTTCTCATTATTCCGTCCCTGGTTTTGTCCTCTGTTCCGGTTGTTATTATTATTTCTTGGTCTGTTTTCCCGATCTCCTCTGTTTCCGTTTTCCGCAGGTTGTGGACGACCCTCGTTTTCCCGTTGCGGTTGCTGCGGACGATTAGTCCCTTCTACTTGTTGTTGCGGTCGGTTGTTGGGAGTTCCTTTTTTCTTTTTCTTGTTTCGGTTGGCGTTATTGCCTTCCTTACTGTTATTACGGCTACGGTCGAAACGGGTTACACTTTCCTGTTCCAACAAGTCTATCGGTTTCTTCGGCTCCGCTTTCCTTTCTTCTTCAAGCAGGCTGTCCGGTTTCATACCCTTCTTATTCATGCCGATCACTTCAAAAGCACGTTTCCCGCTAATAGTGACTAAGTTGGCAGGGAAGTTCTTATCTGTAGAATAAGAAACTTGGTTGCTGAGGATGTCGGCCTTGAAGAAATAGAAAGTACCCTCCTTGGTTTCCAGCTCAATCTCTTTAGAAGGCAGACGTTTCTGTGCTTCTACGTAACAGTCTACTTCGTAGTTCAGGCAGCATTTCAGTTTTGCACACTGTCCGGCAAGTTTCTGGGGGTTGAGTGAGATATCCTGGAAACGTGCGGCGCTGGTAGATACGGAAACAAAACTCGTCATCCAGGTAGCACAACAAAGTTCACGTCCGCAAGGACCGATTCCACCGATACGTCCGGCTTCCTGACGGGCACCGATCTGCTTCATCTCGATGCGTACTCGGAAAGCTTCGGCTAATACCTTAATCAGTTGGCGGAAGTCTACCCGTTCGTCGGCGATGTAATAGAAGATAGCCTTGTTACCGTCTCCTTGATATTCCACATCTCCGATTTTCATGTTCAGATTCAAGTTCAATGCAATCTGGCGTGCACGGATCATGGTAGCGTGTTCTTTATCTTTTGCTTCGTTGAACTTCTCCATGTCCACCGGTTTGGCTTTCCGGTAGATTCGTTTGATTTCCGCATCCGCTTTGAAGTTGGCTTTCTTCATTTGCAGGGGGACAAGTCTGCCGGTAAGAGTTACTACGCCAATGTCATGTCCGGGGGCAGCTTCAACGGCAACAATGTCTCCCTTTTCCAGTTTGATTTTATTGCTGTTGCGATAATACCCTTTGCGGGTATTTTTGAATTGTACCTCTACCATATCACTTTCTTCCGCATTGCCCGGTATGTCTGCCAGCCAATCGTAGGTGTTCAGCTTTTTATCTTGGCGGGAGCATCCTTTGCAACAAAGGCTGCCGCTCCCATTATGAAGTTTATATTCCATAGTTTATATATTTATTATTGCTTCAACAGTACGATCATCTTCAATGAGAAGTCGAAAAATACCATTTTAGCATTTACATTCTGTTCAATATGCAGTTGTGCTTCGCTTAGCTCGTCCATGATACCCATGACGTTACGTTCGTTGACGAAAGGAGCAAAGCGGATTGCAAAATTCTGTTCGTTGATAGTCATATAAGTAAGGTCGCGTTGATGCAGGTTGAAGATAAAGTTCTCCCGAATCATGCGCTGGCAATATTCCAGAAAGTTCTTCTGCCGTTCGCGTCCCATACCTGCCACTTGCTCGCTCCACATCTTCATCTCCCTGATTTTCCGTTGATAAGACAACCGCATCAGGCTGACGAATAAATCAAAGAACTGTTGGTTCTCCTCGTTCAGATGAATTGTTTCAAGCGCTTTTATAAAATTACCGTTTGCCAGGTGGGCAATGGAAAGACTGTCGGCAGGCTGAATGCTATATTTTGACTGTAATATCCGGTCGATACTGGCTTCGTCAATCTTCCGAACATTCATACGCTGTGTACGGCTCAGAATAGTCGGCAGAATCATATCCGGCGCTTCCGATACAAGCAGGAAAACCGTCTTCTCGGGTGGTTCTTCCAGTAATTTCAGCAATTTATTGGCACATACCGGGTGCATTTTTTCCGGTAGCCATACAATCGTAATCTTAAATCCGCCTTCACTGGATTTCAGACTGAGCTTCTTCAATATCTCGTCACTCTCTTTGGCATAAATCAATGCTTGCGAGTTTTCGGCGTCCATTTCGTTCAGCCAGTGATTGAGATTGAAATAGGGATTGTTGATAACAAACGGCCGCCAGTCGGCGATATAATCATCGCATACCTCCTTTTTCCCCTTCGCACTTTTGACGATCGGGAAAACAAAATGTACGTCCGGATGTACCAGCTTATTGAATTTTACGCAGGACGGACAGACGCCGCAAGCATCAGTCTCGCCCCGGTTGGTGCAGCTGATATAACGTGCGTAAGCAATAGCTAACGGCATTTTTCCGACTCCTTCCGGGCCGCAGATGAGCTGGGCGTGCGGAATCCGTCCCTCTCTCACTTCCTGAATGAGCCGTCGCTTGATTTCTTCTTGTCCGATTACGTCTCTAAAAAACATATCAATAAATGATTTTGGCTACTTCTTTGATACTGTCTACTGCTCCGATAGAGTAGAAATGAATACTTGGGGCTCCGTGGGACATCAATTCCTTGCATTGTGTCACGCACCATTCGATACCGACCCGTTCGGCTTCAGCATCGTTTTTGCATTTTAAGGCCTCCTTTACTAAATCTTCCGGCAAGTCCACTTTAAATGTCTTAGGAATCATGCTTAATTGGGATAGTTTTTTGAAAGGTTTGATTCCCGGAATGATAGGGATGTTGATACCCGCCGCCTTTGCCTGTTCCACAAATTCGAAATATTTCTTATTATCATAAAATAGTTGCGTCACGGCATATTCTGCACCTGCTTCCACTTTCTTTTTCAGCCAATAGAGGTCGGATTCTATATTGGGAGCTTCTTCATGCTTCTCCGGATAACAAGCTACGCCATAAGAGAACGGACTGGCGGTGACTTTCATCTCCGAACCGTCTACAAAGATTCCCTTATTGAAGTTGTTGATTTGCTCCTGCAATTCAATGGCGTGGTGGTATCCGTCGCCTTCCGGAGTAAATACAGACTCATGCTTCGCCTTGTCTCCGCGCAGCACCAACAAGTCGGTGATATTCAGAAACTGGAGATCAAGCAGTACATATTCAGTTTCTTCGCGTGTGAAACCGCTGCACAGAATATGCGGAACTACGGTGATATTATATTTGTTCTGAATGGCAGCAGCCACAGCGACAGTTCCCGGACGTCTTCTCAAACGGTTCCGTTGAAACAGGCCGTTGCCGAGGTCTTTATATACGTATTCGCTGCGATGCGTGGTGATATTGATATATTTCGGGTCAAATTCCCGGAGCGTATCGACTGTTTGATATAACTTTTCAATCCCCGTACCCTTCAGTGGAGGGAGGATTTCGAAAGAAAAGGCTGTTTTTTTGCTGTTATTTATTAAATCAATTACTTTCATTCTCTTCGCAAATGTTCGTTACCTATTTGGATTAAACGTGCATATTGGGACAAAAATACGAAAAAAGAAAGATTTCTTCTTGATTTACTCTAAAATAGTTTTGTTTTTATCGTACTATATACATAAAAGAGGGTATATCCTGTAAATGGATGCCCCTCTCTTACCTAATCATTATTAAATTAGAATTTACTTTTCGAGAAATGATTTCTTCATTCTGACAATATCCGTCAGATAATCCTGCAAATCCTGTTCATGTTCTTCTTCTTCAGCAAGAATATGTTTTGCGATGTCACAGGTGGTAAAATCTTTCCCGTTAGTAAAGTCGGCGATTTCTTGGTAACGAATGATTGCGCAACGTTCGGAAGCCACATTGTCTTTCAATAAACTTACTGAATCAAACTCTTGCGGAGCATCATATTTGCATCTGGCTAGTTCGAACCATTTTTGAGGGTCCAGTACCGGAACTCCTTCTAACTCGATGATACGGTTGGCGAGTAGTTGTGCATGGCGGCGTTCCTCCTCGGCATGTTCCTCGAACTCACTTTGTACATCGGCACGCATAGCGCCTTCCACTACTAATGCACCTACCCAATACTGGTAGTATGCTAACCATTCCTCAGCTAATGCTGCGTTCAACTGTGAAATCAAACTTTCTACATCCAATTTCCCTTGTAGGATTTTTACACTTTCTCTAGCCATAATTTTTATGTTTAGGTTAATATGTTTAAGTTGCCTATGTAACAGCTGGGGGATATTTTTGTTTATCGCTTGTGGAGGTTTTAACAGAAAGAATAATTCTTTGGTTTCTCGTCTGATTCATGTAGTAAAGGTTCTTTTTCAGATTTGGTGGCAAAATTAATTAGGAAAATAATAATTTGATAATCGATAGTATTCTCCATTCTCCTCCTTCGGGAAGGAGGAGTCCCCGTAGGGGGAGGTGGTAGGTGAATGCGTAAGTCTGTTATTATCAGCATTGTGTATCCACCTACCACCCCGGCTTTCAGCCACCCCTCCTTCCCGAAGGAGGGGAATGGAGATACCACCGACTGGTTAAATTACCACCAAATTTGAAGAAGAACTTTAAAAATGAATAATCATCTTACACCTTACACTTTTGTTGTTTAATCGTTTGATATAAAACAGATTAAATGAGTGTAAGATAAGGTTGCAGATAGTGTAAGATAAAGGTGTCTTACACTTAATAGGAGTCGTAGTAAATCAATAGAGAACACATAATGTGCGGACCTTCACGAAATGGCTTGTTCATATAGGTAAATAATATATTTCCCACAGTGAAATAAAGTGTTTCCACTAACTAAACATTTAGTTTCTTACCTTGAAATACTTTGTTTCCTTATATTGAACACTTTGTTTCAAGCTCTTGAACATTCTGTTTTAAGCTCTTGAAACAAAATAAAGCTACCGTCAAAAATAATCAGGAAAGTAATCTCCGAAGAAGTGTAAGATAAAGGTATCTTACACTATCTGTAACCTTATCTTGCACTCGTTTAATCTGTTTTATATCAAACGATTAAATAACAAAAGTGTAAGGTGTAAGATAATTATGCACATTTAATTTTATAGAAGAATCGTATGATTTAATTCATAACTCATACAGATATGAATATTCAACA
>OGGA01001714.1_pt1 | contig 10951 bp, 10 predicted proteins | sample 1571041 | NCBI WGS metagenome assembly OGGA01 (sample SAMEA2582057, study PRJEB24529) | metagenome | biome: Human gut stool | place: China | collected 2011 | reverse complement strand
CTCACAATTCATTTGCACTGTTCTGCCATTTTCTGGACCTTTGGGATAGATTTTTTTTAAAAATCTTACTCATTGCCAAACAACCATATCCCAACAATCCTAATCGCCATGAAACAAACACCAAAGCCTGTTTACGAAAGAATGGTAGTCTAGGCAACAATTCCAAATGCTCATCTACCTCAGGAAACAAAGCTCTGTATTTTTTGAAATCACGATAACGAGAATCAAAGACAAAAATGTCCTTACAATAGAACATACAATTTATCAATGATGGGTAAAGTGCTTCATATATCCCAACTCGCTTTAGTTCTACAATAAGACAAGTCAACATACTTGCATAATCAGTCTTAAATTTAAGAGTGCTGAACTTGTTAATTGCAGAATTCTCATTAGACATATTATAATTATACAAAGCATTGTTGACATAAGAGAATCTGGATGAATGACATATAAACTTACTGACGAACAATATATCTTCGGCTGTTTTCAAAGATGCCTCAAAACAAATATTATTATCTTTGATTATTGAAGCCCTAAACAATTTATTCCAAAGAACAGCAGAAAATTTTGAATCCAAAATACCTCTTAGCAATCCTACACGAGACTTATCAGATAAATCGCAAGGATGAACCGTATCAGAATTTAATCGATTTTCCACATAATCACACCAAACCAAGTCTGCATTTGTTTTGTCAGCAGCATTATATAACTTTTCAAGATAATCTTTTTCTATATAGTCATCAGGATCAATAAAAGCTACATAATCTGTACTAACCATATCCAAAGCCTTTTGTCTGGTCTTGCTTACTCCATGATTTTCTTGATGAATAACAACAAACCGCTTATCGCTCTCTGCATAATCATCACATATCTCACCTGATTGGTCCTTGCTGCCGTCATCTATTAGCAGCAGCTCGAAGTCGGTGAAGGTCTGAGCAAGGATGCTGTCTATACAGCGACGGAGATATTTCTCAACGTTGTACACCGGTACAATGACGCTTATTTTTGGATTATTCATTGTATGTTTAATCTTATATCAAAATTACAGTGCATTTTTAGAAAATCAATAGATTTTATTCTCATGGCCTCGAGTTTTTCATACACTGCTTTATAATCTATCTCTGGCAAGTCTGCAATCTCAGTTGTATTGTCTACAATACGATTTGCTAAACCGAAATATCCCAAAAGACTTTCTATTCTTGACAAGCCACGCTCTCTGTTAGCTACAACTACAAATGGTTTCTTGAATAGTATAGAAAAGACACAGGCATGGAAAGAGTCTGTCACGACAAACTTTACATCATAGAAACCTCTGAGCCATTTTTCTACCGGTGGCTGCACTCGTTCTTCCAATGGTGCCGTAGGATCTTCTACACGAGAGTTCATTCTGAAAGGCTTTAAATTTGCCTTGGTAGCAACCTGACGTATCATTGTCTCCTTATCATCATCTCTATCAAGAATATAATCGAGTAAGTTGCCTTCACTTTGTGGTGTGTCAGAAGCCCTGAATAGTTCGATGTAATCCTCTGCATTCAAAAGCATTGTCGGATCAAGAACCCATTCTGCATCAACATCAAAGTTTTTTTCACACAACTCAACTCCCGACTGCTCCCTAACGGAAACGGCATCAAACTTCTTTACCAGAGCTTTGCAGTTCTTTGTTTGCTCTTCACTGTATTCCCATGTATCAACGCCGAAAGACGGTGCGTATGCTATACGCTTGATATTCCATTCTTTCGCAAAAGCGAGGAAGGCATTCTCTATAATCCCGAAATATTTAGGTCGCCAGACCTGATCTGAACCTACAACGATTGCATCATAATCCTTACAGGAAAGTTCTGAGTACGCCTTTATCTCCTTTCTGTTTATATACTTGTTTATAAACTTCTGGGTATTTTGCCTTACTGTTATATTGTTATAACTTGCGACCTTCTCCCATCTAACAATGGCATTCTTTTTCAATACATATTTACATATTGCCCTTTTGGGATATGCCAGACATTTTTTCCATAAAGGTAGACTATAAATGTATGGTTTATCAAATACCACCACCTCATGCCCCATTCTTTCCAAAAACGTTTGCAAAGCATAAGCCTGCAATATACCTCCATAGTTGGTATGGAGGGGGAGTGTTAATATTCCTATTTTCATTCTTCATTTCCTCCATCATTATTATTATCTCGATAAGTTCGATTTATTCCCTTTATAGATACCTTGAAACCATAATGCTTCAAATTTCTTGATACACTTCTAAAGCTTACCTTACTAAAAAAAGGTATATCAGGACGTTCTCCTTCTTCAAGATTATCCTTAGCTATGGCAAAGACAACTTCATATTCAAAAGCAGATATATTTTCTGTTTCAGGTACTTTAAAATTTTTACCCAATAATCTATTTGCTTTTTGACGATATGCTAAATCAAAGAAATTCTGCGCAGAAACATATCCTTGAAAGAACAAATGACTAAGAACGCTTGAACCATTATATTTTTTCACATGTATAAACTGTTTGTCACGTGAGTAAATATCACAAAACTCTATTGGATTTCCACCTTGATAAATATTTCGTCTGTCCATCAAACAATATCTATCGGAATACTCATTACATACAGCAATATTATATTCTTTTTCTTCTTTCCACGCATAGTCAAGCATCGGTATGTCTGACAACGTAGCATCTTCATAATACTGTTGTACTTTATGCACATAATCTTGGTCAACCTCATACCATTTTCCATCATTCAAGAGATATTGGTGTCTTTCAAGATTCAAGTCTGCATACAAGCACCTATATACCGACCAAGATCTCACAGGAGTTCCTTCAGAATTTAAGCAAGTTACTTTTTTCTTTTTGATATCATTTAGAGAAAGACTGTTGCCATATTCTTCTTTAAGAACTGAAATAGACAAGTCATCATAAATATTATCTGTTTTCAACTTAAAGCATTCCAATGAATAATAATCTATTATTTCTGGTATGGATGTCCATATACGAGTAGGATTCGCAGAATTTAATTCATCAAGAAGAAGTTGATTAAGTCTATCTATCAATGTCTTATCTTTAATCTCCTGTATTTGATTAATCCAATCAAAACCAGTCTCTTGATAATGATTACTTTTATAAAGATGATAACAATGTCTTAAGAATTCCTCTATTTCATCATAGCTCTTATCAGTAGAAACTGAAAGAGAATCTGCACCAGATATTGTGCCAGACAAATCTCCTTCAGAAGCTTTACCGGTCACTGATTTTAATAAATCCCTATCAACATCAATATTAAAATTACGAATCTCAGCTAATGCACTTGACTGGATTCGGTTATTTAGGGGTATAGCCTCCATACTATTTATGTCTATACTACGCAACTTATCTGCATCTACACTATTCAGTGTAGCAAGTAAGCCGAAACGCTTTTCAGCCACATTTGATTCCAACAAAGATCTTCCAAAGCCAAAACACACAGCAAATATGCGATGTATATTTTCACCGACATCTATCTGATACAAGATAACAGCGGACACGCTTTTACCTTGTAAAGACTCCAAACCATCATATTCACCTTTAAGAAAGCTATTCACCCACTTAGGACTGACAGGTTGATTATGCTTATAATACAGGATCAATCCGTTAGCCAAAGTAAGCGAAGGTATACCTTGCTTTATCACATTACCAATTGGTATTTCCTCTTTTATTAATGATATTGACAATTTTGTTTTTGCCATATATGAATCTCCTATTTTTTAATAATCTGCAAGCACTCACTTTTAGATATCATTTCTATTTATCTCCTCATTTGTATATGCCACAAATTTCACAGTAGGAATGACATTTACAAAGCTATTTCGTAAGTTATCTATAGCCGGCAACACCAGCATTTCCTCAACTCGCCATGAAAACAGACTTTGAATAATCTTTTACCTTCAAGAATAACAAGAAACTGGAGATGACGAGGAATATTGGAACCGCACTTCTCGCTATCACGACAAAAAAGAAAATTCTGACATAATCGTAAAAAGCGGCACCTGTAAAACCGTTTGCATGTAGTTGTGAAATGTCTATGTCTTGTCCATAGCTATGGACAAACACTACTAAAACGGCTGGAGGAAAACGTAGCATATTGATACTCTCCGAGTCCCCCCACCCCCGATTCAAGTTATTAGTCATAAATCATTTAAGAGATTTTGCTTTTATTCTATCTTTCAAAAGTTCAACTATCTTTATGCGCATGGTTTTATCTATGCCTAAATAAAATACAGATGTAAAAACAGATAACACGCAGACTAATCCGACAAGAATGAAGTTTATAAAGATAGTAGCATCTACAAGTCTATTGACAACAAAAGGAATAGGAAAACTTGCAAATGTAACTATTAGGCAAGAACGATAAACGCCCCAAATTTCAGACCATTTATAATCTACTATCTTTATGATAAGCCATGGCTTTTGTACTATTCCTAAAAGGGCATAGACAGCGAGGCTTGTCCAAGAAAGGACCAATGGAGAAAAGCCAAGTTTAAAGAAGATGTATGTTAATGGAAATATCAATAATCCCAGAGTTGGAGCGGTTAATGCATTCTCACGCAATTGTCCCTTTGCGTATAGGGCTATATAAAATGACGAGTCAAATACTTGGAACAAGCTTTGAATAATAACAAGTTGTAAAAAAGGAACGGTATAATCAGGTACCACGCCAAGCCATAATTTTAATAATGGATAAGCTAACAAACATACGGGTAATGCTATAAGATACATCATGTAATATGAATACTTGGTACTCTCTAATAATAAATGACGTGATTCTTCATAATCACCAGCTGCATATTTCTTTACAATTTGAGGATTTGCAGCCTGACGAAAGTTTGATACAAACTGGTTTGCAGCACCATTCACTTGTAGCGAAATAGCTCTCGCAGCAACCACAGCTGGTGCAAAGAACATATTAAGCAATATCAATATTCCTTGATTGCTAAGAGCCATTGATGTATTAGCAAACATGCTCCATCCTGAAAAGCCAGCAATCTCTTTGAATATTTTTTTATCCAATGTAAATGAAAAGTGAGCTTCGTCAAAATGATGTTTGCAATATAAACGGTAAAAGCACATAAGACCAACCTGAACAACAAAGAGTAGTGTCGCATACAACATCAATTTATCATAGCTACCTATTGATAACATGTAACATATCAAAAGCTTAGCTAAAACTTCTATGATGCTCATATAAGCATAAATAGACATTCTCTCATGGGCAACAATAGTTGCATTATATGGAACTTGAGTAAGTGAAAAGACAGCTGTCAATATTGATATGTGATATGTATAAACAGCAGCTGTCATCCGTTGAGGAACTATTACCATCTTGTTATAAAGAAACCAAAGTCCAATGGTTTCTGCAACTAAAACAACCAATAACGCTATCAATATATGGATATTGAGAGTCGTTGAAAAGGTTCGTTTTATTTTTTCTGCATTTCCTTCACCCAAAGCATATGTAAGAAATCGTGAAGATCCGGTGGCCAATGCACCATTTATAAACGAAAGAAACCCTACTATTCCACCTACAGCTTGGTAGATGCCATAATCATCTACTCCTAATTTTTGTAGAATGATGCGTGAGGTGAAGAGGGTTATCACCATAGTAAACATCATTCGGAAATAAAGGAAAAGTGTGTTCTTTGCTATTGTCTTATTATTTGTAGTCTCTTGCATAAATATCAGCCTATCGAATGAAAATCAAGATTGTCTGGATCAAAACGCAATCTAGAATTGATGTTGATGGAATCAATTGCCTTTATCTCTTCATCTGTTAGAGAGAAATCGAAAATGTCAATATTCTGCTTTTGTCTACCTGGATTAAAAGAGCGGGGAATTGGAATCTGTTGTAATTGTATATCCCAACGAAGTATAATCTGTTGAATTGTCTTATGATATTTCCTGGCAAGTTCTTTCATTATCAAGTTCTTGGCAAGTCGATCATCGTTACGGGCTAATGGTGTATATGCTTCTATATTTATGCCATGCTTGTGACAAAACTCAACAAGAGGTTTTTGGGTAAATAGAGGATGTAGCTCTATCTGATCAATAGCAGGAATTATTTCGCAGTTATCTATAATATCTTGTAAATGATGTTGGTGACAGTTTGCAACACCCAACACTTTTACATATCCTTCTTTATAAAGGCGTTCCATCTCTTTGTATGTATCAACAAAATGGTCTGTTACTGGCCAATGGAACATAAACAAATCAATATAATCAAGACCAATCTTTTCAAGGCTACGCAAGAAATCTTCTCGGACAGTTCCACTAAATTGCTGATTATTGCTGACGCGGGAGGTAAGGAATACATCCTCGCGCGTCAGACCGCTCATCTTTACAGCTTCTAAAATCTCAGAGCCATCACCGTAGGCAAAGGAATAGTCTATAAGGCGATATCCTAAGGTCAATGCATTCGCCACGCCTTTGATGTAATCATGACGAGCAAGACGTGCTCTAAATCGAGAAGTAAACTTTCGTTCAATTTTGGCAAAGATGCTGTTTGATGGTAAAGATGGTTTCAATTTTTCTCCAACGATACCAGGGCCAATGCCAATGGCTGGTATTTCTACCCCATTATTTAATTTTATTGTAGGAATCATATTCATAATTATAAAAGAAAAGCGTTTTTCTATAACTTACCCTCAATGCTATCAACACAATCGTGTATATCCTCCCAATCAAGCACTTCCTTTGCTGTGAACTTTATGCCGAAAGTGGCTTCTATCGCTTTCATCAACTGAATATGAGAAAGAGAATCCCATTCTTCAATGTCGTCAGCACTCATGTCTTCGTTCAATTCGAAATCATCATCTAAGTCCATGACATCAATGAAAATTTCATTTAATTTCTTTAAAATATCACTTCTTTCCATTTTCTATTATTTTTTTGATATGTAACATTCTTTTGTTTGATAATTCTCTACATCAAGCACCCACTGGGCTGTATCTGTGTTCTCAAGTTTTGAGAAGCCAAGTGTAGTATAATGCTCTGCTACCATACCGTTTTTGGGGGTTGGCAGGTATTCGCCAATTATGTGCTTGTATCCGTTCTCTTGTGCCCAATCCACAATGGTGTTTAAGGTAAAGTTCTCCATGCCGCGTTTCAATACTCTACAACTCATAAACCAAGTATCAATAAACAAAGTTTCTGAATCTTTCTCCTGAAGTATGACAACAGCTATCAATCCATTGTCTCCGAACTTGTCCTTCAAGCTGAAAGCAAAGCCCTTCTGTTTCGTATCGTTCTCTAAGGCTGTAATCTGGTCCTCTGTATACCTAACAGTTCTAAGATTGAACTGGTTGCTTCTTTGGGATAGTTGAGCTACACGAGGGGTATTGAATTTTGTAAAGCCCTCAACCTCTGAAACCATATCTAACGATTTTAAGAAGTCGGCCTCGTTGGTAAACGACTTGCTAAAGGCAGCACGCTTAGCCTGTACCTGATATTGCTTAGTTCTATCCTTATCGGCTGCACTATAAGAGGCTGTTTCAAAAAGGTTGAGAGAATATAGATATTCCAAATAGCATGATGGATCTTCTGGCATGTCGGGAACAGTGATGCCGGCAATGTTTTCTTTAACCATGTTGCGCTCAAATGGATTGTCATCGATGAAAACCATTGAATCAAAACCTATGTTCAGAATCTGCTGGATTTGACGGATGTTGTCAACCTTGGTCTCCCAGTTTGCCATGAAGACAGAGATATCGTCAAGATGCAGTATCATATCTGGATGTTTCTCAAACGGTTCTTTGGCTTTATCTTCATCGTTTTTGCTGCATATGCAGACGATAATTCCGCGATTCTTCAGCTTCTTTATCCACATCTGGAACTCTGTAAATGCCTTGCCTATGCCTAAGCCATGACCAAGCTGTATGCCTTCAAGACCATCGTCGCCGACAACACCTCCCCAAAGGGTATTGTCAAGATCAAGGATGATGCATTTCTTGAACTTGCCTTGCACCGCACAGATGATGTCCATGACACGGGAAGAAACGTAAGGTATGGCATCTAAAGAAATAACCATCTCCGTGGTTGTGTAAACCATCGGGTCAAACAGAACATCACGACCCAACTTGTTCTGCAAACCTGCGATGTCACAAATGAACAGGTTCTGATATTCTTGTGACAGTTTCATCAGCTCATAATTAATCTTACGAACTTGATATGTGAAAGACGACTCTACCTTGTTTGCATAGCTTCCAAACACGGTATCTTCTATCTCAGGATAGTTGAAATAGATAACCTTGGCTTGAGTGGAGGCGCATATTTCCTTTATAAAGGACAAGCGCTCATCGGCCAAAGAGAGCTGGACTTGTGGCGACAGCATGCTATAATGTTCATTCCATTTGTGTGTGGATTGGAAAACTACAATATATTGGGCGTCAAACTGATAGAGGTCGCTTGTTGGGTCCATGAACTGGCGCTCTACCTGGTTGTACTCTGCTTCGAAAAGATCTATTTGATATCCTCTCTCCACGCCCCATCCCTTGATGGCTGTCGCCAAGAATTGGGTGGCGGTGTCACCAAGCAAAGCAACCTTGATTGAAGGAAGACTGGAGGTGTCCTTCTTCATATTTCTTTTTAATTCTTTAAATGATAACATAATCTATATATGTATGAGTTTACATCTTAAAATAAATATCTTCGTCAACTACTTCGGCAGGATGTCCCATGGCCATTGTGAATGACGGTATGGAAGAACGTACAAATGATTTGGCTCCTACAATGACACCAGTACCAAGTTTCGTTCCTGCCATCAATGTGCTGCTCTCACATATCCAACAATGTTGACCGATTGTTATGGGATGAGCATTCTTGAAACCGCGCCGAGAAATGTAATGACCGCCATTGTTGTCGCGAACAACACAATCGCGTCCAAAGGATACGTTGTCGCCGATTTCAATCTTATCTGCTGCAATGCAAGTGAAACTGATATTTGAGATAAAGGATTTGCCAAATATGATTTTGGAATTATTAAACGCCTCTATATCTGCACCATACATAATGATTGCTTTACCCTTGAACTCAAGAGATGCACCATTCTCAACAAGAATACGTGTCTCTAATGTCGAACCTTTGATTCGTTTGGATCCAAGGGTGACGATGCCTTTAACATTGATGTCTGCATGTTTTGCTATATCTAATATGGTGTGTTTGGTGATAAGCAGATATTGTGCGTGAGATATATTGGTATGGACATTCTTTGACAAGAGATTATACTTGATATTTTTCCAATACGTGGAAATGCTCCATCCTGAAACACCTTTTACATTAAGTATAAATCGCGCTATATTTCTGAGCTGACTTTTCTTAGAGGGTTCTTTATCTATATTTCGATGTATATATTTTGCCGCAATTTCTTTGAAATTATGCTTGTCAAGGTCTTTATAGAATTCTTCTCTATTGACAATGGGCGGCAGCAAAGAACTTACCAATGCTGGATTTCCTTTTACAACGACATCAAAAGGAACCTCCTTTTCTTTGAGTTTGCTTGCGATTGATTTAAAATAGTCCCTTCCCTTTTCGTTGTTGATAAGAACAACTGAGGTGCCTATGTCACCATCCATGTCCTCTCCAATGGTGTTGCCTGCCCCCCAGTAATCACCAATCGTTATATCTGCAATCCGTGGAAAGCCCTTAAATTTACATTCATAACAGCAGGGGCGACAATAAACGCCTGTTGAGAGATAGCCTATGGTAAAATAATTGGTATCGTTTGTATCATACAAGACCTTGCCGTTCTCAAACTCAACCTTTGTCGTGAGCTTTCTCCAACCGAGTTCTTTGCTCTTAACCCGGAAATGTTTCACTTTAGCACCATATTCTTCTTCCAAGAACGTAAGCCACTTTTGAAAAACTTTTGGTGAATTTATGCCACGGCATATCAAATCAACGATGATGAGATTGTCATAGTCCTTTTTTAAGAATGCCCTTAAAGCTGCCATCTGACAAGGCATTCCACAGACAAGAACTTTCTCACCTGCTTTAAGCAGTTCTTTCACCTTCTCATAAAACCCCTGTGAATTGCTTTGATGAAGTTTTGAGCCACGAATCTTCTCTAAATCAGCTTTGTCATTTGAGATAAGTTGACTGACCATCCACCCTTCATCAAAAATAGCTCCACCAACATAACCTCCTTGCTTATACATCTGCTGAGCCAATACTGTAAACATTCCACCTGATGTGCTTGCAAAACGTGTCATGATATTCTTACTTACAGCGGCATGAGTTTCGGGCTGTTTGAAGTCGTTCTTTTTTAGTTTGTCTACATTGATAATCGGACAAGCCTTCTCGCATAGATGACAATTGATACATGTATCTTTGTCTACTACAGGATAGGCAAAGCCCTCTATATCAGTTTCAAATGTGATGCAGCCTTTAGGACACGCGTCCCCACAAGCATTGCATCCGCAACAATCCTCTTTTCTTTTTATATCTATCATATACTTATCTTGTACTTGTCAGCACCCAATTATGGATATAAACCTTTATTCTGACTATATAGCAAAAGCCTATACCTAACTGTTTTAAATGGTGCCGACCTATTATTTATCAGTTCTACCAAATTTCTAGAATATCCCAATGGCATACTCTATCACACTTATACAGGGCAATATGATGGGTATTTCATTTTTATCGTTATCATCTCCTCATTATCTTTGCTGCAAATTCAAAGAAATCTGCAACATTCTTGAAATTATCAAACTGCTGGCAATACATGCTTGCATAAGGTTCGGAAAACCTACTGCGTATATCAGCCCTTATCATACTTGCCAAAGCCTCCTTTGTGTAGGCTTTCAGCAATTCATTGTATAGTTCCTCGCTCATAATATTCTCTGTTATTTCAACATCCTTGCTATATACGTTAGTACTCAATTTAGGGCATAACCCTCTGTATAGGCACTTTTGCAAGTACCTA
>OGGA01001713.1_pt1 | contig 10965 bp, 6 predicted proteins | sample 1571041 | NCBI WGS metagenome assembly OGGA01 (sample SAMEA2582057, study PRJEB24529) | metagenome | biome: Human gut stool | place: China | collected 2011 | reverse complement strand
ACAAGCTTCGGATATTGATTTCACGGGCCGTGATCTCAATATCCGAAGCTTGTCCTTGTGCGTGGCTTCGAACATCAGCTCGGCGTATGCTTCGGGCGATCCCAGACGCTCTACTTCGGCGGCGAAGAGCGGTACCATGTACTCTTGCGGGCAGTTGTCGTAATATTCGCGGTACAGCACGCGGAAAAGGTCGCGGTTGAGCGCCTTCACCTGGGGATAGATTTCGTCGCCGAACGAGGGCCGGTTGTAAATCCGGTTGAGCTCGCCGGTTCGGATGGTTTCGCTCATCAGTTCGAGTGCGAAGTAGGCGTCGAAGATGCGGGCGTACTCCGCCTTGAGCTCTTTGAGCACGTCGCGGTATTCGGGCTTGTCCTGGGCCCAGGCTTGGAAGGCCCGTTCGTACTCCTGTTTGCTCGCCACAGTGTTCAGACGCGTCAGACCCAGCGCTTCGCCCTGCCATTTTTTCCAGGCGTTCGAGATGCCGGCGTTGATCGCCGCGTACATGATGCGCATGGCGGGATCTTTCTCCTGCGCCGCATTGATCCGATCGAGCCGTTCGGTGCGGATACGGATTTTCATCGGGTCGCTGCGGTGCACGATGTAATCGACCGCGTCGGAGAGGATGTACTCCTGGGTGTTGCCCGGGAAGCCGTAGATCATCGTGAAGTCGCCTTCCTGAATACCTTCGGTGGAGATCTTGAAATGTTTTTTCGAGCGGTAGGGTACGTTGTCGGGCGAGTAGGCCGCAGGCCGGTTGTCTTTATCCGCATAGATGCGGAACATCGAGAAGTCGCCCGTGTGCCGGGGCCATGCCCAGTTGTCGGTGTCGCCGCCGAACTTGCCGATCGACGAGGGCGGAGTACCTACCAGGCGGACATCGTCGAACTGCTCGTAGACGAACAGGAACTGTTGGTTGCCGTAGTACATCTGCTCGATCGAGGCTTTGTAGCGGCCGTTCTCGCGGGCTTTTTCGAGGATTTCCTCGCGGCTCTCGCCGGCGGCCAGACGCTCGGTGATGTCCTCCATGCGTTTGAGGAACTTGACGTTGAGGTTTTCGTTGGGAAGTTCCTCTTCGCGCGACTGTGCCCAGAAGCCGTCGGTCAGATAGTCGTGCTCGACGGACGACAGGCGCTGGATCGCTCCGTAGCCGCAGTGGTGGTTGGTAATCAGCAATCCTTCCGGGGAGATGAGCTCGGCCGTGCAGCCGTCGTCGAAGAGCATGACGGCGTCTTTGAGCGAAGCCTTGTTGATGCTGTAAATGTCTTCCGCAGTCAGTTGGAATCCTTTGGCGCGCATATCGTCGATGCGCGACGAGATCAGGCTCGGCAGCCACATGCCCTCATCGGCGAGTGCCGTGAGCGAAAGCAGCGCGAGGCAGAGAGTCGAAAAGATACGTTTCATGGATTGTTTTTTATTGATTGAATGAATTGATTGAGTTCGGTATAGACGCGTTGGATCGGCAGCCCCATGACGTTGAAGAACGAGCCGTCGATGCGCTCGATGGCGGCATAGCCGATCCACTCCTGAATGCCGTAGCTGCCGGCCTTGTCCAGCGGATGGAAGTTGTCCACGTAATAGACGATCTCCTCGCGGGTTAGAGCCCGGAACCAGACATTGCTGCGTACGGAGAAGCTCCGGCGCCGGCGGGCCGTGCGGAGCGTGACGCCCGTGACCACCGTGTGACGATGGCCCGAGAGCCGTTCGAGCATCCGGATCGCATCTTCGCGGTCTTCGGGCTTGCCCAACACCTCGCCGTTCAGGATAACGACGGTGTCTGCCGTCAGCAGGATTTCGTTTTCCGCGAGCGGCCGGGGATAAGCACGGCTCTTGAGTTGCGAGAGGTAGCGGGGCACCTGCGTCGCGGCCAGCGTCGCGGGATAGACCTCCTGGCAGTCGTACCGGGGGGCCGGTTCGTACGGCAGCCCGCTCTCGGCGAGCAGTTGCTGCCGTCGCGGTGATTGCGAGGCCAGGATCAGACGGTAGGGTTTGAGTTTGTCGTGCAGCAGCATGGCGTTACGGATTTTGGGTTCGGGACCGGGTTTCCGCCGCCGTTGGTTCGGATTTCCGGGTTCCGGCGAGTTTTTTCATAGCCCGGCGGTATTGGCTTTCGACTTTGCCCGGCCGGATGCGGCGGTCGAACAGCCGGCGGAGAAAGCCGTCGAAGGACTCTCCGTCCCGCAGGTCGGGCAGATAGCGGTAAACGATTGGCGCCAATACGTGCGTGCCGTCGCAATAAACGAGAAATTCGTCCAATACCTGCTTGTCGTCGATGCGCCCCAGGCGGCGGGATACATACCGTTCGGCCGCTACGACGAATGCCTCGTTGCCGCCTTCGCCGTAGGCGCGTGCCCGGTCTTCGTGCGTGCGGTAGAAGTCGTCGTTGTCGTAGAGCGTCTGCAACATGTCGAGCAGTTCGCCCGAAAGCGAGAGCCGGTGCAGGTTTTCGTGAATATAGACCTGCATGAAGTCGATACGGTATTGGCGGGCCGCTTCGGGATCGAGCAGCAGAGGCGTACAGCAGAATGTTTCGTCCAGCAGGGCGAAAGCGTTGTCTATGTTGCCGAGGATGTAGATTCGGGAACCCGTAGCGTCCAGAGGCTGCCCGCCGGCCAGACGGGTGATTTCCTGATGGATGGCGCCCAGTTGTTCCGGGGCGATCCGGTACTGTTCGATCGCGTTGTTCAGGCAGGGCCGCACCTGCTCCTGCCAATATTGTGCGTAACCCGCTTGTGCGAGCCGTTGCAGGCAGTAAGAGAGTTCGTCGCGGACGCTGCATATTTCGTCGATCCAAGCACCCCGCACCTTTTGCGGGAGCGATTCGGGGTCGAACGAGGCGAAGAATTCGACGACTTGTTCCGGATCGTCTTTGCTGCCTCCGCTCAAACTGTAAAGGTTGCAGAGTTGCGAAGGACGGACGACCGAATCGATCCGGTGCGCCCGGTCGAGGAACAGCGTGTCCGCTCCCAGTGTGCCGGTGAAAAACGGGTCTTCGGCGAGTTTGTCCGCCTGCGGAAAAACGGCGAGTATGTCGTATGCCGCCGAGGTGTTGAAAAGATCGGGAAATTCTCCCTCTCCGCTTTGGGCGGAGGCGGTCATCGGCAGGAGAGCTGCCAGCAGAAGGGAAAGTAGCAATTGCGGTTTCATGGCGTGAAAAACGGTTAGCGAATATCGAAATCGAGCAGCATGTGTCCTTCGAGCGAGGCTTTCAGGTTGTCGCCCGGATGCACGGGACCTACGCCGGCGGGGGTGCCCGTGTAGATCAGGTCGCCGATTTTCAGCGTGATGTATTGCGAAATGTGGTGGATGATCCGGTCGATGCCGAAAAGCATTCGGGCGGTGTCGCCCCGCTGCCGGACTTGGCCGTCTATGGTCAGTTCGAAGTGAAGCCGCTGCACGTCGCCGCCCAGCTCCGCGAGCGGGATGAATTCGGGCGACAGGGCCGCCGAGTGGTCGAAGCCCTTGGCACGCTCCCAGGGGAGCCCTCGGGCGATCGCCTCGCGCTGGAGGTCGCGGGCCGTGAAGTCGATGCCCAGTCCCACTTCGTCGTAGTAACGATGCGCGAAACGCTCTTCGATGCACTTGCCTACCCGGTTGATCCGCACGACCAATTCGCATTCGTAGTGCACCTCCTGCGAGAACGAGGGGATGTAAAATGGGTCGTTATTGCGCAGCAGCGCCGTATCGGGCTTCAGAAAAAATACCGGTTCCGTCGGAAGTCCGTCGGGTCCGCCTGCCGTATTATGCAGCTCCTTCACATGTTCAGCGTTTACAGTTCTTCTCCTGTTGGTATTTTGGGGGCCATTGTTTGTCAAACGAATGTGGAGGGTATTCTCCGGCTGGATTGTAATGTCACAGACTTCTATACAGAGAAACCTTATCCGGTCTATCTCTATTATAACCCTCATAAAGAGACCAAAGCCATTACTTATCAAGCTACTCAACCATGCGATTTGTTTGATATTGTTGCCAAAGAATATATAGCAAAAAATATAAAGACAAATGGTTCCGTTGAGATCCCGGCCAATGACGCAAGAGTAATTGTGGAACTTCCCGCCGGAACAGAATTAGAACTGAAAGATGGTAAGATTATTGCGAATAAACAAAATATCATTTCATATAATTAAATCTAAGTGTATAAACTATGAGTAAGCATTTATTATTACTTATTCTTATTCTTGCTGTTTGCACAAATGTCTTTGCACAGCAAACCAAGAGTATTTCGGGTGTGGTATACGACAGTAATACCGGAGAGGCTTTAATTGGAGTTTCTGTTCTTGAAGTGGGAACGACCAATGGTACTATCACTGATTTTGACGGTAGATATACATTAAAAGTATCGTCAAATAAAGTTTCATTCTCGTATGTAGGTTTTAAAACTGAAATTGTAAACGTAACAAATAGCGGAACGTACAATGTAAATCTAGTGTCCGATAATGAATTGGATGAGGTTGTGGTTATTGGTTACGGTACTCAAAGAAAGAGTGACCTTACCGGTGCTCTGGCTTCTATAAGTAGTAAGGATATTAAGAACTATGCAGTGTCCAATGCATCCGAACTACTAACAGGTAAGGCAGCCGGCGTATTTGTTGCCGCCAGTTCCGGCCAGCCGGGATCGGATGCAGTGATCCGCGTGAGAGGTTTAGGGACCGTCAATGACAACAATCCATTGTACGTAGTTGATGGACAGTTCATGGATAACATCAGCAGCCTGAATCCATCTGATATTGAACGTATGGAAGTATTAAAAGATGCTTCAGCCTGCGCTATCTATGGTTCGAGAGGTTCTAATGGAGTAATCCTCATTACTACCAAGGGAGGGGTGAAAGGTGAAACGACTGTAACATTAGATGCTTATGTAGGTGTAAAAAACAGTTATAAAGCATTGAACATGATGAACAGCGACCAATACTACAACTTCATCATGAAAGCGTATGAAAACGATGCAAGCTTTCAAAACTCAATGAAGGATAAGTTTACCAATCAGTATCAGAAAGGTTATAATACCAACTGGTGGAATGAAGTAACCCGTACAGCTTTCAACCAGAACTATAATCTAAGCATCCGTAAGGGGACAGATAATTCGAGATCTTCTTTAAGTTTAGGATATGTAGACGATCAGGGTGCAATCATCACTACTGAATTCAAGAGACTTTCACTTAAAGCGAATCTTGAATATGATATCAACAAATTTATCACTGTTGGCGCCAATGTCAATCTGGCAAAGATAAGAAAACGTGACGCAGGAGCAATTCCTTCATTCGATTTCATTCAAAAAGCTGATCCTTTTACCCCTGTTATCAGCCCGTTGGTAGATCCGTCTTCTGAAAATTACGAATATAACAAATATGCGCCTACCGAATGGTCTTACGACCCTAATCCGGTAGCCATGCTCGAACTTCCTAATAGATACAATGACATATTCAATGTATTTGGTAATGTGTTTGCCCAAATCAAATTGTATAAAGGATTGAGCTATCGGGTACAGTATAGCTTCGAAAGATACCATGATACTTTCAAAGACTTCCGTCCTGTCTATTCGTCTACTTTTTCGGAAGATAACTTAGCGAATCAGGAAAGTAAATATAATAAAGAAACTCAATTGAATAATAATAGTGCTGTTACTTCTAATTATCAGGTGGAACAACGCCTTAACTACAACACGACAATAGGCAGACATAAACTGGATGCAATGGTTGCCATGACTTATGAGAAGAACAGCAGCGAAGGCATTAATGCATTTAAGAGAAAGGCTTTAGGTAACGATGAAATCTATCAGATACTTGATGCACAAACAGCTGGAGATAACACCTCGGGAGGTAAAGAAACATCTTCTATGTTATCGTACCTGGGACGTATCAACTATGTATATGATGACAGATACCTTGCTACGGTCAATTTCCGTGCCGACGGTTCTTCAAGATTTGCCAAACGTAACCGTTGGGGCTATTTCCCATCAGTTTCATTAGGTTGGAGAGTGAGCAATGAAGAATTCTTTAAGAACCTGAACATTGAAAATACAATTTCCAATTTAAAACTGCGTGTAGGTTGGGGACAGAATGGCAACCAACGAATCGACAGAGACGCACCTCTTACGTTAATTGGTACCAATAATGAAAATCAATGGTACTTTGGAAACGGGTACTCACAAGGTTACGTCCCGACTTATGTGGGAAATGCAGATATTAAATGGGAAACCAGCCAGCAAACCAATGTCGGTTTAGATATGTCTTTCTTTAAAAACAGCCTTGATGTAAGTATGGACTTTTATGTAAAGAAAACAAGTGACATGTTACTCAATATGCCTATTCCTTCTTTTGGCGCCTTCCCTAACAGCCCCTTCTTCAATGCGGGAGACTTGAAGAATACCGGTTTCGAAATAGTAGTCAACTACCGTAACCAGATAGGAAAAGACTTTAATTACAATGTAGGGCTGAACATGTCTACTTATAAGACAGAGGTAACCAAACTTACATCGGAATATTTGAGTGGAAATACTAGCCGTACGTATGTAGGAGGTCCTATCGGACGTTTCTGGGGATACAAACAAATAGGAATATTCCAGAATCAGGAAGAGATAGACAATTATGTGGATAAGAATGGTACCAAGATTCAGCCTAATGCACAACCGGGTGATTTCAAGTTTGCCAAATTAGGAGAATCAGGCGAATTGAACGATGATGATGACCGTACTTTTATCGGTGATCCTAATCCGGACCTCATTTATGGTTTCAACTTAGGATTCAGTTATAAGAACTTTGATGTAAGCATGGCATTCCAGGGAACTATTGGAAATGACATCTGGAACGTTGCTAAAGGAAGCCTTGCTTCAGCAGGACGCCAGAATGCATTGGCGGATGCTTACACAAAAGCATGGACAAAAGACGGGGATTTGGATGCTGTATATCCACGCATAACCAACTCTGATTCTAACAATAATATGAGAGGTTCTTCTTTCTATGTGGAGAATGGTTCTTACCTGCGTTTGCAGAATATGCAAATAGGTTATACACTGCCGAGTCACATTTGCCAGAAGAGCAAACTGTTTTCAAGTTGTAGATTCTATGTGAGCGGTCAGAATATATTTACTTTAACCGGTTATTCCGGACTTGATCCGGAACTGGGTATCAATAACCCATTGGATATGGGAGTGGATACTACACGTTATCCGTCTTCACGTACATTCACTTTTGGAGTTAATTTGCAATTTTAAATCTAGCTAAAAAGACATTACATTATGAGAAAAATATTATTTATAATATGCTGGGCTCTTGCCGGAGTGGGGTTGTATAGCTGCTCTCTCGACGAACCAAGTTATGGTAAAACCACAAGCGATAATTATTATCAGAAGGAAAGCGATATTGAACAAGCCTTGACAGGAGCTTATCTCCAATTACGTACAACTTGGAATGAATATGCATTAAATCATTATTTTGTAGGTGATTGCAGTACGGATGATGCTCTAAAAGGAGGAGGAAATGACGGTGACCGTGCCGAAGTACGCGACTTGTCCGACTTTACGATCTACACAACCAATGGTGAAGTAGGACGTCGTTGGGAGATTCTGTACAGATTAATCAATCGCTGTAACGATGTGATTTATTATGCTCCTGATGCAATAGGAAACGAAGAACTATTGAAACGTTATGCAAACGAGGCAAAAGCATTGAGAGCATTCGGGTACTATTGTCTGGTCACTACATTCGGAGAAGTGCCTCTAATCACTACGCCGATGCAACCCGCTGAAATACTGCAAATACCCCGTTCCCCATTAGAGAAGGTATATGAATGTATTGTGAGTGATTTAACTGATGCTTCCGCACTTCCTGCAAAAGGAGATTACTCTGAAGATGATGCTTATCGTGTGACACGCGGTTTTGCAAAAACAATGCTTGCTAAAACATACATGTTCAAAGGTGATTTTACCTCTGCCGAAACGGTACTTCATGATATTATTGAAGTGGACAAAGACTATACATTGTTGAGTGATTACGGCATGAACTGGCGCACTGAATATGAAAACAGTTCGGAATCAGTATTTGAGATTGCCAACAAAGTATATGACAAAAACATAGCCACAGGTACCAATGTCCCTCACTTCTTCACAAGCAGACGCATCTCCGGTTATCAAGGATATGGATTTCACGTACCAACCCAAGATCTCCATGATGCCTTTGACGCAGATGACCCACGTATTACTTATGTATTCACACAAACTGGTGATAGATATAAAGGTGATACTGAAGCGCAGGACAATGCTGAATCTCCAAGCGGTTATCATGATTACAAGATGACTGTGCCAGCAGTAGAAAAAACAGGTTTCGACGTCTGGATGATTAGTTACAACATTCGTTTGATCCGTTATTCCGATGTTCTCTTGATGTATGCCGAAGTATTAAACGAAAACGGAAAACCAGGGCTTGCACTTCCTTACCTGAATGATGTAAGAGAAAGAGCCCGCAAAACTAATCCGATAGATCCGAGAAGAGATCAACAGGCGTATATCCCTGCTACAACAACTAATACACTGCCCGACATAACAGAAACCGACCAAGAGCGTCTGAAAGAAATCATCTGGAAGGAACGTCGTTGTGAATTAGCAATGGAAGGATGGAGACGGGATGACCTGATGAGACAAAAACGTTTCGGAACCGTTATGCGTGCTTATGCAACCAAATATAATACATCGAAAGGTGCCAATTTTAGAGACGACAGAGATTATCTGTTTCCGATACCGCAAGGTGAAAGGGATAAGAGCAACAATATTCTTTCCCAAAATCCGGGTTTTTAATATGAATAAAATGAGGGGGCGGATTTTATAATCCGCCCTTTTTTAACAACCAACTGACCATGAAAAAGACATTATTATTTCTCGTAGCAGGTTTTTTCTTTCTCAACAACCTGCCGGCACAAAAGCCGATAGAACAAAAAGAGATCCGCTTAGTACAGTATATGCCCAATATACCTTTCCCCTATAAAATGAAAAACTGGAAAGATATAGCCACGAAACAGGACAGACTATTTTACGATTTCAACGCCAAAGGACAGAACTTACCTCTTATCTGGTGGGACGATTCGCAAATAAACTTTCCATTCCGTACTTTCGGACTTCCAAGCTACGTAGATAAAAGACGGTTAGGAGGAAATTCTTATGAATCTCTTCCCACTATGGGTTCACTCATTAGTGCAAGTCTGATAGGAGTAGACAAAAGCAATGATGACGGAAAAGATTATGTATCAATGATACGACAATTCTTCAACAAGAAGAATGGAACCAATCTTATATTGAACGGACTCGACAGGAAAGCCGGAGAAAGTTTCTGGTATGAGATATGGCCGGCAATGGCTTATTCGATGCTGGTAGATTTATATCCTCAAAAAACAGAGATGCAGGAGCCGATGAAGATCACTATCGACAATTGGTATGCTGCTATCCAGGACTTAAGTGAAGGTAGAGAATATCCGGACTTCAACTTCACCGCCTTCAACTTTAAGAACCGTAAAGGGTACCATAATAAAGTATGGCGTGAACCGGATGCAGCCGCAGGACTTGCTTGGTTGCAATACATCTCCTGGATTAAATACGGAGATAAAAAGTATCTGAATGCTACACGTCAATGCATGGCATTCTTGCAAAACCGTCCCGAAAAAGAAGGAACTTTCTACGAGATAATGATGCCCTATGGGGCTTATCTGGCAGTGCGCATGAATGCGGAACTTGGAACTGCCTATGATGAGCTGAAAATGTTAAACTGGTGCTTCGACGGTAATAATTCAGACCGTGACGGATGGGGAGTGATGTGTGAGCGTTGGAACAAATACGACGTACACGGATTGGTAGGACAAAAAAAGGATGAACAATATGCTTTTGCCATGAACACCTTTTCACAAGCTGCCGCACTTGTCCCAATTGTAAAATACAACCCGGCTTATGCTTCCACAATAGGCAAGTGGATGCTGAACCTGGCAAACGCCTGCCGCTTATTTTATGCAGACGAGCACCCCCGCAACCGTCAGTCGAGTTCTATCTGGGAAGGTGATCCTCAACACGTTATTTGCTATGAAGGATTGAGGAAGGATTTGTATCATGGCAATCACTTTGAACCGTTCCAGGGATTATTGTCCGATGAGGGTCCCTATGCTATTGGGGATCAAGTAAAAACCATGTCTTCAGCTACAGATATTTGCTTGTATGGCTCTGCCTGGGTGGGTATGCTAGCCTCTATTGTAGATACTACTAATGTGGAATGTATTCTTCAACTGGATTGTAATGCCACAGACTTTTATTCCACAAGAAAATATCCTACTTACCTTTTATTCAATCCTTATTTTGAAGCCAAAGAGGTAACCTTGAATCAACACTTTACGGAACCTACGGACTTGTACGATCTGGTATCCAAAAAATACATAAAGAAGAATTGTACCGGCGAAACAAGCATTATCCTGAACCCGGACAATGCCGTAACTATTGTTTGTATTCCTGCTTCCGCTAAAAAGACAAAGAAACATGGTAAATTGATTGTTGACGGTGAAATCGTAGATTATCGTTTGTAATTCGGATTGACTATTCCACAATTGTATAAATCCTCCGTTACCGATGAAAATATGCGCGGAATAAAATAAATTCCTTATATTTGCTATTATCCTAACCGTATAAATAACATTCATTTACATGAGAAACATCTTATACGCACAATTATTTTTTATTCTGATTATTGCATTTGTCACTTCCACAAAGTCTTATGCTTTTAATGTGGCAAAACACATATCAAATGTTAACGGACTGACAAATAATTCAGTAAACTGTATTTTGGAAGATGCAGAACATACAATCTGGATTGGAACATGGGATGGACTAAATGCATATAATTTAATAAAAATTACGACATTCAGATATAGCAAAAACAATCCGAATTCTATAAGTAATAACGTTATCCGCCAGATTATCGAATGTAAGGGCAGTTTATG
>OGGA01001710.1_pt1 | contig 10980 bp, 10 predicted proteins | sample 1571041 | NCBI WGS metagenome assembly OGGA01 (sample SAMEA2582057, study PRJEB24529) | metagenome | biome: Human gut stool | place: China | collected 2011 | reverse complement strand
GAAATATGGCTTCTTGAAAGAGCAGAGCCATTATATAAGATATATCCATGGAAAGCACTTCTTAGGGCTGGTTCAAGAGGGTGTGCAGAGACGTCCTATGGTCAGAAGCTTATGCGAAAGATGATGATGTCCTATGATTCAGATCCTAAAGAATATGCAAGACTTGCCGGTTTTGGTTACAGAATGCTTGCTGAGGCAATTAAAGCAGATCTGCCATATCATATCAGTTGTCCGGCACTTCTTATCTGTGGCGAAAAGGATAAAGCAGGTTCAGCCAAAATCTATAATAAGAAATGGCATCAGAGGGAAGGTTTACCACTTAAATGGATAAAAAATGCCGGTCATAATTCCAATACGGATCAGCCGGATGAAGTTAACAGACTGATAGAAAAATTTATCAGCGAGGCAGATAGGAGAGGAGTGTCCGGATGAAATTAAATATACAGTGGAAAAAAGTATTATATGGAATTACATTGATAGTTATTGGTATAATATTGGCTGCACTGCATTTTATTGTGGGTGGAAATGGCATCGGCAATTTCATTTCTGGCATTATTGCAGTTATATCGGTATTGGTAATATTAGCAGGAACTTATATGACGTCAAGTGGAATCAAAAACTGTAAATAAAAACCTTAGAGGACAGGATAATGGAGAAATTATAATGATGTTGTTGTTGGGTTTGAGAGTGGCATGACAACAAATTTGCAATTATGGGAATATGCAATAGTGAGGTCAGAAGATGAAAAATGCTAATGATTTGCTGGATGATATGCCGGTATAGAATGCCTTTTTAAGGCTCGCAGTTCCATCTGTAGCAGCGCAGCTAATCAATATATTATACAATTCTATATCGTTCGTGTCGAAAAAATGTCATTTCACGCAGATGGCATTTTTTTAAATGCCTTTTATTGTATAATATGATGTAAGTAAGATACAACGTATTTTTATAATAGTTTTACGAATCGTTTTACGAATCAATTATTATAGTGTTTTATAATGTTAAAAATATTGTAAAAATGTTGTCAAAAATACAAGAAGTGCGATAAAAGGAGGAAGAGTTTATGAGGTATTCAAACTTAAAAAAGCTTGCTGCGGTAGTATTGTCTATCGGAATGGTATTTTCAAGCAGTGCTGTGACTGGTTTTTCAGCAGATAACAGCAAAATGATACCCACGATTGTTGAGAGCTCATATAGTCAGGCGGCAGCAAATATTGATGATGAATATGCCTATGATGGAACATATGTTGATAAATGGGGGGATACGCGTAAGGGTAGTCAGCTTGGAGTGACATATACAAAGGATGCAACAGAATTTAATATATGGGCCCCTGCGGCAACAGGTGTAAAAGTTAATATTTATGAAGCAGGTGCGGGTAATGCTAGTAATGCCTGTAAGATAGGATCTTATACATTAGAGAAGGTGTCTAGCAGTAAAGAATGGAATGGTATATGGACTATAACGCTTGTTGGTAATTGGGGTGACTATTATTATGATTATACGATAACCACGACAGATGCTTATCATGAGGACAGCGATCAAACACAAACATATAATATTCAGGATCCATATTCGGTTGCTGTCAGTGAAGATGGAAAGTATTCATATATTACAGACACTTCTACAATATCACCTGAAGGTTGGGATAACGACAGGCACGTATATGTTGATTCAACAAAAGCCAATACTGTTTACAGGATAAGTGTCAAGGATTTTTCATCAGATGCTGAATCGGGTATGACGGCTGGTGGAAAGTATAGTGCATTTACGCAAAAGGGTGCAAAAGTAAATAGTGCGGGAGAGCTTGTATCAGGTATCGATTATTTGAAGGAGCTCGGTGTTACGACAGTACAGCTTGCACCGTTTGCGGATTATGAGGCTGACAGTGAATATGAGATTTTAAATTATAATGCACCTGAGACAAGTTATGCTTCCAATCCGTCGGACTGCAAGACTGTAATAAAAGAATGTAAAGAGATGATTCAGGCACTCCATAGTGCAGGATTTTCTGTTGTGATGGAGATGCCTTATACGCATGCTTCAGAGGAAAATTCTCTTGAAAAGTCAGTTCCGGGCTTTTTTTACAGAATAAATAATTCCGGAGGCAGATATACAACAAATACAGGATATGACAATGAGTTTGCCACAGAGCGCAAGATGTACCGTATTTATATGGTTAATTCCATGAAATACTGGGCAGAGGAATATCATGTGGATGGATTTTCGCTGGATTTGATTGACTGTGTAAATATGAAGTACAGAGGCGCATCACATGTATATAAATGGCTCGATGATATAAAGAAATCATTGGCAGAGGAAGATACCAATCTGGTTATCTGGGGAGATAATTATACCAAAGAAGAAAGGCAGAATAAGACTTCAGTTTATGATGAAATTATTGGTACAACAGGTGGTACTTATGGCGATAGAAATGAAAAAGCCGTAAAAATCTATAAGCAGAAAGCAGCAATGAAATATGCCACACCGGGAACATTGTTTATGGATGGCGGAGAGGAAATGTGTAACAGCGTTAAAGAAACAGGCAGCAGTTGCCTTGAATGGAAGGATTCGGCAGATTACGCAGATGTAGTCTCATATTACAGAGGACTTATGCAGATACGAAAAGCATTTTCACCGCTTGCGGATAGTCAGGAAATAACAGATTCGGAAGCTTATGTGCTTACAGGTACCAAAGCTGATGAATGGGACACTATGGCAGTATTAAATAATGATTCAGATGTGGCAAAAGAAATCACAATTCCGGTTCAGACAAGAGCTGCCACAGACTGGGTTGTTATTGCTAACGGCGAAAGTGCAGGAGTTACATCGCTTGGTGAAGTGTCTGGCTCAGTTGTAAATGTTCCTGCATATACTACAATGCTTCTTGTAGACAGGAATAGCTTTGAGGCTGTGGCTGTAACCTCAGACAAAGGAAAAGTAATTGTTAATTATGTGATAAAAGATAGTGGGCAGAAACTACGTGAATCGATTACACTTCAGGGTACACCTGGAACGAATTATGCGGTGCCTGGTAATATTAAGATTCCATCAGGATATACTTTTTTAAGTCAAACAGGCAATAAAAGGGGTGTGTATACATCAGATACACAGACAGTTACATATTATTATGAAGCGATAGATCCAGATACAGTAGTATACGGAATTAAAAATAATGGAGTGTACTGTAAGAACGCAAAGTTTAAAGTGACTTCTCCTGATTATACACAGGTAATGGCAGGAAATAAAATACTTACATCTGACGCTGATGGTGCTTATACTGTATCAGCGGCAGATGGCACACAGACAATAGCATTGACAGATAGTGAAGGATACAGCATTTATCTGTCTATTACAGTAAATGCAGACCACACAATAAATAATAGCGATTGCACGAGGGAATCGACCTGCTCTGTCTGCCAGCAAACATTTCCAGCACAGACAAGCCATAGGTTTAGTGCCACCTGGACAAAAGACGATACTAGTCATTGGAAGGTGTGCGAGAATGACGGCTGTACGGTAACAACAACAAAAACAAAACATAGCGGTACAGATGATGGTGATTGTACAACGCCTGTAATGTGTGAATGCGGTGAGGTTGTTACAGCAGCAGAGGCAGAACATATATATGGTGAGTGGAAGTCAAACGGTAATGGTACGCATACCAGCAAATGTATAACTGCAGGATGTACAAAAGTAGAAACAGCAAACTGTGCGGGAGGAGAGGCAACATGTAAAAAGAGAGCCGTCTGCACAGAATGTAATGCAGAATACGGTACATTAAACCCTTCAAATCATAACGGCAATGAAGTATGGGAACAGACAGCAGAAACACATCAGAAAAAATATGACTGCTGCGGTGCCTATAGTACTAATGTAGAAGCCCATAATTGGGAAGACGGTCATTGTAGTGTCTGTGGATATGACTGCATCCATACAGGTGGAAATGCAACCTGTACGCAGAAGGCAGTTTGTGATATTTGCCATATTGAGTATGGAGAAATAAATGCAGATAATCATACTGGAACAGAAGAATGGACACAGACAGCGACAGAGCATGAAAAGAAATATGATTGCTGTGGCAAAGTAACGGTAGAAAAAGGAAATCATAATTGGAAAGACGGTACTTGTGAAGTATGTGGTTATGTATGCGTGCACAGCGGAGGAGAAGCAAACTGTACAAAGGGTGCTGTCTGCGAAAACTGCGGCAAGGAATATACAGAAAAAAATCTGGCAAATCACAGCGGCAATGAAGTATGGGAACAGACAGCAGAAACACATCACAAAAAATATGACTGCTGCGATAAGGAAGTATCAGTAAGTGAAGCACATGATTGGGAAAATGGTGTGTGCAAAGTTTGTAATTATCAGTGTGGACATACAGGAGGAAATGCAACCTGTGTGAAAAAAGCGTTGTGTACAATATGTGGTGAAGAATATGGCACTTACAATATGAGTATACATGAAGACTTGCATTTAGTAGCGGCAAAGGAAGCTACTATGACAGATGAAGGAAATATTGAATACTGGTATTGTAATGCTTGTGACAGATATTACATCAGGCAGGATGGGCTTGTTGAAATTGAAAAATCACAGACTGTTATTGCAAAGCTTAAAGATACAACACCACCGGCAGATGTAACACCACCGGCAGATATAACACCACCGGCAGATATAACACCACCGGCTGATACAACATCACCAGCCGATATAACACCTGCGACCGATACGGATAAAGAAGCTAAGGCAGAAGCAGTAAAAGAACAGACTCCTGGTACGAGAGATGACAAACGTACATTAGCATGGCTTCTTATGTTTGTAATAGGAGGAGCAGGAGTAATAGTATTTGGTAAGAAAAATAAGTTTACAGATAAAATTTAAAATGGAGTAAAATAATAAATTGCTGGAATTCTGGTTCATTTATAGAATCTGAGTTCCAGCTTTTTGTATAAGACAAAAATTTTGTGTTACAATGTTTTACAGGATTTTTGATGGAATATTTATTTACGAGGAGGAAGCAAAGGGTGGATGAATTGAAGTGCAATAATTTTAAATATAAAACTAATGTATCCAATACAGAGGAAACAGGAACTGCAATATGTTCATATCCGCAAGGCGAATGGTTTGTTGTAAATGTTGAAGATAGCTGCCATTATATTCCTGAAAAAAAGGAGCTTACCTGTGGAGATTGTTCAAGACTGAATGAAGATACCGGCTGCTTTGCCTGCCAGGAAACGGATAGTGCAATGTATAATGGACATTTGTGTATGGGATTTATAGATAAAAGGGAAGAGGAATTCAACAGCATACTTATGTTTTGGAAGGTACAAGGTTTATATGACCGGGAAAAAATAAATAAATTACTAGATGATTTCGAACAGTCATATGACAGGCTTTTTAATCAGGAGTAATTAATTCTTTGCATGTAACTTCTTATACTGTGAAGGATTCACTCCGGCTATTTCTTTAAAAACGCGGTTGAAGTGTGTGAGGTTGGAAAATCCGGTCAGCGTTGCAACCTCGGTGACATTCTTATCAGTTTCCTTGAATAAACGTTCTGCGTTCATTATGCGCGTGTGTTTTATATAGTCAACAACAGTACGATTAGTATTTTTCTTAAATTCACGACAAAGATAGTAAGTACTTATATGAAACATATCTGCAAGAACATCAAGTGATATGTCATGTTCGTAGGCTGTGGTATTGAAAATGTATCAATCGAGAAAGTAACACCTAAGCTTATACCTTATTTTATTGGTTTAATTATATTACTTATGCTTATTACATTTATTCCAGAGCTGTCACTTGGAGTACCAAAGCTTATGGGATTAATTTAGTACAAAATAACAAGACTTTTTTCCTGATATTATATAAAATAGACATCCGGCCAGGTCACTTGATAGGACCTGACCGGATGTTTTGTTAGTTATCTTAGAATTCTGCTTTATTATTTATTTTGTGTTATAATAAGCTTTAGATTTTATATTTTAGATTTTAGATTTTGTTGAAGCTTTGTCTGTTACAGGGTGCAAGAAAAAACGATTTTAAATGTGCATATAGACAGCTGACAACACAATAGAAATAAATAATGAAAGTAAGAAAAGGAATAAACAGAATGTTATATATAATGAGACATGGGAAAACAGACTGGAATGAACAGCATAAGCTGCAGGGAAGAACAGATATACCACTTAATGAAAATGGAATAGCTATGGCAAAAAAAGCAGCAGAAGAATATAGAGATATACATTTGGATATATGCTATTGCTCACCACTTAAAAGAGCAGAACAGACAGCCAGGATAGTACTCTCTGGCAGAAAAACGCAGGTTCCTGTTGTCATAGATGACAGACTTATGGAAATGGGGTTTGGTGAATATGAGGGAGTACAGAATAGTTTCAATATTTCAGATTGTAATGTAAATGTGTTATTTAGAAATCCAGACAGATATATAGCAGATAAGGGAGCTGAAAGTCTTGATGAGTTGTTTGAAAGAACAGGACAGTTCCTAGATGAAGTGATTCAGCCAGAGCTTGCAAAAGGAAGAGATATACTTATAGTTGGACATGGTGCGATGAACTCAAGTATTATATGTCAGATAAGAAATAAAACATATGCACATTTCTGGGATGAAGGAATTGAAAACTGCAGATTGAAGAGACTGATATAAAAATAATTAAAAATATATGAAATGTGCACATATAGCATATGAATATTCTTATTGACATGATACAATGTTTACACTAAAATGTGTTAGAAAATATACATATAATTGTTTGCACGTTGCAGTATTGGAAAAAGAGTTAAGTGGAGGATGCATATGAACATTTCATTTTTTTTACAACCTAAGTGTAAGGTAGCATATATATATAATAATGATACATTGAGGCAGGGACTGCAAAAGATGAATTATTATGGTTATTCAGCGATACCTGTGCTTGATGAGGAAGAACGTTATGTAGGAACTATAACAGAAGGCGATTTTTTATGGCATATATGCAGGATTAACCAGAATAATGGATTGAGTATAGATGTAAAGGAACTTGAGAAAAAGAAGGTCCATGAGTTGTATTTCAGAAGAAATTATCCTAGTGTTAAAGTAGACACATCTATGGAGGAACTTTTCGAGAAAATTACCAACCAGAACTTTGTTCCAGTTACAGATGACAGAGGCATATTCATAGGTATTATAACAAGAAAGGACATTATTACATATCTTTCAGCAAAGAAGAAAGAACCAAAGATGTCATATTCGTATCAGATTACAGTATAAAATGTCAACTTGCAATACCAAGCAGTTGACAATAAGCTTTCATACTTTTATACTTATTAGCATATAAGCGCTTGATATAAGCGTATTTTATGACAACAAGGGAGAGTATATGTATTATGTCAGAAACAGCTATTGAACAAATGTTGGATAATTGGAACGAAGAGCATATATTAACGAAGGAAGAGGCTCTTGATATACTTAATCTGCCGGATGATAAGCTTGATAAGCTTATAAGCACGGCATATGGATTGAGGTTAAAGTACAAAGGAAAGAAAGTAAGCATACAGCTTTTAACCAATGTAAGAAGTGGTAATTGTTCACAGAATTGTGCCTATTGTGCGCAGTCATGTGAATCACATGCGGATATAGAAAAGTATAGAAGAGTATCAGATGAGAAGCTTTATGGTGATAATGATCTAGTAGATGAAAAACATCTTGCAAGACATTGCATAGGACTAAGTGGAATAAGCTTTACAGATGCTGAAATAGAAGATCTTGCACAAAGAATCCGTAAAATGAAGAAGAATGATACCCAGATATGTTGTTCTATAGGTTTTCTTACAGAAAAACAGGCAAGGATGCTTAAAGAAGCCGGACTTAACAGAATTAACCACAATCTTAACAGCAGCCGTTCATTTTATCCTAATATATGTACAACACATACATATGATCAAAGGATTAAAAACATACATATGTTAAAAAATATTGGCTTTGAAATGTGTTGTGGTGGAATAATAGGCATGGGTGAAAGTAAGAGTGATGTTGTGGACATGCTTATGGATATCAGAGAAATTAATCCAGAATCAGTTCCTATTAATTTTCTTCTCCCTATAAAGGGAACAAGACTTGCAGACAGGGATATATCTGGACTTACTCAGGAGTACTGTCTGAAAGTTCTATGTCTTGCAAGACTTATGGTACCTAAGTCAGATATAAGATGTGCAGCAGGAAGAGAGGTATACTTTAAGGGTATAGAACCGACATTGTTTAAGGTGGTTGATTCAATATTCGCATCAGGATACCTTACAGCAGGTGGACAGGGAATAGATGATACAATTAAGATGATAGAACAGGCAGGATTCACAGGCGAAGTTGAGAGTACTGACAGATAAAAAATATAGTGATGTCAACGTAAGTTGACATCACTATATTTTTTATTCTTTATCCAGAGAGGTAATAGTCTGTGTGACTTCGTTAATAGCTTTTTTGATATCATCGCTTGCCTCGCCCATACCTCTTGCAAGCTTCTGGACTTCAACAGCAACAACAGCGAAACCTCTTCCGGTATCGCCAGCTCTTGCAGCTTCAATAGATGCGTTAAGAGCGAGTATATTCTGACGTTTACTAAAACCATCAATCTGTTTTACTTTATCATTGGCAGTCTGCAGCTGTTCGGCAGCATTGCTTATGCCGGTCTTTAATTCAGAAAGAATATGTGAATTCTGGTATGAAGTATAGCTTGCACGCACAAACATATTGATAACATCACCAAGAAGGTCAGCAGATGCGTGGATTTCTTCACTCGTCTTTACATTAACCTTTTGGAGTGCAGCTATATATTTATCTTCATCAATTCCAAGCTCTCTTGCAGTAGCACGGAACTTATTTTCATCAGGATGTTCAGGGAGAACCTGGCCGCCTATTATGCTTCCAAGTACTGTACCATCATCCAGTGTTATAGGAATACCAAAATCAACAAGTCCGGCATGGCAAGGATATACACCATGTCCTTCACGGTCACACTTTTCACATCGCTTTTTGCCTTCTGGACAACCTCTCGTCAGGTCTATACAGAACTCAGTGAAGTTATAGCAGTCGCTTATATATTTACCATCAGATCCGACAGCTACTGTAGCGAGTCCTGTACTTTTAGCCCAGTTAGACATAATCTGTTCGAACTTATTCATATCACAAAAATCTTGTATTTTCATAAAACAACACCTCCAGTTGTATTATTTATTGTAAAATAATATGATGCAGGCATTAGAATACCTGCGCTCATAATATCATCAAAATATATCAGTAGATAAAATAAATTAAGCTCTTTTTTATTATATAATTATATCGTCAAATTTTCTAGTTAAATTTATATCAAATTAGAAAATTAGAGAATTAGAGAAAATAACTGATATCAATAATAAAAAAAGTCTGAAACAGATAGAGTTATGCAATTATTGACCTATTTGGGACATTTGGTAATATAATAAAATCTTCATAAGAAATGTTGGAAAAAAATGGAATTAAAGTCTGCAGTTATGTGGACTGTAATTTACTATGAGGATAAAGTAAATGGACAGCATGCATTATGAAGATTTATGTGAAAGAATGAAAAATTATAGAAAAAAGCTCGGCTTTAATCAGACTGAAATGGGGAAGAGGCTTGGTATATCCCAGGATGATTATTCAAAGCGTGAAAATGGGCATATTATTATATCTTTTAAAAATATAGAAGCATTGCAGGAGCTGGGTGCAGACATAGATGAGTTGGTGTGTGGAAGTAAGAATGATGTGCATACGGAAGATCTTGATATTATTATGAATGAATATGATGATAGCAGTAAGCCTTTTGCTATGAAAATTATTGCTGAAAGTATAATGCATTACCGTAATAATGATATATTAAGAGGAAAAAATGTAACCGATGATGATGTACTGCTTGATTATATGTTAAAGCAGTGGGATGGATTTTCAATGCTGGAATATGTAAGAACAGTTTTGCATTATTCGCAGGATACTATGTCCGAAAAACTTTGTCTGCCAAGGAAAAAATATCGTAAATATGAAAAGGAGCAGGAATATCCAGATGCGGAGGCACTTGTCCGCATGTATAACTTATATAACTGCAGACCTTCCATGTATCTTAATATGTATGACAGAAGATATTATGCCATGCAGTGTATATGGGTGGACTTCAGTAAGGAGCAGAAGGACAAGGTAAAGCAGATGGGATGTGCCGTTAAAAGTATATTGTAAAATCAGCAGATGGAAAAGACCTGCTTATAATAAATATTATGAATTTATCAGGTAAAGATAAAGCTGCCCTCTGGTCAGATCTGGATTATATCAAGGTCTGACCAGAGGCTTTTTATATTTTGTGATGCATTTGAAACATTATAAATGTATGAAACAGATGTAATGCAGGTGTAATAATATAGGTACAATAACACTAAAAATATAGAATCGGTGCAAGAAATATGTTAATATGATATAAAATGAAAAATAACGATGTACTATAAGAAATGGGGACTATAAACTACAATGAGAACAGTACAACAGCTTTATGATGATAAAAGAGATAAAGTTATTATTGATATAAGAGATAAAGAAGAATATGATAAGGAAACTATGGATTCAGCTGTCCAGTATTTCTGGGAAGATATGATGAATGACCTCAAGATGGATAATATAAGTGGAAGAGAGAAGTTTCTTAACACATACTCAAAGAAAGTTCCTATATATCTGTTATGTTATTCAGGACAGAAAAGTGAAGAACTTGAAGATACACTTGAACAGATGGGGTATGAGGCATATAGCATAGATGGTGGATTTGTGGCATATCTTAAGTGGAAGTTCACAGAATATATAAAAGAGGATGAGAATGAAAACGCCAATGAAGCAAAAGACCGTGTTAAAGAGATAGAAAGAAGCATAGTAAAGAAGTTCAGAAAGCCTATATGGAGAAAGTTCACACAGGCACTTAACGAATATG
>OGGA01001691.1_pt1 | contig 11080 bp, 10 predicted proteins | sample 1571041 | NCBI WGS metagenome assembly OGGA01 (sample SAMEA2582057, study PRJEB24529) | metagenome | biome: Human gut stool | place: China | collected 2011 | reverse complement strand
GTCCCATGCGTATTTCCTTTTGAGTGCAAAGGTAATGCAAAACGCTGATAATCAATTCTACTTGTTGTAAAAAGCATATACTCGTTTGCATAGTTTAATAGCATGGATAATATATCAAAAGATATAGAATATGCTCCGATTACCAGGTTATCACTTTGTCAACAATCTCTTGTTGCTCAATGCTGCTTCTTCGTAGATATATACGTGTTGTCTCTATGCTTTCGTGTCCCATAAGGTCTGCAAGCAGGGCAATGTCGTTGAACTTCTCCAAGAAATTCTTGGCATAACGATGGCGGAATGAGTGAGGGTAAACCACTTTTTCATTCAAGCCATACTTCACCGCATAGTTCTTCAACTGCTGTGATATGCCTCTTGTAGTAATACGCTCGCCAAAGCGATTGAGAAAGAGATAGCCACTTGTACGGTTGAGTGTTTGCAACCACTTTTCTGTTTCCGCGCGCAATGTCTTGGGGATATAGATACGCCGTATCTTGCCACCCTTGGTGTAGATGTCGTAATAGCCTACTTGCACGTGTTCAACTTTGATTTGCACAAGTTCGCTCACTCTGGCACCAGTAGCAGCCAAGAAACGCACCACAAAGTACCACTCCAAGTTGTCTTCCTTTTTCAACTTGTTCTTCAAGAAGGTGTAGTCGGCATTACTGATGACATTCTCCAAATAAGAACGTTGCTGCACCTTGACCGACTTCAAGCGGAGCTTAGTCTTGCCTACAAATACAAGGTACTTGTTCAACGCCTGAATACGGAGGTTCACCGTCTTTGGTTTGTAAGTCTCAATCAAGTAGGTCTTGTAAACCAACAAGTTTCTCTTGTTCAACTCTTTGTGTCGAGAGCCAAACTCCTTCACGGCATACAGATATGCCGAAATCGTGTTCTTAGCCATATTGCCTTGGCTTAGGAACTCTTCAAATTTGTCTAATTCCATTTCTAATCGTTTATTAGTGAAACATTATGTTGTCCTAATAAATAGGCATGGATTTGTTCTATGAGTTCCTATTATGAGAAGATACTCGCTACAGGCGAGGTGAAGTGCATTGATGAGGAGATACCGTTTGAGATACCGCAAGGGTGGGAATGGTGCAGGCTACATGATATTATTATTTTTATTGGAGGGTATGCTTACGATAGTCATTCATTTTTGGAGAAATCTGAATATCAAGTTCTTCGACTTGGTAATATAAAAAATGATGCGATAAACAAATCTGTAAATCCAGTGTTTATAGATGAGATATTAGCTCAAAATACTGTGCGTTTTAGATGTCTAAAGAATGACATTCTTGTAACTATGACAGGAACCAGAAAGAAAAGAGATTATTTTTATACAGTATTGATTGATACAGACCACTCTAATATGTATTTTAATCAAAGAGTCGGTTGTTTACGTGCTATATACAGTCCAATAGCCTTATGGCTAAATAAAGTTCTTAAAGCAGAATCTATATTGCATCAAGTTTTTCAATATGAAACTGGTACAGCAAATCAAGGAAATTTAGGTGCAACCAATATAATGAATACACTTATACCATTGCCTCCAGTTACAGAACAATCCAGAATAGTCAGGAGGTTGGAAGAAGTACACACATATGTATTTCAGTATGATAAGGCTCAACACGAATTGGATATTTTGAATTCTGATATAAAAAATACAATAAAAAAGTCCATTGTACAAGAAGCAATTCAAGGTAAACTCGTTCCACAAATAGCCGAAGAAGGCACAGCTGAAGAACTGCTTGAACAGATAAAAGCAGAGAAGCAAAAGTTAGTGAAAGAGGGCAAGCTAAAGAAGTCTGCCCTCAACGATTCTGTTATTTTCCGTGGTGACGATAACAAGTATTGGGAGAAGTCGGAAGATGGGGCTGTATGTATTGATGAAGAAATACCATTTGAGATACCGTCAAATTGGGCATGGGTACGACTTGACGATATTTGCTCTTTTATACATAGAGGCAAATCGCCCAAATATAGCCCAATAAATAAATATCCTGTTGTAGCTCAAAAATGCAATCAATGGGATGGATTTTCCATCGAGAAAGCGAAATTTATTGAACCACAGAGTCTTTCATCATATAATGAAGAGTATTTTTTGCAAGATAGAGATTTGATGTGGAACTCTACAGGACTGGGAACATTAGGTCGAATGGCTATATACTACATGATACTTAACCCTTATGAATTGGCTGTTGCTGACAGCCATGTTACTGTAATTCGTCCATATAAAACGCACATCGTTTCAGAATACCTGTACTACTATTTTGCAAGTAATACGGTACAGTCTGTTATAGAAGACAAATCGGACGGCAGTACAAAACAAAAGGAATTGGCGACAAAGACAGTAAAAGCCTACCTTGTTCCAATTCCGCCATTTGCTGAGCAACAACGTATAGTACAAAAGATAAAGTCTGTAACAAGTATTATGAGTTGATAGACGATAGTCTTGTTTGTATTGATGAGTTTTTGCCGTTTCAAATACCCGAAACATGGGTTTGGTGCAAAGTCAAAGACTTGTTGGAAATACAGACAGGTGCATCGTTCAAAAAAGAGCAAGCAAACGCAAATAAAAAAGGCATTAGAATATTGCGTGGTGGAAACATTCTACCCAATAAGTATATATTCAAAGATGATGACGTATTTGTGTCAGAAGAGTTTGTCAATGCGAATACCATTCTAAAAAAGAACAGCATCATTACTCCTGCTGTAACCAGTTTGGAGAATATTGGTAAAATGGCAGTGATAGAAAAAGACTACAAAAATGTTAGTGCTGGTGGTTTTGTCTTCATCATTAGCCCATACATTCAAGACTTTAATCACTCCTTGTTACTTGCATATTTTCTTCAAAGTCCATTCTTAATTGAGGCTATGCGAGGAATAACTAAGAAGTCTGGTGCTGCTTTTTATAATCTGGGGAAAGAACGGCTGAAAGAGTTGTATTTACCACTGCCTCCAATGGCAGAACAAGGAAGAATAGTAGGCAAAATTAATGAGGTTTTATCAAGTATTATGAGCAGATAGGTACAAATTGCAATGATATAACAGATGAAATACCATTCGATTTGCCATACAATTGGTGTTGGTGCAGATTTTCCAATATCGTATCTATGACTATTGGAAAAACACCTGCAAGAGGTGAACAGACTTATTGGATAAACGGCAAATACAATTGGGTTTCAATATCAGATATGGTTGACGGAGGTACAATTTCTACTACAAAAGAAAAGGTTTCAGATTTGGCAGTCAAAGAAATTTTCTCTGCTCCAATCAGTGAAAAGGGAAGTCTTCTTATGAGTTTCAAACTAAGCATTGGTAAAACTTCAATTTTGGATATTGACGCTTATCACAATGAAGCTATTATAACGATACGTCCTGTCATTGATAAAGAATATGCTATGAGGAATTACCTGTTCAAAGTTTTACCTCTAATTGCCAATCTCGGAGATTCTAAAGATGCAATTAAAGGTAAAACTCTGAATAGTAAAAGTTTGGCGAATTTGTTGATACCTTTGCCACCGTTGCAAGAGCAACAACGTATAATAGAACGAATAAATCTGTTATCGAAGCAGCTGCGATGATTGTTCAATCTTCAGAACTATTCGTCTCTGCTCTTGCAGTGGTGGAATACCAATAATAAGCCCATAAAACAATTCCTTGTTGAGGTGTGGAATTGCTGCACCTTTCTTAGAATTGCGCAAAGTTTCTTTGTAGAACTGTATGAAAGCCAAGATATAAGGTTCGTGCATAGAGGAACTTATCCATAGTTGCTTGAAAGTGCTACCCATATAACCGTCTTGTGGAACGATGAAAACTTCACCAGAGTTTTCACCGTCCACAAGCATTATATTGTCACCTTTATATACAAGTTTACCTTGTTCTACTATAGTTTCAGAACTTTTACCACGTAAGTATTTTGCATCTAATAAGCATTGCTTGCCAATGGTTTTCAAGCCGTCTGTAAGTTGGCAAACTGCATTTAACCGAGCAATAGACCAAGAACTTGGAAAGTCAAAAGGAAGCTCAATCTCAGTTACTTCGCTCCCTATCTGCTCATAATACTTGTTATCGTCACCACGGAAGATAACAGAATCGTTGAGGGCAGACTTCTTTAGTTTGCCCTCTTTGACCAGTTTACGTTTCTCTACCTTTATCTGTTCAAGCAGTGCTTGTGCTCTGCCTTCTTCTGCAAGTTGCGGAACGAGCTTACCTTGTATTGCCTCTTGTAAGATGCTCTTTTTTAGACAATCCTTTATAGTAGTGTTCAGTTCGTCCAATTTGTTCTGAACATTATTATATTTCTCTATTTGTGGTAATAGTTCAGCTAACTTTGCCACAATTCTTCTTTGTTCTGATAGAGGTGGAAAAGGCAAAAGTAATCCTTTCAAACGATTTGCAGACAGTCCAGGCATGGCAGTTCCAACAGATGCCAAATTGTTGCTTTCTTTCAATAAGTAAATGAAATAATACACATATTCACATATACCGCTAACACACGGACGCAATCTATGAACATGATTTTGAAGACAAATATCATAATTTTCATTCCATATTGCTGAACGTCCATAACCAGCACCACCTTCACAAACAAGCAAATCTCCTTGTGTAGCCGAACAAGTCTTAATCTCTTCGTCAGTAAAATTCATAACCTTTACATTATCAAGGATAAAGTGTCCCCAATATAGATTAGAGGTCGTTATGAACTTTTGTGGAGTTCCACCACCTTTATTGCTACTACTCTGTTGCTTTCCGCTTGTATGGTTGAATATATTGCCTATGCGCGTCCATTCCCACCCCTGCGGAATCTCAAACGGCACCTCCTCATCAATGCATTTTACCTCCCCCGTAGCGAGCATCTTCTCATAATAGGAATTGTCCTCACCACGGTAGATAATGGATGCGTTCTTGTCACGCTTGATTTTCTTCTCCTTGATCAAGCGTTCTTTCTCTTGACGAATCTTATCAAGCAAAACGCTTGCTGGTTCGTCATTAGGGTCTTGCGGTACAAGTTTTCCCCGTATCGCCCATTGTAATATGCTATTCGTTAATTGCTTTCCGTTCATTGTAATTTTCTATCGTTAGAAATCATTGTCCTTATTCTTCTGCTTCAAGAAGAACTGATAAAGTTTCTTGCCTATTTTATCTTTGGCAAATGTCCGCTCATGCTCAATAGGTATGGTAGATAACCTTATCTTAGCCACGCCTTTTTTCAACAACTCAAATTGTTGTGGACTTATCTTGAATTGAGCTGTAGAACTGATTTCTGTCACTGGAAGGACTATATTGCCAGAGACAATACCTGCCGTTTCAGAACCGCTACCAATCTGAGAACCATAAAGTTTAATAACTTCACCATCAAATGTTTTCAACAACATGGTTGATTCTTTCAGGAAATTCAGTCTGTCTGACTTTACGGTTGCGATAATGTAATATGCCGTATCTTGCTTTGCAACGCTATATTTCATGTTGCATCCCTCGGCAGCCAAAGGTCGATATGTATATCCAACCGTTTGTGCATTTATATTGACACTGCACATAGTCAGTATAATAGACAAAATAATTTGTATTCCAATATTACTTTTCATAATTATGCTATAAAATCGAAATGTCCTTATTTTATTGTTGTTACTCTGCTTCGTCCAACAACTTGTCAAGTTGCGCTTGCAGTTCTTCACGCTTTGGCAAATAGAGTTGATAACGTGCCACAAACAATTGATTGGTTATACCCTCCAAGGCATATTCCATCAGAAGTTCATCTTTTCTTGCTCCCAAAACTATGCCAATGGGTGGATTATCGTCAGGTTGACATACTTCTGTTTTGAAATAGTTCAAGTAGAGGTTCATCTGCCCAATATCACCATGCTTTATCTCTGCTCGCTTCAAATCAATCAACACATAGCATTTCAAAATACAGTGGTAGAACACCAAATCCACCTTGAACTGTCGGCTTCCTATCTGCATGGAGTATTGTCTGCCCACAAATGCAAAGCCACGTCCCATTTCCAAAAGGAACTGCTCCATGTGGTCTTTCAGAGCCTTTTCCAAGTCACCCTCCTTATAGCGTTTCTGTTTGGGAAGTCCTGCAAATTCAAGCACGAAAGGGTCACGGATGATGTCTTGCGGAGTTTGTACTTGGTGCCCCTCGTTAGCCAAAGCAAGAACTCCTGCCTTGTCTGTGCTTAGTGCAAGTCGCTGAAACAGGCAACTTTTCATCTGTCTTTTCAGTTCCCTAACTTTCCAACATTCCTTGATGGATTCCTTATAATAGAACTGCATTTCAAGTGCATTATCACACTTCAACAGTTCATAGTAATGGCTCCATGTCAATTTGTGGGACAGTGTCCCACATTTTGGGAATGCCAAGTATAACTTACGCATATAGGTAAGGTTTGTTCGGTTAAAACCTTTTCCATTTCTTGCGGTCAAATCCTTTGCAAGGTTTACAAGTAACCTTTTACCATATTCAGCTCTTTGTTTACCACCCTGTTCAAATTCAACGATATACTTTCCAGTTTGCCAATTGGCATCAAGCAATTCCGTATTGACCGCAGCAATGGCTTTTGACTTCGCCTCACCCCATAGCGTGGTTATGTTGTCTATCAACTTCTGATAGGCAGCATCATTTATGTTTGTCAAACCTTTATTCTCCATGCCAATCTTTTAGATTTGTGGAACACCGTTCCACGTTTTACAATTCGTCCACATTTACATTTATGCCCAAGATACGCTGTATCTCTGCCAATGTCTTATCAATCTCATGATCAAGAGCCTTGCGCTTCTTGAAATAGTCGGCAAGCAGTTCGGCAGGAGGCAAGATTTCTTCATCCTCTTTTGGGAACTTGCACAAGTCGAAGTTGCAATCTGTGGCGATAAGGTCTTCAACCGAATAGCAACGAGATTTCTCGTCACCATCAGCAATAATAATCTCCTTACGGTCGTTCCACCACTCACGGATTGGGTCGCAATGTTCCGACTTCATAGACTTTGTCTTGGAGAAATGCTTGTAACCCTCTGGCATATCCAAACGATAGAACCACGTTTCCTTTGTAGAATAACCTTCTGGAGCACCCTCCGCACTGGTATTGTCGAAGAACAAAATGTTCGTGGCAATCGAAGTGTAAGGTGCAAAGATACTGCCAGGCAAACGGATAATGGTATGCAAGTTGAAATCTCTGAGTAGCTTGGTCTTGATGGCTATCTTTGTGTTGTCCGCTCCAAACAGAAAACCGTCTGGGACAATGACCGCAGCACGACCATTCTTCTTCAGTCGGTACATGATGAGAACCATGAACAAGTCTGCAGTCTCGCTACTGCGCATATCAGAAGGGAAATGTGACTTGACATCCGACTTCTCGTTTCCACCGTATGGTGGGTTCATCAACACAACATCAAACTTGTCGCCGTCTGTATAGTTGAGCACATCTTTTGTAAGCGAGTTGTCGTGATATACCAATGGCGTATCAATACCATGCAGCAATAGGTTTGTCACACATAGCATATACGGGAATTGTTTCTTTTCTATTCCAAATACAGACTGATTGTACTCTTTGCGGTCTTCAGCAGTCTTTACCTTCTTGTCCAATTCACCCAACCAACTTGTGATGAAACCTCCTGTACCACAAGCGAAGTCTGCCATTTTCTCACCAATCTGCGGATTGACTATCTCTGCCATAAATTCGGTTAAGGCTCTTGGGGTGTAGAACTCACCAGAGGAACCAGCCGACTGCATTTCTTTGAGGATAGTCTCGTATATCTCACCGAAAGCATGACTTTCCTCATAGTCACCAAGGTTCAAACCGTCAATCACATTCAGCACTTGACGAAGTTGAACTCCATCTTTCATATATTGGTTGGCATCCTCAAATGTGGTCTTTACAATCGCCTGACGGATAGGGGTAGTTGGTGTTACTTCTATGTTTTTGAGTTCCACAAACAATGTGTTGTTGACAAACGAAAGCAGCTCATCACCAGTCAAGGCATTACCGCTTCCATCGTCATGCGCCCAGTTGCGCCAACGGCATTCTTCTGGGATGATAGACTTGTAATCATCATCGTCCAGCTCCCAATCATTCTCTTTCTCGTCATAGACTTTCAAGAACAGCATCCATGCCATTTGTTCTATGCGTTGCGCATCACCGTTGATACCGGCATCATTGCGCATTATATTGCGTACTCGTTTTACGAAATTTGATAAACTCATATTTTGTTTTTACTTTATGCTATATTATATATGTTTTGTTCCAGTTCCTTTACGGCATCGAGATAGCCTTGCTTGCCACCAAAGAACTTCACGATGTTTGCCTTTGAACCCAATTTGCGGAATGGGTCATTTTCAAGCACAGTAAGGCTTTCCAATTCTGACACACCTTCCTTGGTGTACTTGTCCAACAAGGCTTCAAGCACAAGTCGTGCCTGTTCACCATACTTGCTGAATATGTCTCGTTTCTTCACTTGTTCGGCACGTTCATGTCGTGTAAGTGTTTTCTTGCCGTAGGCTATATGGCAGATGAAATCGAAATCATCCACATCGTCCATTTCTTGGTCATGCTTCAACACCGCAAGGTCAATGCCACTTTCTTTAAGCATTTCAGCAATGTCTGACTTTTTCTTGGTTTCTTTCCATTTGGAAGTGAACGTATCAATCGTAGCGTATGTGTCTATGATACTTTTCTTTGTATAGTCGGTAATGCTCTCCGTGCGAAGCAACTTACCGTTTGTGTCATATACAGAAACAACCTTGTTGATAACCTTTACTGTACAACCATCCGAATTGACTATTGGCTTAGGTTGTTTGGGCGGTTGTTGACAAATACATGGAATCTGACCACATACGGGGCAGGGCTCTGGTGTCGGTTTGGGACACACGCATGGATTCTGTCCACATACAGGGCAAATATGTGGTTTAGGCGGATAATTCGGGTCTATCTCAATCGGTCCGTCCCAATCAGGGTCAGCGAACAATCGTGTTACGTTGCGGAAGTCCATTACTGTGAAGTATGTCTTTCCTTCTTTCTCACGAAGACGAGTGCCACGACCAATTATCTGTTTGAACTCTGTCATAGAGCCGATTTGTTGGTCAAGAACAATCAGTTTTGTCATTTTGCAATCAACACCAGTTGAAAGCAACTTACTTGTTGTCGCTATGACAGGGTATTTCTCTGCAACAGAAATGAAATAATCCAACTTGCCTTTTCCGTATTCGTCACTACCAGTTATACGAACCACATAGTCGGGATTTTTCTTACACATATCAGCATTGGCATTAGCCAAAGCCATACGCATACGTTCCGCATGAGTTTCATCAGCACAGAACACTATGGTCTTAGCCATGCGATCTGTACTTTTCAGATAGTTGGTTATCTCATGCGCAACTTCCCTTATACGGTCTTCTATGACAATGTTATAGTCATAGTCGCAGTTGTTATAAATGCGGTCTTCTATCTCGTTGCCGTATATATCCTTTTGTCCCTTTGTCGGTCTCCATTCGTCACCGATGTTCGTTGTGATGTTGATAACCTTGAAAGGAGCAAGGAAACCGTCCTCAATTCCGTTTTTAAGACTGTATGTATATATAGGCTCACCAAAGTAGCCAATACTTGACTGGTACTTTGTTTCTTTTGGTGTTGCAGTCATACCTATATGAGTAGCCGAAGAAAAGTATTCCAAGATGTTTCGCCAGTTGCTATCATCCTTTGCGCTACCTCTATGACACTCATCAACGATAACAAGGTCAAAATAGTCTGGATTAGGAAACAACTCCTTATAGTTCTTGGCATCATTCTGTCCAATCAACTGTTGATAGAGAGCAAAGAACACTTGATAAGACCCCAATTCTTCCAAGTGGTTTTTGTCCTTTGAGTAATCTATCTTGTGCGTTACCTTTTCTAATGGTTTGAAGTCCTGCTGTATGGATTGGTCAACCAATATGTTGCGGTCTGCAAGATACAACACTTTCTTCTTCAAACCACTTTTAAGTAAACGCCATACAATCTGAAATGCAGTATATGTCTTGCCTGTGCCAGTTGCCATGACAAGGAGCACGCGGTTTTGTCCTTTAGCAATGGCACCAACTGTGCGGTTTACTGCATTGCGCTGATAATATCGTGGCGGAAATATATTCTGACCAGTACAAAAAGGCTGCTCTATGATAGCCAGTTCTTGTTCGTTAAGTCCGTTTCCATCGTTAGCCTCATTTTTATATCTTTCGACAAGTTCTTCTTTTGTTGGAAATTCGTCCATAGCAAAAGTGCGTTCCTTGCCAGTCAAGAAGTCATGTTCGGCAAAACCTTCACCATTTGAACTGTATGCAAACTTCACATCAAGCATTTGGGCATAGGTCATGGCTTGTTGCAATCCATGGGAAACAGAATGATTGGCATCCTTTGCTTCTACAATAGCAATGGGTGTTGCCTTATTTGCATAAAGTACATAGTCGGCAAACTTCGGTTTCTCTCTATGCACAAGGTTACCATGAAGGCTAATTTTACCGTCAGTAAATTTAACCTTCTGTTCCATGAATATACTATCCTTTGACCATCCCTTGCTTGTGATGGCTTCGTTGATATAGCGGAACTTGATGTCCTCTTCTGTAAGTTCTTTGCTTATGCCCATGTTCAAATAACGTTTTATTATCGGAAGTTATTTTGTCCAGTTCTAAAAATCCAGCATTTGGCGTTTTTACTCTCGCTCGTCCTCGTCTGTTATCAAGTCCTTCAAATCGACTTGCAGAATTTTTGATATTTCAAGCAATGTTTCCAAATCTGGCTGGTATTTATTTCTGGCGTAGCAGTTTACTGTACTAAAGCTCTTCCCAAGCTGTTTTGCAAGCCATGTCTGAGAGATGCCTTTTTCTTCCAACGTGTCTTTTATTCTGTTCAGTTTCATATTTACACCGAATTTTACTGCAAATATACATTAAATTTTGCGATAATAATTCGTTATATGGCTCTAATAGGCGAAAATATAACGATATTTCACACTTTCATACCCATTTGATACGAAATAAGGGAATAAAGAGAATTTATCCTCCTTACTCCCTTTCTTTTCTTCCCTAATTTCCAAATACTTTTTCCAC
>OGGA01001689.1_pt1 | contig 11091 bp, 6 predicted proteins | sample 1571041 | NCBI WGS metagenome assembly OGGA01 (sample SAMEA2582057, study PRJEB24529) | metagenome | biome: Human gut stool | place: China | collected 2011 | reverse complement strand
TGTCCCGTCTTCCACAACTGATTAAGTGGTATGATGCAGAAGGATACAATTACGCTAAACACGTATTTGACGTACAAGCCGAGTTTGACCCGAATCCGGCAGAAGGAACAATGGACGTTACCCTGTCTACCATCGACGGTGCCCCTGTTTACTATACATTAGACGGCACAGAACCTACTGCCGCTTCCCCCGTTTACGAAGGAGTATTGAAAATCAAGGAAAATGTAACCCTGTCCGCCAAAGCCATTCGTCCCAACGGCGAAAGCAAGACAGTGACAGAGAAGATTGATTTCAGCAAATCCAGCATGAAGCCGATTGTAGCCAATCAGCCTATCAATGAACAATACCTGTTCAAAGGAGCTTCCACTTTGATAGATGGTCTGAAAGGAAATAGCAGCTACAAGTCAGGTCGTTGGATCGCTTTCAACGGAAACGACATGGATATGACTATCGACCTCCAGCAACCTACTGAAATCTCAAGCGTGGCAATCTCTACCAATGTAGCAAAAGGAGACTGGGTATTTGATGCCAGAAACCTGTCCGTAGAAATTTCAGATGATGGCAAGACCTTCAAAAAGATTGCTTCCGAAGAATATCCGGAGATGAAAGAGACAGACAAAGACGGAATCGTTGAGCATAAACTAACCTTTGCTCCTGTGACCACCCAATACGTGAGAGTCATTGCTTCACCGGAGAAATCACTTCCGGCATGGCATGGAGGAAAAGGTAAAAACGCATTTTTATTTGTAGACGAAATCAAAATTGATTAATGAATATAAGAAAAGAATACACTAAAGTTTGTCTTTTCTTATGTATACTGGGGATGTGCTTTCATGCACATCCCATTCTGGCACAGTCCGTCATACCTGTCCCATTAAAAATGGAGAAGGGGACGGGCTCTTTTTTACTGTCAGAAAAGACAAGACTTTATACAAACCTACAAGGTGGAGAAGCGAAGCTCTGGGAGAATTACCTGAAGGCATTACCCGTTCAATTAAAGGAAGCGAGAAAGAAAGACAGGAAACAGATGCTTCTTTTATTGATAACCCCCAAGAATCACCAGTTGCCATCGCCGGAAAGCTATACTCTTTCCGTTACTCCGCAACAAATCCTGATACGCGCCACTTCGGGAGCCGGATTATTCTATGGTATGCAAACCCTGTTGCAGTTGGCACAACCTTCGGGGGCAGGCAGCTATTCCATAGCCTCTGTCGAGATAGAAGACACCCCGCGTTTTGCTTATCGCGGACTTTTGCTGGACGTATCCCGTCATTTCTCTACCAAAGAGTTTATAAAGAAGCAGATAGACGCATTGGCATATTACAAAATCAACCGTTTGCACCTGCACCTGACCGATGCGGCAGGCTGGCGGTTAGAAATCAAGAAATACCCTTTGCTGACCGAATTTGCGGCTTGGCGTACAGATCCCACCTGGAAGCAATGGTGGAACGGCGGACGTAAATATGTCCGTTTCGATGCTCCCGGAGCTTACGGCGGTTATTACACCCAGAATGATATTCGTGAAATCTTGGAATATGCCCGTCAGCATTATATCACGGTGATTCCCGAGATTGAGATGCCCTCCCATTCGGAAGAAGTGCTGGCAGCCTACCCGCAGTTATCCTGTTCGGGCGAACCTTACAAGAACTCCGATTTCTGTGTCGGCAATGAAGAAACCTTCACGTTTCTGGAGAATGTGCTGACCGAAGTCATGGAACTTTTCCCTTCCGAATACATTCATATCGGTGGCGATGAGGCCGGAAAGTCGGCTTGGAAGACCTGCCCGAAATGTCAGAAGAGAATGAAAGACGAGCATCTTGCCAATGTAGACGAGCTGCAAAGCTATCTGATACACCGTATCGAAAAGTTCCTCAACAATCACGGACGCCGTCTCTTGGGATGGGACGAGATTCTGCAAGGAGGTATCGCGCCCAATGCAACCGTTATGTCGTGGCGTGGAGAAGAGGGTGGTATTGCTGCCGTCACCTCCGGCCATCATGCCATCATGACACCGGGTGCATACTGTTATCTGGACAGCTATCAGGACGCCCCGTACTCCCAGCCGGAAGCTATCGGTGGCTACCTGCCATTGAAGAAAGTATATGCCTACGATCCTGTCCCCGCTTCCTTAACTGCGGAGCAGGCAAAGTTAGTCTATGGTGTGCAGGGTAACCTATGGGTGGAATATATCCCCACTCCCGAACACGTGGAATATATGATTTATCCCCGTATGCTGGCATTGGCGGAAGTAGCCTGGTCGGCTCCGGAACGTAAGTCGTGGCCCGATTTCCATACCCGCGCACTGTCAGCAGTGGCCGATTTACAGAAAAAAGGATACCATCCTTTCGATTTGAGCAAAGAAATCGGCAGCCGTCCCGAGTCGCTTCAACCGGTAAGCCATTTGGCATTGGGTAAAAAGGTGATTTATAATTCACCTTACAGTTCCCATTATCCGGCACAGGGAAACACTGCTCTGACGGACGGCATACGTGGCGATTGGACCTATGGTGATGGCTCGTGGCAAGGATTCATCTCGGACAACCGCCTCGATGTGACGATTGATATGGAAAAAGAAACTTCCATCCATTCCGTCACTGCCGCCTTTATGCAGGTGGTAGGCGCGGAAGTATTCCTGCCGGAGACTGTGGTGATTTCCATTTCCGATGACGGAACCCATTTCACCGAGTTGCGAAAACAACACTTTGAAGTGAGCAAAGAAACCCCTATCCGGTTTACGGATATTTCATGGCAGGGAGAAGCCAAAGGAAGATACGTACGTTACCAGGCACAGGCCGGAAGCGAATTCGGAGGGTGGATATTTACGGATGAGATAATCGTGAAATAGACATTGTCAATATCATTTATGAATAAAAGAGGGAATCTATTCAACCAGATTCTCTCTTTTTTTGTTATATTTGTATTATTACCTTAAAAACTAAGAATATGGTACAACACGCTAGACTCATTTTCTACAGCCTTCTTCTTCTGGTAATCCCGTGCGAGAGCACCTTGGCGCAGAAGATTCCCGTCACGCCCATAGACTCATTGATAACTGTTGGATATGCCACCGGAAGTTTGAAAACCCTCTCCGGTTCCGTAGAGAAGATTACGGAGACACAGATGAATAAAGACCAGATAACGAACCCTTTGGAAGCAATCCGCGGACGTGTGCCGGGCTTGACCATCCAACGCGGATCAAACGGTCCGGCAGCCTTGGATGCGGTACGCCTGCGGGGAACTACCTCACTGACCAGTGGCAATGACCCTTTGATAATCGTCGACGGAGTATTTGGTGACTTGAGTATGCTCACCTCCATTTACCCTACGGATATTGAGAGCTTCACCATTCTGAAAGACGCTTCCGAAACCGCACAGTACGGCTCGCGAGGTGCATCCGGTGTGATAGAAGTCACCACCAAAAAAGGGATGAGTGGCAGGACACAGGTGGCTTACAACGGTAGCTTCGGGATTTCCACCGTCTACAAGAATCTGAAAATGCTGTCCGGCGATGAGTACCGCCGTGTCGCCTCGGAACGCGGGATTTCCATTCTGGATAAAGGAAATAACACCGATTTTCAGAAAGAGATTGAACAGACAGGACTACAACAAAACCATCACATCGCCTTTTATGGCGGTTCCAGTGAGTCCAGTTATCGTGTTTCCCTCGGTTTTATGGATCGTCAGGGAGTGATTCTGAATGAAGACATGAAGAATTTCACTTCAAATATGAACATGAATCAGAAAATGTTCGACGGCTTCCTGAACTGCGAACTGGGAATGTTCGGCTCCATTCAGAAGAATCATAACCTGGTAGATTATCAGAAAACGTTCTATTCGGCAGCTACGTTCAATCCTACCTATCCCAATCATAAAGACCCCGTCACCAATTCGTGGGACGGAATAACGACCGCCAGCCAAATCACCAATCCATTGGCATGGATGGAAGTGCAGGACGATGATGCCACTTCGCACATCAGCACGCATGCCCGTCTGACTTTCAATCTACTGGAAGGGCTGAAACTTAACCTCTTCGGTGCCTATACCTATAATATCGTGGAAAATTCGCAATACCTCCCCACCTCCGTCTGGGCGAACGGTCAGGCATACAAAGGAACCAAAAAGCGCGAATCCTTATTGGGAAACATGATGCTGACCTATAAGAAAAACTGGAAAAAGCATTTCTTTGACGTACTGGCACTTGCCGAACTTCAGAAAGAGACTTATACCGGCTATTATACCACAGTCAGCAATTTCAGTACCGATAAGTTCGGGTATAATAACCTTCAGGCAGGAGCGCTCCGTTTGTGGGAAGGCACTAATTCTTACTACGACCAACCCCGTCTGGCATCCTTCATGGGACGTTTCAACTATACATACGCCGACCGCTACGTACTGACGTTGAACGCCCGTACAGATGCTTCCTCCAAATTCGGAGCCAACCATAAATGGGGCTTTTTCCCCTCTGCATCCGCGGCATGGGTGATTAGTGAAGAAGAATTTATGAAGCAATTCCCCGTGATAGACAATCTGAAATTCCGTATCGGTTACGGTCTGGCAGGTAACCAAAGCGGGATTGACTCATACACAACACTGAATCTTGTCAAGCCGAACGGTGTCGTCCCCGTCGGAAACTCCGCCATTGTATCTTTGGGAGATCTCCGGAATACGAATCCCGATCTGAAATGGGAAGTGAAACATACCTTTAATACCGGTTTCGACATCGCTTTATTCGGCAACCGCCTGTTGCTTTCCGCCAACTATTACAACTCCCGCACCACGGATATGCTTTACCTTTACAACGTAAGCGTGCCCCCTTTCACCTATAACACCTTGCTTGCCAATATCGGCTCCATGCGCAACTGGGGTACGGAAATCGCCATCGGTATCACCCCTTTGAAAACGAAGGACATGGAACTGAATATCAATGCCAACATCACCTTTCAGCGCAACAAACTGCTTTCATTGAGCGGTATGTATAACGGCGAAATGCTTTCCGCTTCCGAATATAAAAGTCTTGCCAGCCTTGATGGAGCCGGCTTCCACGGCGGCTACAACCACATCGTTTATCAGATGGTGGGGCAACCGTTGGGCGTGTTCTATCTCCCTCACAGCACCGGACTGGAGTCCGACGGAAACGGTGGATATACCTATGGCATTGCCGACCTGAATGGCGGAGGCGTCAGTCTGGAAGATGGTGAAGACCGCTACGTGGCAGGACAAGCCGTACCCAAAACGATTCTGGGATCTAACATCAGTTTCCGTTACAAGCGTTTCGACCTGTCTTTGCAAATCAACGGAGCTTTCGGACATAAAATCTACAACGGAACTTCCCTGACCTATATGAACATGAATATATTTCCCGACTATAACGTAATGAAGAAAGCCCCGAAACAGAACATCAAGGATCAAACCGCCACCGACTATTGGTTGGAAAAGGGAGATTATGTCAACTTCGACTATGTGACGCTGGGCTGGAACGTGCCGATTGAGAAGGTGCAGAAACTAAAGAAATACGTCCGTTCCCTGCGCTTAGCATTTACTGTCAACAATCTGGCAACCATCTCCGGTTATTCGGGACTTTCGCCCATGATTAACAGTTCCACGGTGAACTCGACGTTGGGCGTGGACGATAAACGGGGGTATCCGTTGGCACGGACGTACACCTTAGGATTGAGTATTAACTTTTAATGGAGGAGGAGATGATGAAACAATATATGAAAAATAAAAGTCTTTTTTTGCAGAAAGAAGAACTGCTTTCAAGGATAGCGGAACTGTTTTCAAAGAAGATCTTACGTCCTTCGGGAGTGCTGGTATTCCTTCTTATAACGTGCCTGGGTTTATTCTCATGTAGTAAGTTTTTGGAGGAAAATCCGAAAGATAAGTTACCCGAAGATGACGTTTACAATACAATCTCGGAAGTATATCTCAATGCAGTAGCTTCGCTTTATACATACGTAGGCGGTTATAGTGATAGTCAGGGATTGCAGGGAACGGGTAGGGGAGTCTACGACCTGAACACCTTTACCTCCGACGAAGCCATTATCCCCACCCGTGGAGGTGACTGGTATGACGGTGGTTTTTGGCAAGGACTTTACCTGCACGATTGGGGAGTAGAGAATGACGCTATCCAAGCTACATGGGAATATCTTTACAAAGTCGTCATGCTAAGCAACAAATCGCTCGAACGGATAGACAAGTTTGCCGAAACCCATTCCGATGCTGTACTTCCGGCATACCGGGCGGAAGTGCAGGCCATGCGAGCCATGTATTATTATTATCTGATGGATTTGTTCGGACGCATCCCGTTGGTTCAATCCTCTTCAGTGGCAATGAAAGATGTTGTCCAGAGTGAACGGAAAACGGTTTTTGAGTTTGTATTCAAGGAATTGCAGGAAGCGGCTCCTCTGTTGAGCGATGCGCACAGCAACCAGTCCGGTCCTTATTATGGTCGTATCACCCGTCCGGTAGTCACTTTCCTATTGGCTAAACTGGCTCTGAATTCCGAAGTCTATACGGACAATGATTGGACAGACGGACAACGTCCGGACGGAAAAAACATAAAGTTTACAGTGAACGGCAATGAACTCAATGCGTGGGAAACAGTCATCTACTACTGTGACCAGCTAAAGACGCTGGGCTACAACGAATTGGAACCAAAATACGAAACCAATTTCTCCATTTTTAATGAATCATCGATAGAGAATATTTTTACTATTCCGATGAATAAAACCTTGTACACCAATCAAATGCAATATCTATTCCGTTCCCGCCACTACAACCATGCCAAGGCGTACGGCCTAAGCGGTGAGAACGGTCCCAGCGCAACTATTGAAGCCCTCCAAACCTTCGGTTATGAAACAGCCGAACAAGATCCCCGCTTTGATATTTGCTATTTTGCGGGAGTAGTGCGCGACCTGAAAGGAAACATCATCAAGCTGGATGATGGCACCGTATTGGAGTATCTGCCCTGGAAAGTAGCTCTGGATATTACAGATACCCCGTATGAACAAACAGCAGGAGCCCGTATGAAGAAGTACGAAGTTGACCCGACTGCCACAAAAGACGGTAAGTTGATGGAGAATGATATTGTATTGTTCCGCTACGCGGATGCTCTGTTGATGAAGAGTGAAGCGAAAGTGCGCAATGGAGCCAGTGGAGATGAAGAACTGAATGAAGTCCGTAGCCGCGTCAATGCCTCCTTTCGCACTGCCACTTTAGAGAATATCCTTGCCGAACGCCAACTGGAACTGGCTTGGGAAGGTTGGAGACGTCAAGATTTGGTTCGCTTCGGGAAGTTTACAAGAGCTTACAGTAGCCGTCCGCAATTGCCGGATGAGGGAAACGGATATACTACCGTGTTCCCTATACCGGAGAAAATACGGGTGATGAATACGAAGTTGAAGCAGAATCCGGGGTATTAACAGCAGTTATTATTCAATCAACTCAAAACTATATTTTTCAAATTCATTCCCGTTGATAATCATAGCAATTTGATGAAGTCCGAGATGGAGCTTCCTCGTTGTAACCACCCGGAAAGAATGTTTTCGGGTGATTCGCGTGGTTGAGTTCCCGGCATATTCTTTCTCGCTGATTTTATGCACTTTTTTCGTCAACGTTCCATTTGCTTTTTGGTAATAGATTCCATATTCGAGTCGTATCTTGGTCGTTTGATCGTTTTTGTTCAACAGTTTAAAACTAACCTCCAACGAATCCCCGACTTTCACTTCCGGGCTTGAAATTTGGAAATCCTCCACACAGATATTGCTGATAGTAGAGTTGAAGCCAAACAACTCCATCACTTCCGGATTGCCTTGTTTTAAGAGCGTCCGGCAACCGTGTTTAATAATCCAATCCACCTCTTTCGATTCTCCCTTCCATTTCTTCACTAAATCAATAACGATTTCGGGATTATCTTTCGCAATATCATTCAAATTATTGGCAACGCTCAATCGCACAAATCTTGCCGGATCATTTTTTAGATTTTCCAGAATAGGAATGATAGGCGCAGGATTCTCTTTCAGGTTCGGCAACGCCATCGCCCAGGGAAGACGCGGACGACAGCCTTCTGACGCAAGCCGCCTGACTCCCCAATGTTCGTGTTTCGACCAAACCAACATCTGTTTCATCATCTGATCCGGATATTTGATAATAAAAGAATGAGCCACAAACTCGCAACTTGTGAACTGCGTGATTTTCTCTATCGCCTTGACAGAAGTTTCGTAATCGTCCAGCCCATATTGTTCGACATAATTATCCAGAATCCCCCCATACTCTAAAGTCAAACCAAACTTCGTGTCGTCTATCACCGAGAAATTAGGCCGTGTCTTTTTTATATGATCCAACAATTCAAGTATCTTAGCGATCGCCTCTTTGTAATCTGCCGGCAAAAACTTTTTCAGAATGCTAGTGATATGTATCCAGCGCTGTTTTAGTTCCCTGCCTTCCCATTCATCATCCATTATTTGAGAAACAAAACCGTGAGCATCAAAATCATCGATAACAAGTCTCAAATCTTTCGTAAACAGATCGAAAAATTGCTCGTTAAACATGTTTTTAAAAGGTTCTGCCATTCTTTAAATATATAGTTTAGTTAAACAGTTATTGTTTTTTTATGGAGCGACTAAATAATGTTTCTTTGATAAATTCGTTTTTTATAATTTGAATTTTAAAGTGTTGACAATTATTTTATGCCGATCTATTTGTTTGTTATACAAATATATGCCATTTTTTTTAGGATAGCCCTATATCGCGCCTTATTTAGGTAAACTATATGAAAAGATTGTGCGAGAGGGAGTCTATTTAGAGAATATCATAAAAAAAGTGGGTCACAAAAAGATTGCAGCCCACTTATACCTTATATATGATAATATGATAGCAAAAAGACTAATCGAAGAAACTCTTGAATTTCTTGAAAATCTTCTCCTTTACCGACGTGTTAGGTTTGAAATTGTCCGAAGCTTCCATCTTTTCGAGCGTGTTCTTTTCCTCCTTGTTGAGAGCTTCCGGCACATAGATACTGATATTGACCAGCAAATCTCCCGTACCGTACCCGTTTACATTCGGTAACCCCTTGCCACGCAAACGAAGCACTTTGCCCGGTTGAGTACCCGAATCAATCTTCACTTTCACTTTGCCGTCGATTGTCGGAATTTCCACAGCACCGCCCAGTGCAGCCGTCGGGAAACTAAGCAACAGATTATAAATCAAATCATTTTCGTCGCGAATCAAGTCCTGATGCGGTTCTTCCTCTACGAGAATCAGCAAGTCGCCTGCCACACCATTGTGTTTGCCGGCATTTCCTTTGCCACCCATAGAAAGCTGCATACCCTCTGCCACTCCGGCAGGGATTTTCACCGACACCACTTCTTCACCGTAAATGATTCCGTCGCCACCACACTTCTTACATTTGTTCTTGATAATCTTACCCTCACCGCCACAAGTAGAACAAGTGACGCGAGTCTGCATAGTGCCCAGAATAGTCTGCTGGTTACGGATCACGGAGCCGCTACCCTTACAAGTAGGACAAGTCTCCGAACCGCCGTCACCTTCGGCACCCGTGCCATGACACTGGTCACACGGCACATATTTTTTGAGTTTAAATTTCTTTTCTACTCCGGTAGAGATTTCCTTCAACGTCAGCTTCACTTTCACACGGAGGTCACTGCCGCGATACCGGCGTTGCTGTGAACCGCCACCGCCGCCAAATCCGCTGAATCCTCCGAAGCCTCCCCCGAAACCGCCGCCGCGGCCACCAAAGATGTCGCCAAACATAGAGAAAATGTCATCCATCGACATCCCCTCGCCACCGAAACCACCGAACGGACCGCCATTGCCTGCCGCACCGCTCACTCCCGCATGACCGAACTGATCGTAACGCGAACGCTTTTCCGGGTTACTCAACACGTCATAAGCCTCGGCTGCCTCCTTAAATTTCTCTTCTGCCTCCTTATCCCCCGGATTCTTGTCAGGGTGATACTGGATTGCTTTCTTACGGTACGCTTTCTTAATCTCCTCTACTGTGGCTGTCTTCGTCACCTCCAATATTTCGTAATAGTCTCTTTTTTCTGCCATGCCCATTTATTGATTTATGATTGAAAAGATTTATGATTTATGAATTCTGATTTATGATTTACTCTGCAGACCAATAGCGCAGCCATAAATCATAAATCATAATTCATAAATCTCCTCATTCTCCTACTACCACTTTAGCGTGGCGGAGCACTTTGTCGTTCAGTGTATATCCCGTTTGCACACAGTCCAGAATCTTACCTTTCTGTGCTTCCGACGGTGCGGGGATTACCGCGATGGCTTCATGGTAATCAGTGTCCAGTGGTTGGTCTTTTGTTTCGATGACTTTCACACCGTTTTGTGCCAGGACAGCCATAAATTTATTGTAAATCAGTTCTACTCCTTCTTTTACGGCATTGACATCTGTTGCCGTTTCCATTGTTTTGATGGCACGTTCGAAGTCGTCCACCACCGGAAGAATACTGCTAAGGCTCTTTTCGCCACCGTTCAGAATCAGTTCGGCCTTCTCCTTCATGGTGCGTTTCCGGTAGTTGTCAAATTCGGCAGACAAGCGCAGGTATTTATCTTTCTGCTCTTCAATCTCCTCTTGGGCCTTTTCCAGTTCTTTTTCCAACTCTTCTTCATGAGTCAGGGGAGTGGCGTCCTCCGCTTGTTCGTTTTGCGGTTGTTCTTCCGCATGGTTTTGAGTTTCCTCAACGTTCAGTTCTTCTTCCTTCACTTTTTTTTCTTTCGGATCCATCTTGGTATTTACTATTTTACTAGTTACTATTTACTATTTAACACACACGTTATCTTACTTGGTAAAATAACGCCAATAAACATACCGGGCTGACCGGATGTCATTGATTTTGTCTGCAAAAACTTTGCCAAGTTGGCTGTTTTGCCAAAAAACGCAGCAAAGGTAACACTTTTATGTCAGATTGGCACATATCAGATAGCTCATAATTCATTTTAAATGTCTAACTTTGCACGCTAAAATAGTTAATACTATAATAGTAACTAACGAAATAGTAAAATAGTAGCTAGCAAAATAGTAAAATAGTAACTAGTAAAATAGTAAAT
>OGGA01001688.1_pt1 | contig 11099 bp, 9 predicted proteins | sample 1571041 | NCBI WGS metagenome assembly OGGA01 (sample SAMEA2582057, study PRJEB24529) | metagenome | biome: Human gut stool | place: China | collected 2011 | reverse complement strand
AGGATAACCGCCATTACCATCACGGTCACACTGCTCACATCTCTTGCGGCCTTCAGTACTTCCTCTGGTAAGATCGATGCAGAATTCAGTGAAATTATAACATTCGCTTATGTACTTGCCGTCTGCACCTACAGCAACAGTTGCCAGCCCGGTACTCTTTGCCCAGTTAGACATAATCTCTTCAAATTTGACCATATCACAAAAATCCTGAATCCTCATAATTAAATCCTCCAATTAAGGTTTTTATATTTTTTATATTATACTATATTGTCGGTATATTTACATTATATATTAATCGCAAATTCAAAGAAAAATAAAAAAATTGCCATATGATTTATTGTCAAAAATATAGAATATTATAAGTTTATTTGATTATGAAATTAAACAAATTTAATTACTGGGGTATATATTTTAAACAATTAGCCATAATATTTACAGAATATAAGCTCATATTCCGAAATAGACCTATTTGGGTCAATCGTAACTATCATAAAATCTTTAGTAATAGCATAGCTAAGAGGTTAAGGTAAATGAACAATACCCGTTACGAAGATTTTTGCAATAGAATGAGAGTATATAGAAAAAGACTTGGCTATAATCAGGCAGATATCGGAAAAGAGCTGGGAATATCACAGAATGACTATTCTAAAAGAGAAAATGGACTTGTGGAAAGGAGCGAAAGCAACGGCACAGGTGGTCTTCCCCATCGCAACCAATATGAAGGGCGAATACAAAAAGATACGTCCGGGGGTAATGACGATTTCACAGGAAATAAGGTTCCGGAATAATTTTCTGGCCCGCATCGTGGCAGGCAACTTCACCGATCATCGGATCGGAGCACAGGCTGAAGTGAAATATCGTACCGGCAACGGACGGGTGGAGCTGGGAGCGCAGATAGGCACAACCGGATACTCGACCATCACGGACGACGGATGGTATATCGGTACCCGTCAACGAATCAATGCAGCCGTGAAAGGCTCGCTCTATGTACCGCAATTCAATACTCAACTCGACCTACAGGCCGGAAGATATTTGTATGGAGACTATGGGCTGAGAGGAGACTGCACACGCCACTTCGGAGAGTATGCCGTAGGAGTGTATGCCATGTATGTGGAAGGAGAAGTTAACGGAGGATTTCATTTTGCCATCCCCCTGCCCGGAAAGAAATGGAACCGGAATCATGCTGTCAGGATGAAGCCGGCTGAGTTTTTTGCCGCCGAATATAGCATGGTGTCGTGGGGCGAGTATGCCGATAGGAAAATGGGATATACCTATCAGACACGACCGGCAGAAAACCGGAGCAACGGATTCTTTCAGCCGGAATATATACGGCATTTCCTGATAAAAAGTATCGAAAAAGAGAGAAACAAAAAACAGTTTTAATATTTTCTTAATGACAAAAATGATTATGAAAAAGAGTGACTTATTTAAGATAGGTGTGTTGCTGATGGCAACGACCTTGGGAACAACCGGATGCTCTTTCGGAGAAGACGAGAAGAAACCGGAAATTGTAGTGGATCCTGCCGAAAAAACAATAGAATACTACATTGCAGGTAAAGTGACGGAAGGAACGACCGCGCTGTCCGGTGTAGAAGTGAAAGCCGGTGAAGTAACGGCTACGACGGATGCGGAAGGGGCTTATAAACTGACAGTGGACAGCAAGAAGGTGTACACCGTGACATTCAGCAAAGAAGGGTATATGAGCATAGACAATGCAACGGCAACCATCGCAGACAATGCGGCAAACCGCAGTATGGTGAGTCTGAGTGTGAAATTAAGCAAGAAAGCTCCGGAAAAAGAAGTGAAGGCCGATGCGGAAGAAGAAGTGGTGGTAACCGATAAAGGAGACAGCAATATCTCTCAGGCAGAAGCAGCTGTAATTATTCCTCCCAAAGCCATAGAAACAACTACAACCGTAAGCGTGACTCCGTATGAAGAACCGGCTGCCGTGACAACAACCGTGACACCGGGAAATAATGTGGAGACTCCGGTAGCGATCGCAAACATCGAAGTGGAAACAGCCAAAGAGGTCACTCTGGCCAAACCGGTAACACTGGCAATCATAAACAAAGCTTCGGAACATACAACGTTCGAAAATGTGGAAGTGTACAATCAGAAAACAACCACAAGGGCCGGAGAAAACTGGAACAAAGTGGCAGATGCCATTTATGACTCGGAAACGAACAGCTATAAATTCACATTGCCCGCAGGCGCATCACTGTCCGGAAAATATTCGATGCGTGTCAAGAGTAGCAAGACCACAGGAAAAGAACTGGTAGGCGAGACAAACAAGGAAGAGAAAAAAAGCAATGAAGGCAATATGACTGCCATTCCGGAATACAAAATCAACTTTGAGGCTACGGCCGGATGGGAATATACCGTCAGTCCGGAAAAGGCGCTGATGAATGCAGGCGTAGACGCTGCGGATGCCCAAGGCATGGCCACGACGATCAACAGTGCCATTGAAGCGCAGGAAGGAACGACGGGAACTTATAAAGTGGCTCACGAACTGATAGCGGGTATCAGCGGTAACCATATCCTTTATTACCTGAATCAGGCTAAATATTGCGAAAAGACATATACATTCAAAATCAGTGGCGGAAGAACAGTGACCATCACCCTGAAATTCTATACAGGAATGCAGATTACTTACACCAACGTGGAAGCAAGCCAGCACTCGGGAGGTAAGATTTAAAAGTTGTCCGATAAACACTAACTAAAAAACAAATAAATCATGAAGCTGAATAATATAAAAACAGGATTGCTGTTGGCCGGATTGCTGCTGCTATTCGGAAATGTAAAGGCACAGGATAATCCATTCAAACCGGAATGGTTTGTATCGGGAGGTATTAACGGGGTCACAGCTTTAAATGGCTCGGCAAACAACATATTGGGAGGGAAAGTCTCCGGCGGCGTGTGGTTAAACAAGATCATCGGTCTGCGCGTCGATGCAGAAGCCGGCAACGTATGGCTGAAAGGCGGATACAATGCCGTGACAGTTGGTGCCGGAGCGGATATCCTGGTGAACCTGATGAAGAATTATACCGACGAAGACAGAAAATTCCGGTTGAACGCCATTTTCGGATTAGGGTACAACTACTATTCGTTTGGTGATGATTATCCCAGACTGTCAAAGACGAATACCATGAGCGGTAACTTCTCTCTGCAAGCTGCTTTCAGGCTGAATTCGCATCTGAGCATCTTTGCTGAACCGGGAATCAAAATCAGTACCAAGTTCTATGACATCGAAAACAAAGATGATGTGTTTGCCGGCGGAATGATGACCGTAGGTGTGATATACAAATTCTAATAGCATAAAATTGACCACAGATTAGCACAGATCATTCCACGAGACTAATTCCGTGAAACGATCTGTGTAAACTCCGTGGTGAAATCAAAAAAACGGATTGACTACAATGAAATTAAGTAAATTCTTATCGAGCAGAACAGGAAAACGTTTCTATACCCTCTGTTATTGCTGGGGAGCCTGTCTGGTTATTTTGGGAGCCGTATTCAAAATCGCTCACATGCCTTATGATAATTTGTTTTTAATGATCGGATTATTTACGGAGGTATTCATCTTCTTCATCTCCGGATTTGACGAACCGGCAAGAGAGTACAAATGGGAAAGGGTGTTTCCGCTATTGAATGATAAAAACGCAAACATAAATCCCCATACAGGAGTATCGGATACACTGATGACAGAAAAGTACATACAGCAGCTGAAAAGACTGGAAAACAACGTGTGTAAACTCAATGAAACGTACGAAGCGCAAATAAAGGGAATGACGGAACATGCTAAGTCGTTGAACGAGATGAATTCGGAGGAACTGAAAAAGGAGACAGAAAAAATGGCAGCATACATAGAATTACTGAACAAGCAATATAGTCAGATGCTGAATGCCATGAATGTAAAAACCGGGAAATAAGACGAAGAGACATGGCTAAATATACATTGCCGCCAAGGCAAAAGATGATTAACCTGCTGTACGTGGTATTGATTGCTATGCTGGCCATCAATATATCGTCGGATGTCTTAGAGGGGTATGGACGAATGAACAACGACTACCTTCCACAAATAAAAAAGCTGGAAGAATATAACCGGACTTTACTGGAAAGAATTAACAGCCGAAATGATAAAGCGGCTTTATCTGCACAGAACATAGATGCGGCGGCAGGAAAACTAATGGATACACTGGAGGAACTGAAAGAAGATATCGCCCGGAAAGCGGACAAAGAGAAATATGAAGCCGGCAAGCTAAAGGCAAAAGATGACTTGAACGCTGTGCCGGAGGTATTTCTGTCGGTCACCGGGGGGAAAGGGAAAACACTCAGGCTCTCACTGGATACATTCAAAGAAGACGCTTTATCGCTGATCAAGAATGATGCACACAGACAACTGGTAGGCACTTACCTCAATACGGAAAGTCCGGGTACCGGAATATCCTGGGAAAAGGAAACCTTCTCTTATCTTCCTGCCATCGGTGGAGTGACATTTATCAATAAAATGCAGGAAGAGGTGTTGATGTGCGTGAATGAAGTATATCAGTCACTGCTGTACGAAGAGGCAGAAGATGGAAAAGGCGGAGCTTTTGTATTCATCAATGAAGACCAGATGATAGTAAATAAAGATGGAACGGTGGACCTGCCTGTAGTACAGATCACACCCGCCTTAACAAGTATCTTGTATACCGACTATGAAAACCCGCTAAATATACTGACTGCGGGAATACCGTTCAACGAGGTGACATTCCGGATGACGAACGGAAAGATACTCAAAAGAGGAAACCATTGCATAGCCGTTCCCGACGAAAAAGCACAGACAGCGACAGTTACCGCCACACAGATAAAAAACGGGGTGGCAAGGCAACTGGCCGAATACCGGTATACCGTAAAGGCACTGCCCGATCCGACACCTTATATACTCTGCACGGATGAAAACGGGAGAACGGTGCAATACCGGGGAAATGTGCCCATTAACAAACGGCTGGTATCCAACATGACACAGCTGGGAGCTTCAATCAGCGATGGTCCGAAAGCCAACTACGAGATCAGCAGCTTTGAAATGGTATTGATCAAAGGAAGCAGTAAAGCGGTAACTTCAATACCCAACACCGGGAACAAATTCTCGGCCAGGCAAATGGAACTGATCAGACAACTGGAGAAAGGAGATAAATTCTATATCACTTCGATTGTTGTGACCGGTCCGGGAAACAAAAAGAAACAGATTGCATCAATCAATGTCGTATTAATATAACACAACCATGACAAATATATTGGGATTGAAACAAAACAGATGGATCGTTGGGGCAGTACTGCTGCTGACAACCTGTAACTTACAGGCACAGGAACAGCCAAACGCCAGGGAAAAGTTTGAAAGAGGAAATTGGTTTGTATCCGGTGCCCTGAATGGAGAATGGCTGACCAAGACAATCGGTAACGTATATGCAGGCGGTAAAATCTCCGGAGGTGTATATCTGACGCCTCTTTCGGGATTCAGAGCCACTGCGGAGATCGGTAAGAACCGGATAGGGAATGACGCAGAAGCCACGCAGCTCAGCGCAAACCTGGATTATATGTTGACTCTGATAGGAAACAATGGATTCAAAAGATTTAATCTGGCGGCTATTCTGGGTGCCGGTTTCAACTATTATGACTTTGGGGACAATGATCCGAAATATACAAGAGTCAACACCATTTCGGGTAACTTCTCGATTCAGGCTTCGTACAATGTAAACAGAAAATTCAGCGTATTTATAGAACCGGGATTAAAGGTTTTACCCAAATACTACAGCAAAGAACTGAACAACAAAATTTATATGCAAAGCAACCTCACAATAGGACTTGCATATACTTTCAGAGATAAATATCGGAAGAGCGTGGACAACAGCATCCACCCCCTCTATCTACCGGAAGCGGATCTGCTGGAGATAAAGGAGAAAATAGGGATGCTCTGTGAAGAGGTAATGCAAATGAAGCAGGAATTAAAGGAACGCCGGAAAATAACAGACGGGCAAAACCTGATGATTGTTCCGCCAAAGGATGCACTCTCCATCGATATTATGTTCGACGAATTCAGTTCGTTCGTTAGCGAAGAGCAGGGACAGAAAATAGACGGAATTGGCGAATGGATGAAGAATAATAACGCAAGTATCCGGATCATTGCTTTCAGTGATAACCTGACCGACAAAAAAGCGGATCAGGAGCTGCGTAAACGTCGTTCGGAAGCCATCCGGAAGATATTGATAGAGAAATATCACATCTCTCCCGAACGCATTTCGGAATCGACACCGGAAGCGATGGGATATGAAAACAAAACGGGATGTAATGCAATGATTGTATACATTCCTGAAAACAAATAATAATCACAATTCACACACACTAATCACATGACGATTGCTGTTGATTTTGATGGTACCATCGTAGAACACCGCTATCCGAAGATCGGAGAAGAAATTCCATTCGCAACAGAAACCCTGAAAATATTGGCCCAGGAGCGACATAAGCTTATCTTATGGACCGTACGCGAAGGAGAATTGCTTGAAGAAGCGATTGAATGGTGCCGCCAACGGGGAGTCTTTTTCTATTCTGTCAACAAGGACTATCCGGAAGAAGAAAAGAGTCATAACGGATTCTCCCGTAAACTGAAAGCAGACCTGTTTATTGATGACCGGAACCTGGGAGGTTTGCCTGACTGGGGAACCATCTACCAGATGATCCATGAACAAAAGCCATACGAACCTGTTCTATGTGACAGGCAGAAACCGACCGGCGATTTAAGCTGGATAGAGAAACTGCTCGGCAAACGTAACAAATAAAGAAAGAGGTTAACAATGAACAATCATGTAGTAATTATGGCCGGTGGCATAGGAAGTCGATTTTGGCCCATGAGTACACCGGAATGTCCCAAACAATTCATAGATATATTGGGATGTGGAAAAACACTGATTCAGCTAACTGTAGAGAGATTCGGTAATGTTTGTCCACAGGAGAACATGTGGGTGGTCACTTCGGAAAAGTATATAGATACTATTCGGGAGCAACTGCCGGGTATCCCGGAAAGTAATATACTGGCAGAAGCCTGTCCCAGAAATACAGCTCCCTGCATTGCGTATGCCTGCTGGAAAATAAAAAAGAAATATCCGGAAGCCAACATTGTCGTGACTCCTTCCGATCAAGTGGTAATCGATACCACTGAATTTCGCAGGGTGATTGAGAAAGCGCTTTTGTTCACTGATAAAAGCAGTGCTATCATCACATTGGGAATAAAACCCGCCCGTCCGGAAACCGGATATGGATATATTGCCGCAGGTGAACCGATAACGAGAGACAAAGAAATATTCCACGTAGAAGCATTCAAGGAAAAGCCTGATAAAGAAACTGCTGAAAAATATCTGGCAGCAGGCAACTACTTCTGGAATGCAGGAATATTCGTTTGGAATGTGAGAACGATCACAGCCGTAATGCGGGTATATGCACCGGGGATAGCTCAGATTTTCGACCGGATATATCCCGACTTTTATACAGAACGCGAGGAAGAAAGCGTGAAGAAGCTATTCCCCACTGCCGAAAGTATCTCGATAGATTATGCAGTGATGGAAAAAGCGGAAGAGATTTATGTATTACCTGGCCAAATGGGGTGGTCGGACTTAGGTACCTGGGGAGCATTACACACTTTGTTGCCAAAAGATAAAGAAGGCAATGCAACAGTAGGACCGGATATCCGGATGTATGAAAGTCAAAACTGCATGGTGCACGCCTCACAGGAAAAACGAGTAGTCATACAAGGGCTGAACGATTACATCATAGCCGAAAAAGACAATATATTATTAATATGCCAGTTATCAGAAGAGCAACGAATTAAAGATTTCTCAAAAGAATAAATGTTGATCCCTTTCAATATTTATAAATCCCGGTTATAATACCGGGTGTAGGGGCGTCCCGATGCGAATCGTGACTGCTTTTATTTGTTTTGTTTGTGTGTGTTCCTCCGGCCAGGCGTGGTCGGAGGAACATTTTTTTATGCCCGTATTCTACAACTTGTGATTCAAGATCCAATCCGAAAATTTCTTTAAAGACTATCTCGTCCAAGTCACCAATCTCAACCTTAAAATGAAAGATTCATACCAAATGTTTCAACGATAAAGTATAAAAAAAGCTTCCGGTCCTTCTTTTAAAAAAAGGAACCGGAAGCTTTTATACAAATTAATTATGCAGATTCCTATTTAAGATTCAGCCTGATCTGTTATGGTCCAGGAAATAAAGGCCAACAGAATATAGCCAAACAAAATAGCAACCGGTCAGCCCGGATTAAGACAGAAAAGAGATCAGCACCCCTGCCGCTACGGCAGACCCGATCACTCCCGAGATATTGCTGGCCATGCAATATTGCAATACATGATTTTTAGGATCATATTTCAAAGCAATGTCATTGGCTACACGGCTGGCCATAGGAACCGCACTAAGTCCCGTAGCACCAATCAGCGGATTAATCTTTTTCTTCGTAAACAGATTCACCAGTTTCACAAAGAAGATACCTCCTGCTATCGACAAAGCAAAAGCCAGGAATCCTCCTACCACAATACCGATAGTCGTCCAGTTCAGGAAAGCTTCACTTGTCATCGTGGCTCCTACCGACAAACCCAGGAAAATGGTTGCCGCATTCATGATACTATTCGAAGCTGCGTCAAACAGACGGAAAGTATTGGCACCGATCTCTTTCACCAGGTTACCGAACATCAGCATACCGATCAAAGGCACTGCACTCGGTACAAACAGAGCCACGACCGTAGTCACCACAATCGGGAAAATAATTTTCAATACACGGAGGTTTTTAATTTCCGTTTTCGATGGATATTTCTTCTCCTGCTCTTTCATATTGATACTCAGTTCCTTCTTGGTACACAAAAGACGAACGACCAGTGGAATGATAACCGGAACCAATGCCATATAAGAATAGGCGGCAATCGCGATCGGGCCCAACAGATGCGGAGCCAACTTGATGGTGGTAAAGATGGCCGTAGGTCCGTCCGCACCACCGATAATTCCCAAAGAAGCTGCTTCACTGGGTGTAAATCCCATCAGGATAGCTACCAACAACACAGTAAAGATACCCAATTGAGCAGCAGCTCCGAATATAGACAGACGCAGATTGCGAAGCATCGGTCCGAAGTCCGTCAAGGCCCCCACTCCCATAAAAATGATCGGGGGAAGGAACCCTGTCTTTATAAGCATATAATACACAAAGTTCATCAGTCCCAATTCATGAGCAATATCATGGAGAGGCATCTCCCAGATATTCTTCATTACTCCGTTCACCAGGATCATGCCATTCTCGTCAGCCTGTATCACTCCCATTCCTCCACCGGGGAAGTTAGCCAACAGCACTCCAAAGGCAATCGGCACCAATAAAAGAGGCTCGTATTGTTTCTTTATACCCAGATACAAGAGAACGAAGGCAATGACATACATCACCAGAAACTGCGGTTCGGCAACAATATTGCTGAAGGCAGTCATATCATATAATTTTTCAAATATTCCGTTCATCATCCTATCTTCATTAATACATCATCTTCAGAAACCGTATCACCGGGATTTGCAGAAATAGCTGTTACCATTCCACCAAATTCGGCGCGGATGGCATTATAGGTTTTCATTGCTTCCACGTAGCAAAGCACATCACCTTCTTTCACCGCATCGCCTACCTTGAGCGGAGTCTCTTGCGCATTCTTTACCAGGAAGAATTTTCCTTCGAGCGGAGAAAGTACCTCTTTCCCTTCACCTGCAGCAGACGGTTGTGAAGCCGGTGCAACAGGCAGTTCCGTGTCTCCGTAAGCAACTGTTACCCGGTAAGCTTGCCCGTCTACCTGTACCGTAAGTGTTTTAGGTTTCGCTTCTTCCGTAGGCACCTGCTCTTTCTCAGCCCTGCGTTTTGCTACATCAGCCAAGAAATCCTCTTTCGCTTTTCCGCTCTTATAAGCTTCATATTGAGCCGGATGCATCGCATATTCAAAGAGTTCTTCATCGTCCTCGCCTGTCTCCCACTTCTTTTCTTTCATTAGTTTGCGATATTTCTCAAGATCATCCGGATAGTTATCCTGCGGATTTCCCTCAAAGAATTTCCGTCCTTCTCTCTCGGCTTTCTCTATAATTTCAGGAGCAAGCTTGCCCGGCAGACGTCCGGCTTTGCCCAGAATCATATCCCAAATATCATCAGCGATCATTCCCCAACGCTCTTTTCCTTTCTCCATCGCGATAACGTTCATCATCGAAAGATTTTTCACATACTGGCTGAAAGGAGTAACCAAAGGAGGATATCCGACGCGGGGCCATACATAAGCCACTTCATTGAACAACTTGATCAGAAGCTGATCTTGTGTCATAAAAGGAAGATTGTGTTTTGCCTTATACTTATTAATAGATTCCAGGTTCGTTTCCAAATCTGCCATCAGGCTTCCCATCATTCCGCCCGGAAGTCCCGGAGCTATCAACAATGAATTCATCAACCGGTTTTTCGGACTGATATACAGTCCCAGAAAGTCGTCCATGAATTCCTGAATCAGGGCACGCACCTTCATATAGGCCTCCATATTAATCTCAGGTACCTGGAATCCCGCATCTTTCAACATGGCCTGTACACTCAATAAATCGGCATGTCCTGTGCCCCACGACAACGGTTCCATTCCGACATCTACATAATCACACCCGGCTTCACATACTTCCAAAATGCTGGCCATGTTAAAGCCCGGTCCTGCATGGCTGTGATATTGAATAGGAATATCGGGATGCGCAGCTTTGATATTTGCCACAATCTTGCCCAAAGAAACGGGGCGTCCGATACCTGCCATGTCTTTAATGCAAATCTCGTCCGCCCCCAGTTTTATCAGTTCCAGTGCCATATTGGTGTAATATTCCACCGTATGGATTGGCGAATGGGTGATACAAAGCGAACATTGCGAAATCATTCCTGCATCTTTGGCATAAGTGATAGAAGGAGCGATATTGCGTACATCATTCAGCCCACAGAATGTACGGGTGATATCCGTCCCCTGTGCTTTCTTTACTTTATAAAACAACTTACGCACATCGGCCGGAACAGG
>OGGA01001685.1_pt1 | contig 11113 bp, 9 predicted proteins | sample 1571041 | NCBI WGS metagenome assembly OGGA01 (sample SAMEA2582057, study PRJEB24529) | metagenome | biome: Human gut stool | place: China | collected 2011 | reverse complement strand
CATGGCCGATGGCCGTATTTCCCTTGAGCGTCGCCAGTTTCGCCTCGTCGAACACCTCGGTCACCAGACCGCTGCCCTTGATGCGGCGGAAAATTCCCCCTTCGTCGACGGCCACGATACCCGCGCCCTCCTGTCCACGGTGCTGCAGTGCATGCAGGCCGTAATAGCTCAGCGATGCAGCGTCGGGCACCCCGAAGACGCCGAACACACCGCACTCCTCATGCAACTCCCGGTCGCTAATCTGCCGCATCGCCATTACTCCACGATTTTCTGCAGACGGGCAAGAATCTCCTCGTAAGCCTCGCGCACCTTGCCCAGATCGCGGCGGAAACGGTCCTTATCGAGTTTCTCGTTGGTGGACATGTCCCACAGACGGCAGGTGTCGGGCGACACCTCGTCGGCGAGGACGATCTCGCCGTCCGACGTGCGGCCGAACTCGATCTTGAAGTCGATCAGGTTGATATTCATCTTGGCGAAAAGCTCCTTGAGCACCTCGTTGATCCGGGCGGTCATGGCATAAATCTGTTTCAACTCGTCATAGGTTACGACACCCAGCGCCACCGCATGATGATCGTTGATCAGCGGATCGCCCAGCTCGTCGTTCTTGTAACAGATGTCGAAAATCACGTTCGAAGGCTTCGTTCCCTCCTCGATACCCAGACGCTGGGCCATCGAGCCGGCGATGACGTTACGGACGATCACCTCCAGCGGAATGATCCGCACACGGCGGCACAACTGGTCGCGGTCGTTCAGGGTCTTCACGTAGTGAGTCTTGATCCCCTGCTTGTTGAGATATTCGAAGATCAGGGTCGAGATCCGGTTGTTCAGCACGCCCTTGTTCTCGATCGTGGCCTTTTTGATGTTGTTGAACGCCGTCGCCGCATCCTTGTAGTGAATCAGGATCATATCCGGATCGTCCGTCAGGAAAACCTGTTTGGCCTTACCCTCGTAAAGCATTTCGCCTTGTTGCATAGTGGTTGGTATTTTATAATTGTTATTTTGTTTTCCGGAAATAGTTCACCGCATTCGTGAAGATGTCCTGCACCTTCTCTCCGGCGATGTTCTTAAAGAGGTTCTCCCCGTAACGCTCCGTATGGCCCATCTTACCGAGTATCTGCCCGTCGCGGCTCACGATACCCTCGATCGCATAATACGATCCGTTGGGATTGTACGGGGCTTCGGCCGTCACGCGGCCTTCGGCATCGACGTACTGGAAGGCCACCTGCCCGTTCTCGAACAGCTCGCGGGCCAGAGGCTCGTTCACGACGAACTTGCCCTCGCCGTGGCTCACGGCGATCGAATGGATATCGCCCACCGAGAAACTCGACAGCCACGGGGAGTTGGTCGTCGCCACGCGGGTCGAAACAATCTGCGACACATGACGGTTGATGTCGTTGCGGAAGAGCGTCGGCGACTCTTTGGTCACCAGGCCCAGCCGTCCGTAGGGCAGCAGGCCCGACTTGACCAGCGCCTGGAAGCCGTTGCAGATGCCCAGAATCAGGCCGCCCCGGTCGAGCAGACGATGTATTTCCTCCGAAATATCCTTGTTGTTCAGCACATTGGCAATGAATTTACCGCTGCCGTCCGGCTCGTCGCCCGCCGAGAAGCCGCCGCAGAGCACGAAGATATGGCACGCAGCGATCGCCTCCTTCATCCGGCGGATCGAGTCGAAAATAGCCTCCGCCGTCAGGTTGCAGAACACCTCGCTGCGCACTTCGGCACCCGCCCGGCGGAAGGCCTTCGCGGTGTCGTAGTCGCAGTTGCTGCCCGGGAATACGGGGATGAAAACCACCGGACGCTCGACCGCCTCGCCCGGATAGGTGAAGCTGCGGAGAGCCGGCATCGCCTCCATGACCGGCGCATGGTTGATTCCCTTATCGGGATAAACCGTCGCAAAGCGTTCGGTATTGGCCCGGTAAAGCTCTTCGAGCGGCATTTTTTCGCCGTTGATCGTGAGCGATTCCTCCGCCTCGGTATGTCCCAGCAACTCGGCGGCCGGGAAATCGAGCGGCTCGGTGCTCTCCACCACGATCGAACCGTAAGAGTTGTCGAACAACGTCGCTTCATCCACCTCGACATCGGCACCGATGCCGTTGCCGAAAGACATCTTGGCCAGCGCTTCCGCCACACCGCCGAAGCCGACGGCATAGCCCGAAACGATCTTGCCGGACTCGATAGCCGAACTTACGAAATCGAAATTCCGCTTCAACGCCCCGGTATCGGGCATATGGTTTTCGAGCGGGGTATGACGCACTAGGTAAATCGAATGGCCCGCCTTCTTGAAATCGGTCGAGATGACGCGTCCGGCATCGACAGTCGTAATACCGAAGGCCATCAGCATAGGCGGGACGTTGATCTGCTCGAAGGTACCGCTCATCGAGTCCTTGCCGCCGATCGAGGGCAGTCCCAGCTCGACCTGCATCTTCAGGGCACCGAGCAGCGCCCCGAGCGGCTTGCCCCACGTACGGGGCGACTTGGTCATGCGCTCGAAATACTCCTGATAGGAATAGCGCATCTTATCGTAGCGGGCACCCGCCGCCACGACTTTGGCCGCAGCGTCCACGACGGCATAGGCCGCACCGTGGTAGGGACTCCACGACGCCAGGAAAGGGTTGTAGCCGAAGGCCATAATGCTGGCCGTATCGGTATATCCGTCCGTCGGCAACTTCTGCACCGACACTTGTGTTTCCGAACGTTGCGTACGACCGCCGAAAGGCAGCAGCACGGTCGAAGCGCCGATCGTAGAATCGAACATCTCGATCAGCCCCTTCTGCGAGAGGACATTGTCGTCCGCCAGGTTCGCAAGCATCTTTTCGCGCAGCGTACCGCCCTTCACCTCGCGGCGGAAAGGATCGCGTTCCTCGACCGCACCGATCGCGGCCTGGGCATAGTGCTTGGCCCCTGCGCTGTCGATGAACTCGCGCGAAAGATCGACCACTAATTTGCCCTTGTTGTACATCCGCATACGGCGCGAGTCCGTCACGTCCGCCACATGGGTCACTTCGATATTCTCCTCGGCGCAGTAGCGCTTGAACTCCTCTTCGGCACTCGCTTCGATCACAACGGCCATACGCTCCTGCGACTCGCTGATCGCCAGCTCCGTCGCATTCAGACCGCTGTACTTGGTCTTCACGCGGTCGAGGTAGATGTCCAGCCCGTCGGCCAGCTCGCCGATGGCGACGCTGACGCCGCCTGCGCCGAAGTCGTTCGATTTCTTGATGAGCCGCGTCACCTCCGGACGGCGGAACAGACGTTCGAGCTTGCGCTCCTCAGGAGCGTTGCCCTTCTGCACCTCGCTGCCGCAGGTCTCCAGCGACTTGGTGTTGTGCTCTTTCGACGATCCGGTAGCTCCGCCGATGCCGTCGCGGCCCGTACGGCCGCCCAGCATGATGATCTTATCGCCCGGAGCGGGTTTCTCGCGGCGGACGTTCTCCGCCTTCACGGCGCCCACCACGGCGCCCACTTCGAGACGCTTGGCCACATAGCCGTCGTGGTACACCTCGCGTACGTGGGTCGTAGCCAGACCGATCTGGTTGCCGTAGCTCGAATAACCGGCAGCGGCCTTGAGGCTGATGACGCGCTGGGGCAATTTGCCGGGCAGCGTTTCGCTTACGGGTTGATAGATATTTCCCGCACCCGTCACACGCATCGCCTGATAGACGTAGCTGCGACCCGACAACGGATCGCGGATGGCACCGCCCAGGCAGGTCGAAGCTCCGCCGAAAGGTTCGATCTCGGTCGGGTGGTTATGGGTTTCGTTCTTGAATTGCAGGAGCCATTTCTCGGTCCGGTCATCGACGTCCACATCGACGAAAACGCTGCATGCGTTGTTCTCCTCGCTCACCTCCAGGTCGTCGAGCAGTCCCTTGCTGCGCAGGTAACGGGCACCGATCGTCGCCAGGTCCATCAGGCAGATGCTCTTGCCCTCGCGCCCCAGTTCGCGGCGGATTTTCAGGTAAAGCGCCAGCGTGCCTTCGATCTCGTCTTTCACGAACGACTCCTCGACCGTAATGTTCTCCAGCTCGGTCGTGAAGGTCGTATGACGGCAATGGTCGCTCCAGTACGTATCGAGAATCCGCAGCTCGGTTTCGAACGGATCGCGGCCCTCGTTCCGGAAATATTTGACCACTTCGCGCAGGTCGTCAGCATTCATCGCCAGACCGTTCTTCTTGCAGTAAGCATCGAGTTCCGCATCTTCCATCTCCCGGAACCCGTCCAATACCGGCACCGGTTTCACGGGGGCGCTTTCCAAATCGTCCAGGACCCGCAAATCCTTCTCGCGCGACTCCACGGCATTGATATAATAGCGACGAATACGCTCCATCGTCTCCTTGGGAAGTTTCGAAGGGAAGATCAGCAGCTTCGAACTCTTGATCTTCACGTCGGCCGAAGGATCGATCAACCGCACGCAGTCCACGGCCGAAGCCGCTCGCTGGTCGAACTGTCCGGGCAGGCACTCCACAGCCAGAAAGCTGTTGCCGCCCAGATCGCACGAATCCGTCACGGCATCGGTAACCACCTCGCCGAAGACCCTGTAACGGCTCTTCTCCAGCAATTCGTCCGAAAAACCGAACAGGTCGTACACGTTCAGCAGCCGCAGGCCGTCGAGCGAAAGATTCAGGTTGGCATTCAGGTCGCGGAGCAGGCTCTCGGCCTCGACCCGGAATTCGGGGTATTTCTCAACGAAAATACGGTAACTCTTCATTATCTTATTTTTGACTTTATTTCACAAATCTGTCGGCCCACTTGGCGGCATACTCCTCGCCGGTCACACCGACGAAAGTCACGTGTCCCATCTTGCGCTTGGGCTTGGAAACGGTCTTGCCGTAAATATGGACATACACACCGGGGCGATTCTCCCGGGCAAGCGCCTCGGCCCGCTCCAGATCCTGTCCCAGGATGTTTTTCATCACGGTAGGGGCCTTCAGCTGCGGCTCTTCGAGGGGCATATCGAGCAGGTAACGGCACAGCTCCCGGAACTGATTGGTCGTCGAACCCTCGATGGTCCAGTGTCCGCTGTTGTGCGGGCGCGGCGCCATTTCGTTGAAATAGACCTCGTCTCCCTTCACGAAATATTCGATAGCCAGAATCCCCCGGTAACCGCAGTCGCGCATGAAACGCTTGCTCTGGGACACCATCCGCTCCCGCACCTGGTCCGGCATCTCCGCCGGCACGATGCACAGATCCAGAATACCGTCCTTGTGGATATTCCGCCCTACCGGGAAGCAGATCACGCGCTCGCCGTCCGACACCAGCACCACGCTGGCCTCGAAATCGAACGGGACGAACTCCTCCAGAATGCAGGGCACCGCGAGCAGTTCGCGGGCTTTCGCAAGGTCGGCCTCGCCGCGAAGCACCGCCTGACCGTGTCCGTCGTAGCCCAGCGTACGGGTCTTGAGCACGCACGGATAACCGATTCGCGCAATGGCCCGATGCAGCGACTCCTCGTCATCGACAGCCATGAAAGCGGGCGTCTTCAATCCATGATCGCAGGCATTGCTCTTCTCCCGCAGGCGATCCTGCGAGTCGAACAGAGGCCTGAACCCTTGTTTGATATTGTATTTTTGCTCGAGAGCCACCAGCAGATCGCCCGGCACGTTCTCGAACTCGTAGGTCACCACGTCGCTGCGGCGGCAAAGCTCTTCTAACGCCGCCGGATCATCGAACCGGCCCACGATCCGCTCGTCGCTGATCTTAAACGCCGGAGCATCCTCCGCCGGATCGAGGCAGATCGTCCGCGCACCCAGCAGATGCGCCTGCTCGATGATCATCAGCCCCAACTGGCCGCCACCGATAATTCCGATCGTCTTCACCGCACTCATCGGTCTAAAGTTCCGCTTTAAGTACATCCTCAGTCTGTTTCGCACGGAACATCTCCAGACGGGCTGCCAGCGCCTCGTCCTTCAACGCCAGGATCGACACGGCGATCAGGGCCGCATTCTTCGCCCCGTTGATCGCTACGGTCGCAACCGGCACGCCGCCGGGCATCTGCACGATCGAAAGCAGGGAATCCAGCCCGTTCAAGGCTCGAGATTTGACCGGCACACCGATCACCGGAAGTGCGGTCATACTGGCCACCATGCCGGGCAGGTGCGCAGCGCCTCCGGCTCCGGCGATGATTACCTCCAGTCCGCGCGACTTGGCCGTTTTGGCATACTCCACCAGCAGATCGGGGGTGCGGTGGGCGCTCACCACCCGCTTCTCGAACTCCACACCGAATTGCGCGAGCGTCGCCGCAGCGTCGGACATAACGTCCCAGTCGCTGGTCGAACCCATGATTACTCCAACTTTCATAGTAAGAAACGTACTAAATCAACCAAAAAAGAGCCGCTACGACAGAATTCGTCATAGCGGCAAGATTATATTGCTGCGGGAAGCCGATTCGTGCCCTCCTGCATAGTTCCGTCGATAAAATCCGATGCAGGAACGACACTGCACGCTCCGGCCGCACATCGAGCCGACAGCATCTGCTGTCGCTTTCGCCGGGTATGGTGCATCTGAATCCTTTCCATCGTTTCGGAAGTCGTAGCCGCCGACGGGCCTGCGGCCCATCGCCTTTTACTCGCACAAAAGTACGAATAATTTCAACGACAACCTAACAATCCCGACAGTTTTATTTCGACATTGTATCGACAAAATCCGCTACCGGATTTTCGCCTCGCAATAAGCGCAGCGGCAGGTGTCTCCCGCTTTGACAAAAAGCGGATCGACATCCTCCGTAGCCGAAATACACCGGGAGTTGGGGCATTTCATACTCCGGTCTATGAACATCCCCTCGGCCAGGTCGGGGACTGCGGCGAGCTTCTCGCCTTCGGCCCACTTCAACAATGTATAGATCAAGGCCATACGCACGAATTTGCCGTTCTCGACCTGCCGGAAATAGGCTGCCCGGGGATCGTTGTCCACCGCACGCGTGATTTCGTTCACGCGGGGCAGCGGATGCAGCACGATCATATCCGGCTTGGCCGTGCGGAGTTTCGACGGATCCAGCACGAAACTGTCCTTCACGCGGTTGAACTCCTCTTCGTCGAGGAAACGCTCCTTCTGCACGCGGGTCATGTAGAGAATGTCCAACTCGGGCATCACCTCCTCCATCGTCGATACCTCGCGGAATTCCACCCCTTCGGTCTGGGTTTCGATCTCATGAAGCATATACTCGGGCAACCGCAGCTCGTCGGGGGCGATCAGCACCACCCGAATCCCTTCGTAGCGCGACATCGCCTTGATAAGCGAATGCACCGTGCGGCCGAATTTCAGGTCGCCGCAGAAGCCGATCGTCAGGTGATCCAGCCGCCCCTTCTCGCGCTTGATCGTCAGCAGGTCGGTGAGCGTCTGCGTCGGATGGCTGTGGCTACCGTCCCCGGCGTTGATGACCGGGATACCGGCATACTGCGAGCCGACCAGCGGCGCCCCCTCCTTGAAATGGCGCATGGCGATAATGTCGGCGAAGCAACGAATCACCCGGACCGTATCGGCGACCGTTTCGCCTTTCGACACCGACGACGAAGCGGCGTCCGAAAAACCGATGACGCTGCCGCCGAGCTCCAGCATGGCCGAAGTGAAACTCAGCCGCGTGCGGGTCGAAGGCTCGTAGAAGAGCGTCGCAAGTTTTTTGCCCTTGCAGGCTTCGCTGTATTTACCCCGATTGGCGATGATGTCTTCCGCCAGGGCGATGATCTGCCCGATCTCGGCGACCGACAGATCCGTAGGGTCGATTAAATGGCGCATAGCGGTTTATTTGTTGATCCAGCTTTCGTCCGAAGGATTGTCGCGGAAGGCGATCAGGCGCTGCCGATCCTCCGGCTTGATATACCCCTCCTCGGCCGCTACTTCGACCAGCGCATCGAGATTCGAAAGGCTATGGTTGATTACGTCGGCTGCAGCAAGCCGCACCAACCCTTTCTTCATACCGTACGTAAAAATGCTCACCACGCCCAGCACCTCGGCACCCGCCGCACGCAACGCCTCGACCACTTCGATGCACGATCCCGCCGTCGAAATCAAGTCTTCGATTACCACGACTTTCTGGCCCTTTTCGAGTTTGCCCTCGATCTGGTTTCCCCGACCGTGATCCTTCGAGCCGCTGCGGACATATCCCATCGGCAGGTCGAGGATCGTCGCGGCGATGGCCGCATGAGCGATGCCTGCCGTCGATGTTCCCATCAGCACCTCGCACGCGGGGAATTTCGCCTTCACCGTTTCCGCAATCGCGGCCTCGACCTTCTTCCGCACCTCGGGGGCGGTCAGAATCAACCGGTTGTCGCAATAAATCGGGCTTTTGATACCGCTCGCCCAGGTAAACGGCTGCTCGGGGCGCAGGAATACCGCACCGATCGAGAGCAGGCCTTTGGCAATTTCTCTTTCCATAACTATTTCTACATTCTTTAGATTGTCATTCCTTTTTCCGCAAAAACGGCTTTCCGCCTATCGCTCGTCGAGGGCCATACGGAGTACGGCCTCCACCTCGTCGGGCATAATACCGCCCTCGTGCACTTTCTTGTCCCCGACGTAAAATGTCGGTACGTAATAGTAGTCGTAACGGTCGGCCACTTCGGGTTCGGCCAGTTCGTCGATCATCCTGATTTCGATGCGGCCGTAAGGTTCCTGCCGCTGCAGTTCCTCCAGATAGCCCAGCGCCTTCTTGCAGAAGGGGCACCGGGGCTGATAGAAAAGTGTAACCGGTTTCATAACTTCCTTGATTTAGAGTAAAACTTATTTCCCGCTTGCAGCGATAATCAGCTTCTTCGGTCACCGCAATTCACCGCGCATTCCCTTCACACGATCCGGCAACTCCCGTGCCGACCGAAGTTCCGCGAACTCCACGCTCCCAAACCCATTTTAGACAACTGCCGCACGACACGAATCCCGTCCGCATCGCTCGATCCGGACCGCAAAACAGCCCCTCCTGCCGTACCGCCCGAAATACTCCCTTCTGTCGCACACTCTATTTCACGAACTCCTCCACGCACCGGCGATAGGCCGCCACGGGATCGGCTGCCGCCGTGATGGGACGCCCCACCACGATATAGTCCGAGCCGATCTCCCGCGCACGCGCGGGAGTCGTGACCCGCACCTGATCGGCCACCTCTCCGTCCGCAAAACGCACGCCGGGCGTGACGGTCAGGAACTCCCGCCCACAGGCCGCCTTCACCATACCGGCCTCCAGCGGAGAGCAGACCACGCCGTCCAAACCCGCTTCGCGGGTGTTCTGCGCATACTTGACGATCGTATCGTTGATCGGCGCCGAAATGAGCAGCTCGCGCTGCATACGCTCCTCCGAAGTCGAAGTAAGCTGCGTCACGGCGATCAGCAGCGGGCGCGTGCCGTCCGGACGGGTCAGCCCTTCGATCGCCGCACGCATCATCTCGATCGTGCCGGCCGCATGGACGTTGCACATGTCCACGTCAAGGCGCGAAAGCACGGCCATCGCCTTCTTGACCGTATTGGGAATGTCGTGCAGTTTCAGATCGAGGAAAATCCGGTGCCCCCGGCGCTTGATCTCACGCACGATTTCGGGCCCTTCGGCATAGAAAAGCTCCATGCCGATCTTCAGGAAAGGTTTGCGGGCCTCGTTCTTAAACAGATCGAGGAACCGGAAAGTCTCTTCGGCGCTGCTGAAATCGCAGGCGATGATTACGTCTCTGTTGGTCATATCTCTTGCTTCTTTATAATTTTCACAAAATTACTTCACGATGCCGATAATATCGGACAGCCGTTCGATCCCCAGCCGCTCCATTTCGCGGGGCAACGCCTCGACGATCTCCTTGCAGGCATAAGGGTTCCGCAGGTTGGCGGCCCCCACCTGTACGGCCGTCGCCCCGGCCATCATCATTTCGATAACGTCGCGGGCCGTTTCCACGCCACCGCAACCCATCACCGGAATCCGGCAAGCCCGGGCTACCTGATAAACCATCCGCACGGCCACAGGGAAGATCGCCGCACCGGAAAATCCGCCCATTACGTTGGCGATGATCGGCTTGCGGCATTTCACGTCGATCCGCATGCCCAGCATCGTATTGATCAGGCAGATGCCGTCGGCACCGGCCTCCTCGCACGCCCGGGCGATCGCCACGATGTCCGTCACGTTAGGACTGAGTTTGATATAGACCGGTTTGGTGGTCACGGCTTTCACGGCACGCGTCACCTCGGCCGCCGCTTCGGGCGACGTGCCGAAGCTCATGCCGCCGTGCCGCACGTTGGGACAGCTTACATTGACCTCGATCAAACCGACCTGTTCCTCCTTGTCGATCCGCTCGCAGCAATAGGCATACTCCTCGACCGAAAAGCCGCTGATATTGGCGATCACGGGTTTATGGAAAAAAGTCTTCAGGCGCGGCAGCTCTTCGGCGATCACGGCGTCGATGCCGGGATTCTGCAGTCCCACGGCGTTGATCATCCCCGCCTCACATTCGGCGATGCGGGGCGTGGGATTGCCGAAGCGCGGTTCGCGCGTGGTGCCCTTGAACGAGAACGAACCGAGGATGTTGATGTCGTAAAAATCCCGGAATTCGTTGCCGTATCCGAACGTACCGCTGGCCGGAACGACCGGGTTGTCCAGCTTCAGACCGCTCAGGGTGACGGACATATCCGGGGCAGGTTTTCCTGCCGGCCGGTTCTGTGCGATGAACTGCTTGCTTACCATATGATCTCCCCTTTCGTTAATACGGGGCCCTCCTTGCAGATGCGTTTGTTGCCGTATTTCGTTTTGCACGAACAGCCCATGCAGGCGCCGAAACCGCATCCCATACGCTCCTCGAACGACAGCTGGCCGTCCTGCGCGACCGAGTCGCACAGCGCGCGCAGCATCGGCAGCGGGCCGCAGGCATAGAAGTAGTCGAAGTCGATGCCGTCGCGGTAAATCGCCTCCCCGGCGGCAAAGGCGGCTTCGACAGCCTCGTTGCCGTACCCGGCCACCACCGGCTCGACGGGATAGAGGATCGCCACGTCGGCGACGTGGTATCCCTGCGACAGGATATAACTCAGGCGCTCGGTACACTCCAGCAACCCGTCCATCTCGTCCCAGTAAGGCTCGTGGAAATGGTTGCAGGGCGCCGCCCACTCCCACCAGCCCCCCATGGTCGTATAGTAAAGCCCGTGCAGGCTCAGCAGATTC
>OGGA01001682.1_pt1 | contig 11140 bp, 6 predicted proteins | sample 1571041 | NCBI WGS metagenome assembly OGGA01 (sample SAMEA2582057, study PRJEB24529) | metagenome | biome: Human gut stool | place: China | collected 2011 | reverse complement strand
GATAAAGAAAAAGCGATGGGTATCGGCGGCGGTCCGACTTTCGCGAGCGGCAGTATCGATGCAATGAAAACTGAACTGTCTAAATATGAAAAAGAATTATCCACAAAACCTGTCGGACAAGCCTCTATAGAATTGCAGGTTAAGATTGACAAGTTAAAGAGCCAAATCGAAGGCGTAAAAATCTGGATTGAAAAGGAAGCTTTTAAGAACGCTCATGGTGAGATCAATGTAGGTGTAGTTCCTGCTTCCGATGCCGGACGTGCTCTTGGGCAAATGGCAGAAGATTTTCAGAATGAAGAGAATCGTAAACATCCCAAGCAAAAACCGGAGACATTAACGCATGGCTATATCAAGAAGATGAAACTTCCTGAATTTGATATGCCTAAGCTGGAACCTAAAAAATCAGGTTTTGAACAATGGAATGATGCTGTAGACAAAGCTTATCAGAAAAATCAGGATTTAGTAGAAGGCATGAGTGGTATCGGGAGTGTGATGGGCAGTCTTGGACAGGCGGTAGGCGGTGCCGCAGGTGAATGGTTGAACTGGGGCGCAAATGTAGTGCAAGCTGTTGCTGCGGCTATTCCGCAAATTACGACTTTATTGGGATTACAGACCACACAAGTTGCAGCTAATACGGCAGTTGCAGGTTCCGGCGCCGCAGCTTCAACAGCAAGTATTCCCGTTGTTGGTCCTATTTTGGCTATTGCCGCTGTAGCTAGCGTCTTGGCAGCTCTGGCAAGTCTTCCGAAGTTCGCAAATGGTGGACTGGCTTATGGTCCTACAATGGGGCTTTTCGGAGAGTATTCCGGTGCACAAAATAATCCGGAAGTAATTGCTCCACTTAACAAACTTCGTCAACTGATCCAGCCGTCCGGCGGTATGGGTGGAATTGTAAAATTCGAAATAGACGGTAGAATACTTCGCGGTGTTTTAAATAAGGTAGACCGTTATAATCAACGTACAAGATAAGGCAATGGAAAAGCAATTAAGATATCAGGGAGAATTCTTTAGCGTGGCAGGTGTGCTGTGGCGAGTGGAAATATGGCAGGATGCAGACGTTCCTTATCCTGCTGTTGCGGAACTCCGCTTTCCATCGGAAAGTCCGTTGGTCTTTGAATGGGCGGAAACGGATAAACTTGAACCTGTGCAGGGAAGTGCCGCTACCTTGGAAATAGTCAGCAAGGTAGACCGGCAGTATAAAGACCTATATACGGTTGAAGCCGGGAGTATTCGTATGGACGCGTATCGGAATGATATTTTATATTGGAGCGGCACATTGGATACGGAAATCTACGAAGAACCATTCTCTTATGAAAATGAATATGAAGTGAAGTTAACTTTCAGTGACTTTGCTTTGCTTGACCGGATGAACTTCTCTTTGAGAGGAACACGATCAATAAGCGGTTTGCTTGACAATCTTATAACTGAAACTAAAATTAATTACCAGCGGTTTGAAAGATATATATCAACTACCTGTCGTTCGGTTTCCGGTGAGATGCTGGATGGTGTAGGTATCAGCTGTGAAAATTTCTATGATGAAGAGGGAGTGCCGTTAACTATGCGGGAAGTACTTGATGAAATACTCCGTCCATTTGCTTTGCGCCTGATCCAACGTGAAGGGAAACTGTTTATTTACGATTTGAATGCTGTCCAAACAGATTTAAAACCCGAACAAATTCGTTGGGAAAGTGATGATGCAGTATTGGGAGTCGACAAAATATATAAGAATGTGACTCTGACTTTCAGCCCTTATCCGCAAAAGAGCCTTTATTCTACTACATTGACTGAAAAGATGCTCGATGAGGGCGCAGAACGGTATTATGTGGCAAAAGATTTGAGTAGAAGTCCATTTATTGATAATAATATCGGTTTCATGATCGACCTCAAAAAAACGGCTGGGGTAAGTGAAGAACTGGAGATCAGAACAGACAAAGCCCTGCTCTTCAGAATAATTCCTGTCTTTTCAGGAGGTGAGGCTTTCGGAATAGCCTCACGTGTCCGAAATGTTTATAAAACGCCACTGACTATTGTAACAGAGACACCTATAGATACTTCGGGAAGCGATTATGGGGCACCCTGGCTTTTTAAAGTGCGACGTACTATGTCATTGCCTGAAACTCATGTTGTATTTAATTTTGCTTCTCCGGGTGTCGTTTTAGATGGAAAATCCTGTTTGACAGATATAATGCTACGATTGAAAGTCGAAGCTATGATTGACGGTAGATATAACCCATTTGAAGAAGCGTCAGCATTGAATGGGAAGAGTGCTTATGAGGAAATGCAGGATATCAAAGAGTATAATATATCATACATATTGCGAGTTATTGATACGGATGGTAATATAAAAATGCACTATGAGAACAGAGTCTATGATAAGGAGTCTGAAGAAGAAGGTTTTTTCCGGTACTATAAAGAGATTAATGGAAAATGGGTGGATGGAGATATAGAACCGGGTACTCCTAAAATGACTTCTCTAAGATACTATGACAGTGGCGGATATACCGGATGGAGAGGTGGATGGCAGATGAATCGCGTTGGATACCTGCGTTCATATATTCCACGTTCAGCATCGGGAGAAGGTGACCTTATACCTATTCCGATCGGATGTCAAGGATGCACGCTGGAATTGACAGTTGTGAGTTGCTTTTCACGTGTGGTTAATCCTCATAAGCATAACAGGCTTACAACTGACTCTTATACGACTCCACGATGGGTTTTATTTAAAATCCCGGAATTGACTTTGGTCAATCAATACGGTAAGGAAGTGGACGGCAATGACATTGAATATAAAACATGGCTCAATTCCTCTGCAAAAGAGGAAAAGAAGATTGAAACGATTGTAGGCACTCCACGAACCTCTGCAAATTTTGGTATGGGGATGCTCATGGATGTTTCATCACGTACGACATTGACTACTTTCACTCGTGCCGGAGTAACTGCGTCGATAGAAAAACTTTTGATTGGTACATGGTATAGTAATTATAGCAGACGTATGAATATGCTTTCCGGTACTGCGCGCCTCTTAAATAATTTTGGAATATATACAGACGTGAATGAACCCGGTACATATTTGATGGTAGGTGATGTTCAGGATGTACGTGAAGATGAAAGTAACGTGAAATTGGCTGAAATAACCCCTGATAATTTTGAAGGGATAGAATATGAATAAAGACATAACCAACAATGAAAGAAAAATATAATATTGTCATATCAGAACGTCAGGCTGTTCCACGTAGCAAACGAATGCGTGAATCTGGACAGTCCATTTCATCCGCAGCTGTACTGGTTTCCGGTTCAAGTGGGGGAAACTCTTCCTGTGACGGTCATACACATACGAATCTGCCTGCCTTGGAACGTATTGGCTTTGATGAGAATGATGATAAATATTTGACGGTCCGCGTTGGCAGTGTGGATGATGGTACCGGTGAGTTGATTATTACTCATGAGAGAGCAAAGGCAGGTTATGCAGACAAGGCTCATGATTTGGATGATGATAGTCCGGTGAATGAGAGATTCCTTCGTAAGGATATAGATGATGAGACAGCGTTTTTGCTCAAATTGTTGGGTGGACTAATTGTAGATAACGGGCTAGACGTAACAAAGGGCATTTCTACAGATACGTTGACTGCAACGACAGCAACAACGCAAATACTCAACGTTCTTGATAAACTGATTGCGAAATCAGCGACTTTTTCCGACAATGTGACTGTATCTAAGAAAACGACAACGCTAAACTTACTCGTTCAAGAGCTTGCAGAAATACACGATCTAAGCGTATCTCACGTTGCAACTTTAATGGGTACAATAGTAAAGGACTATATATCTTCCGAGTCTTTTGTCAGTGGTTTTGGCGGCGAAGGAATGAAGATATACAAAGCGGTCACGGGTGACTGGAACATGGAAATTGATAATCTTACAGTTCGAAAGATATTTTCTGTGTTTGAATTGGTCGTTCAAAAGATAACTTATCAGGGTGGTATGATTATTCGTTCCGCCGCGGGTGGTAAATTGACCAAAGTGATCGACGGCGGTTCATATTGGAGATGCGAGCATGATAGCACGGATGATTTTGTTCAAGACGATCAAATAATATGTCAGGCGTTCACGGGTACGGCAACAAAACGTTATTGGCGTTTAGTTACTTCTGCCGGAGCGGGCTATTTTAATCTATCTAAAGTAGACTGTGAAGAAGGAAGCGGAATGCCCGAAACCGGAGATAATGTGTCAGTATTAGGCAACAGAACTAACACTGCTAGACAAAAAGCACAAATAGATTGCGCTGTTGGTGATTCCGCACCTTATCGGGATGACTACGACGGAATTAATTCCTATTCGCTTGTAAATCGGTTGATTACACGTACCGGAAATCTTAACGGTATTACTGATGCTGTATTCGGTATATTGACCGGCTCCGGTTTGTACGGCACTAATGTTTATTTAAAAGGCACATTTGTACTCCATTCCGGAAAGAAAATAGAGGAAGCAATCGACGATGTTAAAAACGATCTAAATGGAAGAATAACCGATGTAGAGACGAACTTTGAAATTCGTGAAGGACAAATTTCTTCTAAGATTAAAGAAGTTAATATTGCCGTATCGAACGCGAAACAGAGCGAAACGAACGCTTCCGGTTCGGCTACATCCGCCGGAGTTTCTGCAAATAACGCGTCTAAAAGTGCCACGGATGCACAAGGAGCAGCGACTAATGCCGGGAAGATATTGGAGGAAGTAACATTAAAAGAAAGTTCTGTAACTCAAACAGCCGGAGAAATTTCTACAAAAGTAACCGAAGTTAATAAAAAGGTAACCGAGGCGAATACTGCCGCTACAAATGCGAAAAACTCCGCTACGTCTGCATCCGGTTCTGCCGGAACTGCATCCGGTAAAGCGGGCGAGGCTGCAAATTCGGCAGCTAATGCAAAACAATCTGCAGATAATGCGGCGAAAGTCCTCGAAGATGTGACTTTGAAAGAAAGCTCTATCACCCAGACCGCCGGAAACATAACATTGCAGGTTACGGAAGTCACGAAGAAAGTAGTAGAAGCGAATACCGCCGCTACAACCGCTTCAACTAAGGCAGCAGAAGCATCTACAAGTGCCGGAACAGCTTCAACCAAAGCAGGGGAAGCATCTACCTCTGCAACTAATGCGAAAAACAGTGCTTCTACTGCTAGCACTAAAGCGGGAGAAGCTTCTACTTCCGCGGCAAATGCGAAAAATTCAGCAGATAGTGCAGCGGCAAAGCTCACTACCATTTCCCAAAAAGAATCTAGTATCAATCAGACGGCAAGTAGTATCACATTACAAGTTAAAGAGGTGACAACTAAAGCTAATGAAGCTGCTAATTCTGCAACAACCGCCGCAACTAAAGCGGGTGAGGCTGCTAGTTCAGCAACTAATGCGGCAAAAAGTGCTACAGACGCAAAGGCACTTCTCGATAATGTAGATGGCAAGTATGTAACCAAGACGGTATACGATTCAGAAATTAAGGTGTTAAGCGATAGTATTAATCTGAAAGTTGAAAAGACAGATTTCAACGTATTAGGATCACGTGTTGCTGCTGCGGAAGCGTCTATAAGTGCCCAAGCCGGACAAATTGCGCTAAAAGCCTCTCAATCATCCGTTAATGACTTAACCGGAAGAATGAGTACCGCCGAAAGTAGTATTACCCAGAATGCAGAGCAAATCAGCTTGAAAGTAACATCCACCGAAGCGGGTAATATTGCCGATGGCAAAGTTAATGCCCTAAAAAGTGATCTTCAGGCAACCGGAATAGACATAGTAAATCGAAAAGTAACCGTAACTGCCGATACCTTCCGCGTACAAGACAACTACGGAAACGCGATAGCGGTATTTAAAATCAATACTGCCGGAAAGCCTATTCTTAGGGCTGAAAATATAGATGTTGATAATCTTGTCGTTAAAAAACTTGCCGCTGTTGATGGCACTATTGGAGGCTTTAAGATTTCTGCTAATAGTATAGGGACAGGTTCTACCAGTATACCAACTATAGATAAAAAGGAGATGTTTCTTTACGATGATATGATTGGTTTTAATAGTAAAAATAGGCAAGTTATTGTAGGTCCGTTTAGTACAATGGGAGTCGATTATTTAGGAAGATTCTACGATCACCGTTCAAGACCTTATGATATAAATAGGGGTGTATCTATTAGTGTAACCGGAGGACGAGATAATATAGCACTTGCTATTGATGGTGGCATTGTAGTTGATGGCAAAAGAGGGATTGATGAATATATTGAAATCGCCCAGGTATGGTATAATGGGAGTACACGAACTAAAGTATTACAATTTAAAAATGGAATTTTATGGAGTGCAACTTGGTAATAATATTTAAATCACATAATTATGAAAATAGACTTTAGAGAAATTCAAGTAAAAGACATCGAAGGGAATAACAGTACCGTTGATATTGCAAAAATGTTAGGCAATACGATCTATCAGAAAACCGCCGATTTGGGTGAGTTGGAACTAGCTCAACAAATCTACAAGAACGGTGAAGTAGAAGTATCTCCCGAACAGGCGGAAAGTATTAAAAAATATGGGAGTACGGGGTTCGTCGCTTTTGTTCAGGTAGCGGTTAATGAAGCTTTATCGGTAGAATAATTCAGTTTCAATCACTTTTATTAAAGACATGAACAATATTGATTCAATCATCATCCACTGTTCGGCTACACGTGCTGGACAAGCTTTCAAAGCAAAAGACATTGATCGAATGCATAGAGATCGAAACTTTTCTATGATTGGTTATCACTATGTCATTGACTTAGATGGTACCATCGAAGAAGGAAGACCTCTATCAATGGAAGGTGCCCATTGTAATACTAAAGGCACCTCTGGTATATCATACAATAAACATAGCGTAGGAATTTGCTATGTAGGTGGTTTAGACGCCAACGGTAACCCAGCAGACACACGTACTCCTGCACAAAAAATTGCACTAATCGAGTTGGTCTCCCGACTCAAAAGTCAATTCAAGATCACAGAAGTACTAGGTCACAGAGATACTTCTCCAGATCTGAATGACAATGGCATCGTAGAGTCAAAGGAATGGATTAAATCCTGCCCCTGCTTCGACGCTGCAATTGAATTCGGCTACTCTCCTGCAGTTGTTATACGACCATAAGAAAGTTTGTACGAGCATGCAGTGTTTTGTACCAAAGTGTACAAAGACTGTACGCTCGTTATTTACTGGTTTTCAGACTAATAGAAATACATTGTACAAATGTACAATTTAAAATGCAAAACAGTTGAAACACTGCATTCCCTCTTGCTTACTCTCGTTTAAAACATGGGCATACACTAAAGTCTCTTTTAAATCAGAATGTCCTAGTATCTCTTTCAAGGAAGCTATATCTTTAGTCTTACGCAAAAAAATAGTTGCAAAAGTATGTCTACCAACTTTATGTGTAATGTTCTTCTCTATTCCAGCAATAGCAGCTATTTCTTTCAGGAATCTATTCATCGTTTGATCAGCTGGCAGTTTCTCAAAAACAATACCCTTTTTTCTGGTACCAACAATATTTTTCAGCAATGTACGAAGTGGATCCGATATAGGTACTTGAATAGGAAATGGTTTTCTTTTCTTTAGCTTCATTCGGAAATAAGTCAATGTATCATCTGTAAACTGCTCAAGAATCAATTTCTTTGCATCCCCTATGTGCAAAGAGCTAAAACATAAAAACAAAAACATTTCTAATGTTTTATGATGTTTATAGTCTAGTTCTCCATCCATATATAACCCCATCAAAGTTTGTAACTCATCTTCTTGCAAATACTCACCACCAGGAATTCCTTTCTTTATCTTCCAGTTCTTAAAAGGATTCTCATCCATATATCCAGCATTGTATGCAGCTAAAACATACTTCTTTATTGTGGCCATGTTTTTGTTTGCGGTATTTTGATTATTTCCAAGTCCAGTCATCAGATGAAAGAAATACTCATCAACCCACTCCCTGGTTATATCATCAAAATAGAGATTAGGATTATATTCTTGCAGCTTTTTGATAACCGATAAGTTCGTCTTAAAAGTTGAATATTCAAGTTTAAACGATTCTTTTTTTTGATAGTCTCGTATGAACTCGAAAAAAGTATTGTAATCGGTTGGTCGATGATATGCTTTAAGAAAAGCATCGCGAGTAAGTTTGCGATCACGAAGTCGGTATTTTACAAAAACATTGTTTATTCTGGCTAATATGTTTTCTATAATCAGTTTTTTGTCATTGCACTGTTTGTCTCCTACTCCTACACACCTCTTCTTATCATTCCAGTTTTTCAAATCAACAGAGACTTTCGTTGAAAAGTTTACTTTTTCACGATTAACGTAAAAAGATAACCAAACGACTCCGGTAGATGGGTCGCTTCCGTATGTTCTTAGATATATTTTTATAGTTACCATAATCTACAATGGTCCCTTTTTACAGGTAAGAATTGATAATCGGTCTACACCTGCACAGTTTGTTACACAAATACAGAAGTAGTTAATTGTTTGTGTGTCAACAAATAACAAATGCCGGACACATTTCTGTATCCGGCATTTTGCCTTCTTCGAGGTTCCTGGCGGATTCGAACCGCCGTACACGGTTTTGCAGACCGCTGACTAAGCCACTCATCCAAGGAACCATTATTTCTCGTTTGCGGTTGCAAAGGTAGTACAAATTTTGAAACTACCAACTATCCGCAGCAATTTTTCTTTGTACTTTTTTTCTTTACATCACACTCTCTGCGTTTCTTCTCCATCATATCCTTTAGTTCACAGCCACTTACGCAGCTGTCACAAGGATTCTGATTTTCCCGCGTACGACGAAAAAAAAGAAATATTCCATATACGACACGGGCAATGCAGAGCACAACGAGTACTCCGACTACCCACTCTTGCCAATTATTCATACAAACAATCCTCCAATCTGATAAACAGCAAATGATACAAGCCAAGCTAATGCCGTTGTATAGCAGGCAGCAAAAAGCGCCCATTTCCAACTACCCGATTCCTGTTTTATAGCCGCTATCGCCGCAATACACGGGAAGTAAATCAATACAAACAACATATAACAGAAAGCAACCAATGGAGTAATCGGAATTCGTTCTGCCAAACTTACTGAATCAGCATCCGGATCATCTGCATATAAGACACCTAATGTACTTACTACCAATTCTTTCGCTCCCACACCGGAAAGCAAGCCAATACCTAGTTTCCAATCAAATCCCAGTGGTTTTATAACTGGCTCTATACCACGTCCCAACTGGCCGATATAAGAATTTTCCTGCTGCTCGGCAACTGTTTCATAAGCATCATGATTCGGATAATACCCCAAGAACCAGATTATAATAGAAGCAATCATAATAATGCCTCCCATCTTTTTCAAATACTGCGCTCCCTTTTCCCATGTGTGACGGAAGATCGATTTTGCTGTCGGCATCCGGTAAGGTGGAAGTTCCATTACAAATGGAGTATCATCACCCTTCACCAGAAACTTGCTAAACAAGCGGGCCATTACCACAGCCAGTACAATACCAATCACATAAATACTTAACAACACCAGACTTGCATTGTTCGGGAAGAAAGCACCCACCAACAATAAATAAATTGGCAGACGCGCACTGCAAGACATCAAAGGATTTACCAACATTGTAATAAGACGGCTCTTCCGGTTCTCAATAGTACGGGAAGCTATAATAGCAGGTACATTGCATCCAAATCCCATAATCAAAGGAATGAATGATTTTCCGTGCAATCCCATTTTATGCATGATTTTATCCATGATAAAAGCTGCACGAGCCATATAACCCGAATCTTCCATAAGAGAAATGCAGAAATACAAAATCAAGATATTCGGCAAAAAGACAATAACCGCTCCTACCCCACCAATAATTCCATCAATCAGCAAATCTTTAAATGGACCTTCCGCCATATTATTGCGTAACAAGTCACCAATCTGCTCGACAAGCCATTCAATCCCCATCATCGGATATTCTCCAATGACAAACGTACCTTCAAACATCAGATACATAAAAAGGAAGAAAATAGGAAATCCCCAGACACGGTGAGTTACGATCGAATCCAGCACTTTTGTTGTCTGCGCCTGCTCCAAGTGATTATCTGTGAATGTCTCCTTCAGTGCACCACTGATAAATCCATATTTAGCATCCGTAATAGCCGATTCACAATCCTCATTCATTGTGTCCTGAACACGCTTCGACATCTTGTCGCGGACATGGAAAATTTCATCCGCATTCGGCAATGTGCGTACAATACGCTCAATGTCAGGATCATTCTCCAACAATTTAATGGAGAGGAAACGGGTAGAATATTTATGCCGGATAAACTCGTTCTTGGACACTTCACTTTTTACAGCTTCAATCGCTTTTTCGATATCAGGACCATGATTGATATGAATATGCCGGAAGACACGCCCCGTCTTTTTATGTTCACGTACATAATCTTCCAAATGCTCTTCCTCGTGGTTCTTACGATCTTCCAGAGAATCATGCCATTCGGTCAAATCCTTAAGAACTTCCGGATTCATATTTCCCTGTTTATCAAAGAAGTCTACTCCTTCATACAGATTGATAACAACATGAAACAAGGTATCCAATCCACGATTTTTCTTACTGACAGTAGGCAACATCGGCACCCCGAACAACTTACTCAACAGATGATAATCCAATGTATTTCCACTGGCTTCCAACTCATCATAAATATTCAGAGCTACCACCATGCGGACATTCATATCTATCAATTGAGTAGTCAGATATAAGTTTCGCTCCAGATTAGAGGAATCGACTACATTAATAATCACGTCCGGAGTTTCATCGATAATATGACGACGCACATAGATTTCTTCCGGCGTATAAGCAGACAAAGAATAAGTTCCCGGCAAATCGACAATACGGAAATGATAGCCTTCGAAATCAAAATAACCTTCTTTGGCATCCACGGTTACGCCGCTGTAGTTTCCAACATGCTCATGAGCACCGGATGCAAGATTAAATAAAGAAGTCTTGCCACTGTTCGGGTTTCCGACCAAAGCAACATTAATGGTACGGCGTTTACCTAACGCCAACCGTTTCATATCTTCTTCTTTTACAGAAACATCTTCAGGCAAACCTTCGTGATAAATAG
>OGGA01001668.1_pt1 | contig 11246 bp, 6 predicted proteins | sample 1571041 | NCBI WGS metagenome assembly OGGA01 (sample SAMEA2582057, study PRJEB24529) | metagenome | biome: Human gut stool | place: China | collected 2011 | reverse complement strand
TTGTTGAGAAACTTACTGAGAAACATGTACTTTAATTCAAAAAAAGAAAAGTGTGGTGAAAAGTGATGAATTTAGCAGAATATAAGGGTGTATATGTCTTTGCACAGCAGGTAGACAATCAGATCAGCAGCATCGCTCTGGAGCTGATCGGTAAAGGTAAAGACCTGGCAAAAGATTTAGGAACAACTGTAACAGCAGTTTTAGTTGGTTCCAACGTAAAAGGTCTTGCAGACGAACTCGGTGAGTACGGTGCAGACAAAGTTATCGTTGTTGACGATCCGGAATTAAAGGATTACAGAACTGAGCCGTATACTCATGCGATCACAGCTGTTATCAACGAGTTCAAGCCGGACATCTTCTTAATCGGTGCTACAGCAATCGGTCGTGACCTTGGCCCGCGTGTTTGCGCACGTATCCATACAGGTCTTACAGCAGACCGCACACAGCTCGATATCGGAGATTTCCCGCTCGTAGCTATGCCGGGTAAAGAGCAGAAACATGGTCAGCTCCTTATGACCCGTCCGGCATTCGGCGGCAACATCGTTGCAACGATTGTAAACCCGGAACACCGCCCGCAAATGGCAACCGTTCGCGAAGGTGTGATGAAGAAAGAAATCCTCTCCCCGACTTATCAGGGAGAAGTGATCCGCCACGACGTGAAGAAATACGTTGCCGACACGGATTATGTAGTGAAGGTAATCGAACGCCATGTGGAAAAAGCCAAGAACAACCTGAAAGGTTCTCCGATTATCGTAGCCGGCGGTTACGGTGTAGGTTCGAAAGAAAACTTCGACTTGCTGTTCGACCTGGCTAAAGAACTTCATGCTGAAGTAGGTGCCAGCCGTGCCGCTGTGGATGCAGGTTATGCAGAGCACGACCGTCAGATTGGACAGACAGGTGTCACGGTTCGTCCAAAACTTTACATTGCCTGCGGTATCTCCGGACAGATTCAGCATATCGCCGGTATGCAGGAAAGTGGTATCATCATCTCTATCAACAACGACCCGGACGCTCCGATCAACACGATTGCCGATTATGTAATCAACGGAACGATTGAAGAAGTTGTACCGAAGATGATTAAGTATTATAAACAAAATAGTAAGTAAGGAACAATGGCTAATTATTATACAGACATACCGGAACTCAAGTATCACTTGAACAATCCGATGATGAAGCGTATTTGCGAACTGAAAGAACGCAATTACAGAGATAAAGATGAATTCGATTATGCTCCGCTGGACTTCGAAGATGCCGTAGACTCTTACGACAAAGTACTGGAGATCACAGGAGAAATCACAGGAGAAATCATTGCTGCCAACGCAGAAGGCGTTGACGAAGAAGGCCCTCACTGCGCCAACGGACGTGTAGAATATGCTTCGGGTACGAAACAGAACCTCGACGCCATGGTGAAAGCCGGCTTGAACGGTATGACCATGCCCCGTCAGTTCGGCGGACTGAACTTCCCGATTACTCCGTACACCATGTGTGCAGAAATCGTAGCGGCTGCTGATGCCGGTTTCGGCAACATCTGGTCATTGCAGGACTGCATCGAAACATTATACGAATTCGGTAATGCCGACCAACACAGCCGTTTCATCCCCCGCATCTGCCAAGGCGAAACAATGTCTATGGACTTGACGGAACCGGATGCAGGCTCCGACCTTCAGTCGGTCATGCTGAAAGCGACTTACAGCGAAAAAGACGGCTGCTGGTTGCTGAACGGTGTAAAACGCTTCATTACTAACGGTGACGCGGATATCCACCTCGTACTGGCACGTTCGGAAGAAGGAACTAGAGACGGTCGCGGTTTGTCTATGTTCATCTATGACAAGCGTCAGGGGGGAGTTAATGTCCGTCGTATCGAAAACAAACTCGGTATCCACGGTTCTCCTACTTGCGAACTGGTATACAAGAATGCAAAAGCCGAACTTTGCGGTGACCGTAAGCTTGGCTTGATTAAATATGTAATGGCGTTGATGAACGGTGCCCGTCTGGGTATTGCCGCACAATCGGTAGGATTGAGCCAGGCTGCTTACAACGAAGGATTGGCTTATGCCAAAGACCGCAAACAGTTCGGAAAGGCAATTATCGAATTCCCGGCTGTTTATGATATGCTTGCCATCATGAAGGGTAAGTTGGATGCAGGACGTGCACTACTGTATCAAACAGCACGCTACGTAGACATCTACAAAGCACTGGATGACATCGCCCGCGAACGTAAACTGACTCCGGAAGAACGTCAGGAACAGAAGAAATACGCCAAACTGGCCGACAGCTTCACTCCGCTTGCCAAAGGTATGAACTCCGAATATGCCAACCAGAATGCTTACGACTGTATACAGATACACGGTGGCTCGGGCTTCATGATGGAATATGCTTGCCAACGCATCTACCGCGATGCACGTATCACCAGTATCTACGAAGGTACAACTCAGTTGCAGACCGTAGCCGCTATCCGTTACGTAACGAATGGCTCTTACATCGCTACTATACGCGAGTTCGAGGCTATCCCCTGCTCACCGGAAATGGAACCGCTGATGTCTCGTCTGAAAAAAATGGCAGATAAGTTCGAAGCAAGTACCAACGCAGTGAAAGAAGCACAAGATCAAGAACTGCTCGACTTCACAGCCCGCAGATTAATGGAAATGGCTGCCGACATCATCATGTCTCACCTGCTGATTCAGGATGCAAGCAGATCTTCCGAACTGTTCTCTAAATCTGCACACGTATATCTGAACTATGCGGAAGCAGAAGTGGAAAAACATGCTAACTTTATCAGCAACTTCGATAAAGAAGACTTGGCTTTCTATAAGAAGTAACAGAATATTATACAACGCAAGGGCTGGATTTGCCTGCTCGAATATGATAATCTTTACGTATTCGGGCGGACAAATCCGGTCCTTTCTGTTTGATATCCCCTCCCCTTCGTTCGAACCGGCTATGTCTCACCCAATTAAGTTTCTCTATATCTATAAAAATATACCCCACTTATTTCTACTTTTTCTCATTATTATTCCATACATTTGTCTGTCAGGAAATAGGCAATCATTTACAACAATTAAAAGAGAATAATATGGCATTTAGACTCAGGCCTTTACATGAGGACACACTACAATTTGCTGGCTTATCAAACACACAAATTCTGATTTTAGCCCTTGAAGCTTCTCAAAAGTTAGAATGGAATATTGAAGAACTCACTCTTGAAGGTGTCCGTTTTGATGTCCCTATGAGTATAAAATCCCATGGAGAGGAAATCACAGTCTCTATTCAGGAAGGAAGTGACGGAGAAATATCTGTTCGCAGTCAAAGCATTGCCATGCAACTGGTAGACTATGGCAAGAACAGAAAAAACATCCAAAGTTTGCAGAAGGCAATGGAAGAAATAAAATCAACTCTTTCTCCGGAAGAATTAGAGCAAAAAGCCAAAAAACTGGAAGATGATTTTAACCGGCCGTTGACCGAGGAAGAAGAAGCATATCTCAAAGAAATAGAAAAGAAATCATCCTTTATCAGTTTCTTCATTCCCCGGAAAGGATTTATAGCGACTCCTATCCTAATGGACCTTAATCTTCTGATCTTTATCTTAATGGTGGCTTTCGGAGTGGGAATCCTGGAACCTTCCACACTGGCCTTACTGAAATGGGGGGCTGATTTTGGACCGCTAACCCTTACCGGAGATTGGTGGCGCGCCATAACCTGCAACTTCATACATATCGGCGCTTTCCACTTGCTGATGAATATGTATGCTTTCATGTATATCGGACTTTGGTTGGAGGACCTGATAGGAACGCGGCGTATGTTCATCTCCTATCTGCTCACCGGGGTTTGTTCGGCAGCCTTCAGTCTTTATATGCACGCCGAAACAATCAGTGCCGGAGCTTCAGGAGCGATCTTCGGACTTTACGGCATCTTTCTGGCTTTCCTCCTTTTTCACCACATCCCGAGAGCACAACGGAAAGCATTATTAATTAGTATCCTTCTTTTCGTAGGCTACAATCTGGTATATGGCATGAAAGCAGGAATCGATAATGCCGCACATATCGGTGGATTGCTCAGTGGCTTTCTTTTGGGAATCATTTATGTAATCAGTTACAGATTTGAGAAGAAGGATGCACAAAGAACTATTTCTATTGTAGGGGAACTGGGGATCTTCGGAATCTTCCTGTTCAGTTTCCTCGGACTTTGCCAGAACATCCCTTCAACATATCGGGAAATACGTAAGGAATGGGAAAGCGGAATCGTGGAAGCTTATCTTAACGGTGAACTGGAAGAGGAAAATGACAACCAGCCTGCAACGAATACGCCAAGCAAGTCGTCCACCCTGCAAATGCCACCTTATACCCCTGTCGGCAACAATGACACATGGCTTTCTTTCTATGATGCAACAACAAATTTCAGTTGCCAATATCCTACAAACTGGCATAAGATAACAGGTGCGCGAGGACTGACTCCCACTGCGGAACCTCCTTTTCTAATGCTCGTCAATGGAGGAAACCAATTAACTGCCGTCGCGCTTACCTATGACACACGGAAAGAGTTTGAACGCATAAAAGAACTGACACTCCTGCTCCCGAGAAATACAAATGGAGAGCCTTCGGAGGATTATAAACAAAGCAACGTAACGATCAACGGCCTGCCTATGACACAGACCTCGAATCCATTGCATATCGGAGCTCCCGATGAGCCAGGGCATGACGTACAGCAAATTGCATTACGTTATTTCCAGGAAGATCAACTAAGAGTCTTTTCCATAGTAATGCTTGTCTACGACAAGGAAGCACAAGCAGACTTGGAAGCTATTGTATCAAGCATTCAAATAACCAAATAAAGTAAACAATGAGAGTATACATTCAAGTAAAACAACTGGGAAAGCGAAAGTGCTGCATTGAAAAGCTACCCGTCGACTTTTCTGTTCCTCCCACCAATGTGCAGGAGTTGATTGCAAGTATTGTCAGCTGGCAAGTAAGCAAATATAACGATCGCCTGCAACAGAGTGAAGTATTGCAATATCTCACCCGGGAAGAAGTTGAGGACAAGGCTGCCTCCGGAAAGGTAGGCTTCGAAGTAAACTATAACGGCAGACCGGCCGCAGAAACTGAAGCAATCGTCAATGCGCTGCAATCTTATGAGGACGGAATTTTCCGTATCTTTATAGATGACACGGAAGCAGGCGGGCTTTCTTCTCCTGTTGTATTAAAAGAAGAAACTACACTGACCTTTATCCGACTGACTATGCTATCGGGAAGATTATGGTAAGTATCTATAATAACCCCCAAAAAACAGATAATCATGAGAATCATTTACAATGAAGATTTGAATAAACGAATCATCCCGTATGTGGACAAATTAATAAAGAATAAAAAAAAGCTGGATAAAGAAACGGCTGTTCTCTTCGATGTATTCATTCAATATCTTGACATGGATACCCGCTACGGGACGTATGGCGAGCAATTGGAACCTTGTATCACCGAAATCATCCGAGAGGAAAGTATCAGGAATGTCGCCCATCTTTTTGACGGAAAACTAAATAAACTACTTCTCTACTTATTGGGGGACGAATATGCCGGGCTGTTTCATACTTACTTGAAAATCAAGGCCCGTTGCCCGTATACTTGTGGGTATTCACGACGTTCACAACGTTCGGTTGACCCGACCCTGCATCTCAACCATGTGACAGATGCACTGACCCAGTTTCTGAAACTACGTGCAACCGGGTTTAACGAACAGGCCATACTCAACGGAGGAAGAACACCGGAAGAAATAGAAACAATCAAAGACGCTATGAGTTGCCAGAGTTGGATGGCTGCCCAAATAGCGGAAGGAAATGCCACCGTCATTGAGTACTTGCAAAACGTGTTGACCAGCGAAAACAATGCCAACCGTCTGAATCAGGGACACCTTCAAGCTATCGCTGCCAGCGGATACCGTCCGTTGCTCGAACTGGAAGGGAAGTTATTGTTGGCTGCCAAACTGCAAGAAGGACTCCGGCAAGCTATCGTAGAGACAATGGACGAAGGCTGTCCCGAAAGCTACCTCTACCTATTTTCCATTATCTACGACAACGGACTTCAACGCTTTGCTTCCGTGAAACGCGGCATAGCAGTCAGTACAGGTATCGGCGAACAGGACAGCAGTGACCGTATCACCAATAAATATGTAGAACTCATCCGGCATTTCCTGAATAATCAAGAGGACGCCCGCAAGGCTCTCCAAAGCAAAGACACAACCAAGCTTTACTTGGCATTATGGAGTATCGGATTCTATAATACGGAAGACATTCAGGCACTTATACCGCAAATCATCAAAGAAGGTGCTAAATATCAGGTAGAAACTCTCCTCTATTTCCTGCGTTGCACGCAATATACAGGGATGAACCATCGCATCAGCAAAGAAGCGCTGGAAGTATGGCACAACGAACCTTCGGTGGTTGCATCCATTCTTCCTCTCTATATGAACGGGATCTATCTCAGCCGGTACGGCAATTACCAAGAAGGTCCGCAACTTATCGACTACTTCGAAACAAAAGAAGAAGCGGTCCGCCACTATGAATACCTGAAACAAGTCTATCAGTCAATCTCTGCCAAAGAGACTTACTCTCCGTACATATTCTTCTGGGAAAGTGCATTCCTCACCCGTTCGGACATTGTACTCAAAATGGCATACATCACCTGGATGCTGCATGACTCGGCATTAAGGGACGATCTCTGCGCTTATCTGCCTACTCTGGAAACTTATATGAGAGCAGGATATATCGGCATTGTACTGAATCCTCCCACCAGCCAATTACAAGAAGAATACGTACTTCAATCACTCGGTGACCGTTCGGTAGATGTACGCGACGAAGCTTATAAAGTATTGTCCGATATGACTTTATCGCCCGAACAGAACCTGAAGGTAGAGGAATTGTTACGATTCAAATACAGCGAGATGCGTATTAACGCTATCAATCTGCTGATGAAACAGCCGAAAGAACAACTGGCAGACAGTATCCGCCGCTTACTGACAGATAAGGTATTGGAACGCCGTCTGGCCGGTCTGGATATGATGAAGACTATCCATAATACAGAATTTCTACAGGATATCTATCAGGAACTTCTTCCTGTTGTCAAAGAAATCCGAAAACCGAACGCCAAGGAAAAGGTATTGATAGAGTCTCTGATTGGCGACGGAACGGAAAAGACAGTCACACAGCACTACACGAAAGAGAACGGTTTCGGACTGTACGACCCTGCCCTGGAAGTCAACCTGCCGGAAATCACTCCGGACAAAGGATTCAATGTGAGAAAAACATTTGAACTTATCTGCTTCGGAAGGGCAAAGCTCATCTTCAAGAAGCTGAATAAATACATTGAAACATATAAGAACGCGGAGTTTAAGAATAGCTACGGGGAAGCGTGCCTGATAGGCAATAGTGTCTTGATAAACTGGAGTAACTACGGAGGATTGAGCGGACTCGGACGTCCGGAACTTTGGAAAGCCTTCTATGAAGAAGAGATAGGCAGTTATGACAAATTACTGATGATGAGCTTCATGCTTGCATCGACAGGAACTCCCCAGGATGAAGACGATTACGACGAGGAAGATGAGGAAGACAGAAAAGCAGACCAGAAATCGGCCAATAGCTTCGATCCGCTTATCAACCGGATGTATACAGGTGTCGTCTATCGCGGGCTGCAAAAAGAACTCCGCAAGCTGACATATTACGATCAGATTAACGATATCATCGAAGCACTGGCTCATGAATACAGGGATGAAGCTGCCTATCAACAGTTATCCGTCAATATGCTGCTCCAATTATTGCCATTGCTGAATACAGAAAACATTTTCCGTCAATATACCAACAAGCACGCATGGCTCAGGGATAAAATGGAATACGGAAAGAAACAAATCGTTTACCCGATACACAACAACAAGTTTGTGAACTTCTGGCTCGAAATACCTCAAAAGCCGATCAGCGATGATCTGTTCGTCCGCTACTTCACCGTACGCTACCAGCTCTACAAGCTCACCAATTACATGGAGCATACACCCGAACTGGAAGAAACGGACTCTTACCTCCAGGCTACGGACTTCGCCCGAGCATGGATGCTGGGATTAATTCCGGCCGAAGAAGTTTACCGGGAAATGATGGGACGTGTCAACTCCCCCAGCCGCGTAGAGGCTATCACAAAAGTATTGAATGACAATTTCCGTTTCAGTAAAGAGAAAGAAAGGTATGCCGATATCAAAGGAATCGACTTCTCTCTGTTCCGTTCACTGGCACAAAAGGTGGTCGACAGGATTCTGGAAATAGAATTGAAACGGGGAGATTCCGAAACGCAGGTAACCAGTCTTGCCGAAGAATTGTCTTATGTCTACGGAGCCAAAACGTTCATCGGCATCCTGCAGGCATTCGGCAAAGATACCTTCATTCGCGACAGCTATAACTGGAACAATACGAAACGCGGAGTATTGAGCAGCCTGCTCCACGCCTGCTATCCACTGCCGACAGACACCAGTGCCCAACTGAAAAAGCTTGCAAAACAGGCTGAAATCAGCAATGAACGACTGGTAGAAGCTGCCATGTTCGCCCCGCAATGGATAGAACTTACCGAGAAGGCGATCAATTGGAAGGGACTGACAAGCGCGGCTTATTATTTCCATGCCCATACCAATGAGACCTGCGATGACAAAAAGAAAGCGATTATCGCCCGCTATACCCCGATTGATGTGGAAGACCTCCGGGAAGGCGCATTTGATATTGACTGGTTCAAAGATGCATTCAAGACTATTGGCAAACAACGCTTTGAAGTAGTCTACAATGCCGCCAAATATATTTCATGCAGCAACAGCCACACCCGTGCCCGCAAGTTTGCCGATGCAACCAGCGGCACGGTAAAGGCGGCAGATGTAAAGAAGGAAATCATTGCCAAACGGAACAAGGATTTGTTGATGAGTTACGGACTGATCCCATTGGGACGCAAAGCAGACAAGGAGTTGCTGGAACGTTACCAATACCTGCAAAAGTTCTTGAAAGAAAGCAAGGAATTCGGTGCACAAAGACAGGAAAGCGAAAAGAAAGCCGTCAGCATCGCACTGCAAAACCTTGCACGTAATTCCGGCTACGGAGACGTCACCCGCCTGACATGGAGCATGGAAACGGAGCTGATTAAAGAACTGCTCCCTTACCTGACTCCCAAAGAGATAGACGGTGTGGAAGTATACGTGCAAGTCAGCGAAGAAGGCAAGTCAGAGATCAAGCAGATCAAAGCGGGCAAAGAGCTCAACAGTATGCCCGCCAAACTGAAAAAACATCCGTATGTAGAAGAACTGAAAGCGGTGCATAAGAAGCTGAAAGACCAGTATACCCGTTCGCGCATTATGCTGGAGCAAGCAATGGAAGACTGTACCCGTTTTGAAGAAAGCGAGTTGCGCAAGCTGATGCAAAATCCCGTTATATGGCCGTTGCTGAAACATCTGGTCTTTATCTGTAACGGACAAACAGGTTTCTACACTGACGGATTGCTGGTGACGGCAAACGCCGTCTGCCTCCCGTTAAAAGCGAAAGACGAGTTACGCATCGCCCACCCCACCGACTTGTATGCAAGCGGCAACTGGCACGCATATCAGAAATTCCTGTTCGATAAAGCAATCCGCCAACCTTTCAAACAGGTGTTCCGCGAGCTCTACGTTCCTACTTCCGAAGAGGCGGAAGCAACACAATCCCGCCGCTACGCCGGCAACCAGATTCAACCGCAGAAAACAATTGCCGTACTGAAGGGACGTCGTTGGGTAGCCGACTATGAGGACGGACTTCAAAAGATCTATTACAAAGAGAATATCATTGCCAATATTTACGCAATGGCCGATTGGTTCTCGCCTGCCGACATCGAAGCTCCTACGTTGGAATATGTTTGTTTCTACAACCGGAAGGATTATAAGCCCATGAAGATTTCGGAGATTCCTCCCGTTGTGTTCTCCGAAGTAATGAGGGATGTAGACCTTGCCGTAAGCGTGGCGCACGCCGGAAGTGTAGATCCGGAAACCAGTCACTCTACGATCGAAATGCGTAGCGTATTGGTGGAACTGACAATGCCGTTGTTCCATTTCAACAATGTGAAGGTGGAAGGCAACTTTGTCCGTATCGAGGGCAAGTTGGGCAAGTACAACATTCACTTGGGAAGCGGTGTGATTCATCAGGAAGGAGGCGCACAGATTGCCGTTCTCCCGGTACATTCACAAAACCGCGGACGCTTGTTCCTGCCATTTGTGGATGAGGACCCGAAAACGGCTGAAATACTGACGAAGATTATCTTCTTTGCAGAAGACGACAAGATAAAAGATCCAAGTATATTAAATCAAATCAAGTAACAACCGATATGGCAGAAAATTTATCAATCAACGCGGGAAGCAAGGAGGAAAAGTATCGTGAACTACTCCCGCAGTTATACGCATTAATAAGTACGGAAACGGATTTCATAGCCAATCTTGCGAATCTTTCCGCCGCATTAAAGCAGACTTTCAATTTCTTCTGGGTAGGCTTTTATCTGGTGAAAGGCGATGAGCTTGTGCTAGGTCCGTTTCAAGGGCCTATCGCCTGCACTCGTATCCGTTTTGGCAGAGGAGTTTGCGGCACAGCCTGGAAAGAAGCACATACGCTGATTGTTCCTGATGTAGAACAATTTCCCGGCCACATTGCATGCAGTTCCGATTCCAAATCGGAAATAGTTGTACCGATGATGAAAGAAGGGAACGTGATCGGAGTGCTGGATATTGACAGTGATTCATTGGATAGTTTCGATGATATTGATGCGCACTATCTGGAAGAAATCTGTACATATCTCCGATAGTCATATTCTCCCGGAACAGTCTTATTAAAACAGAGGCTCTGATTGAGTGAATCAGAGCCTCTGTTTACTATAAATGAAGCCTCTGTTTAGTACAAACAGAAGCTCTATTTTTCTACCAGTCAGTATCTTCTATTTCCCGTTTGCGGTATAGCGTAAGCTGCTTACGGAGTGAGTCCATTTCGCGTTTCATCTCCTCCATTCTTTCCAACAAGTGATGAATGGCATCAATGCCTTCCATATTAATGGACAAGTCATAATACATCCTGCTATAACGTTCCACGTCCGGAAGTTCAGACACGAGCAGATAATGTTCACTACCTTCAGTGTGTACGTTAATTAAACCGCCTTCTTCCAACAATTCAATGAATGAAGGCTCAATATGACATTTGTGACAGTATTCACTGACAATAATTAATT
>OGGA01001653.1_pt1 | contig 11308 bp, 9 predicted proteins | sample 1571041 | NCBI WGS metagenome assembly OGGA01 (sample SAMEA2582057, study PRJEB24529) | metagenome | biome: Human gut stool | place: China | collected 2011 | reverse complement strand
AAAGGACCATCTGGCCTACCGGTTACTGGAACGAGAACTCGTTTGCCAAACAGAATTGTCACCTGATCTTCCTGCGTTATGCCGATGTACTGCTGATGTATGCCGAGGCCTGCAATGAACTGGGCGAAAGCCGGGAAGCACTCGACAAGCTGGAAATGGTGCGCGCCCGTGCCCGCAGAACGGTGCATCCGGCGGATATGACAGTGGGATTGCCCGAGATTACGGAAACCGGTAAAGAGAAGCTCCGCGAGATCATCTGGAACGAACGCCGCATCGAACTGGCTTTGGAGGGACACCGCTTCTTCGACCTGATCCGTGCGGACAACGTGGTACCGGGCTATGCGGAGAAGATGATGAAGGCACACGGGAAGACAAACTTCTCGATAGCAAAACATGCAACGTTCTTCATCCCGCAGAAGCAGGTGGATATCTCGCAGGGAGTCCTCAAAAACTGATATGAAACATGTATAACCAGTTCATTAAAATAGAATCATTCCAATAATATCAATTCCATGATTACACACAGCGTCTTTCCGATTGCCCTTTGCGGCAACGGAAGCCGCTATCCCCACTGCACGATGGAATCTCCGTGTCTCTGCCGTGCAGCGACCTGAGGGCGTGTCATTATTCACCAGATATGAGTCTTGACACGCCCTCTCGGGGGATAAAATCTTGAATTAACAACAACAATGAAACATACCCTTTTATTTCTTCTTATGATCTGTGCTTGTACGTTGCAAGCCACCGCTACAGGCAAACAGCCGAGACTGACCGATGATGAGTTGATGACTCTTGTCCAGAAACAAACTTTCCGTTACTTTTGGGATTTTGCCCATCCCGAGTCCGGTCTGGCCCGTGAGCGCAGCAATGACCGCCTCGAGATAGCAACCATCGGTGGTTCGGGCTTTGGGGTAATGGCAATTATAGTCGGTGTGGAACGTGGGTTCATCACCCGTGAGCAAGGCGCTGAGCGGCTGCTCAAAATAGTGGAGTTCCTCAATAAAGCCGATAGCTATCATGGCATCTGGGCACATTGGATGGACGGGGCTACCGGAAAGACCATTCCTTTCAGCAGGAAAGACGATGGAGCCGATTTGGTAGAATCTGCCTTTATGTTCGAAGGACTGCTGGCGGCACACCAGTACTTCACTCACGATAATCCGACAGAGAATCGGATACGAGGGCTGATCAATACCCTGTGGCATCAGGCAGAGTGGGACTGGTTCACCCGTGGAGGTGAAGATGTGCTTTATTGGCATTGGTCACCCAATAACGGATGGGCGATGAACCATCAGCTGAAAGGGCAGAACGAGTGCCATATCACTTATATTCTGGCGGCTTCTTCGCCTACTTATCCGATTCGTGAATCGGTGTATCATAAGGGGTGGGCCAACTCTATTACATTCAAGAACGGAAAAGAATATTACGGCATCCGCTTGCCCCTGGGCACCGACTTTGGCGGCCCTCTCTTCTTTACACATTATTCCTATCTCGGACTCGATCCGCGCGGACTCAAAGACAGTTATGCCGACTACGGTGAGCAGATGAAAGCACATACCCTGATCAACCGTGCTTATTGCATCGATAATCCGAAGAAGTATAAAGGATACGGCCGCAAATGCTGGGGACTGACAGCGAGCGACAATCATCAGGGTTACTCGGCACATTGCCCGCAGAACGACTTGGGAGTGATTACTCCGACCGCAGCCATCTCTTCCATTCCTTATACTCCGGAACATTCTCTGGAGGCTATGCGTTATTTCTACGAAGAATTGGGCGACCGCCTGTGGGGAGAATATGGCTTTAAGGATGCCTTCAACCTGACAGAAAACTGGTTTGCTTCCTCTTATCTCGCCATCGATCAGGGACCGATTATTGTGATGATTGAAAACTATCGCTCAGGCTTGATATGGAAACTCTTCATGAGTCATCCCGATGTACAGAGAGGATTGAAGAGACTGGGGTTCGGCTCAGAAGAATAAGATATACCATAGATTACAACCATGAAACAACTATTCCTTCTTTTACTCGCTTTGGGGTCTCCCGCCCTTGCCCTTGCGCAAGACATGCGGCAAGATACTTATTGCAACCCGCTGAACATAGATTATACCTATATGATCTATAACTCCGACAAGGACATTTCCTACCGCTCGGGTGCCGATCCGGCAGTGGTCAGGTTCCGTGGAGAGTATTATATGTTCGTCACCCGTTCCAATGGATACTGGCACTCTAAAGATCTGCTGGACTGGGATTTTATCGCTCCCAAAGACTGGTATCCGCAGGGGAGCAACGCTCCGGCCGCGCATAACTATAAAGACTCAGTGCTTTATGTCACCGGTGATCCTTCGGGTTCTATGAGTATTCTCTATTCCGACAATCCCAAGAGCGGCGAATGGAAAGCTACACCCGCCATCCTTCATAATCTGCAGGACCCCGATCTTTTTATCGACGACGATGGCAAAGCCTATATGTTCTGGGGTTCGTCCAATGTTTATCCCATCCGGGGTATGGAACTGGATAAGAATCACCGGTTCCTTCCGAAAGGAGGAGTGAAGGAGCTTTTCAATCTCGACATGCCGCGCCACGGCTGGGAACGTTTCGGTGAGAATCATAGCGATACCGTTTTAGGAGGATATATCGAAGGCCCGTGGCTGACCAAGCACAACGGGAAGTATTATATGCAGTATGGTGCTCCCGGTACCGAATTCAATGTCTATGCCGACGGTGTTTATGTAGCCGATCATCCGATGGGGCCTTACACCTATCAGAAGCACAATCCCGTGTCATACAAACCGGGGGGATATATGAACGGAGCCGGACACGGCAGTACGGTTCAGGGGCCCGGCGGAGAGTATTGGCATTTTGCTTCGATGGCTCTTTCCATCAACGTCAACTGGGAACGCCGGCTCTGCATGTTTCCTGCCGGATTCGATAAAGACGGTATTATGTACGTGGACACCCGCTTCGGTGATTATCCCCGCTATGCTCCGGCCGTACCCGGCAAGAAGGGGCAGTTTCGTGGATGGATGCTCCTTTCTTATCGCAAACCGGTGACGGCATCTACTGCGAAAGGTGAGTTCGGACCGGATGCATTGACGGATGAAAGAACCAAGTCTTTCTGGCTGGCGGAAGCAAATGATGAACGTCAGTGGGTACTGATCGACCTGGAGAAACCTGCCCGTGTCTGTGCCGTACAGGTGAATTATCACGACTATCGGAGTAATCTATACGGTCGGATTCCCGGATTGCGTCACCGCTATGTGATTGAGGGCTCTTCCGACGGGGAGACCTGGAATACACTGGTCGATCGCCGCAGCAGCTATAAGGATACGCCGAATGACTATGTAGAACTTGAAGTCCCGACTACCGCACGCTATATCCGCTATAAGAATATAGACGTACCTACTCCGAATCTGGCTATTTCTGAACTGCGTGTATTCGGACTCGGGTTCGGCAAGGCTCCCCGGTCACCTCAAAAGCTGGCTCTGGATCGGCACACCGACCGTCGTGATGTTACCGTTCGCTGGGAGCCGGTGAAAGGGGCTCAGGGATACAACGTCCTGTGGGGGATCGCCCCTGATAAGTTATACAGTTCGTGGATGGTGTACGGTGGCAATGAGTTGGAGATGAAATCGCTGACTATCGATCAGGATTATTATTTTGCTGTGGAAGCCTTTAACGAAAATGGTGTATCTTTACCTTCCGAAACTAAATATGTAGAATAATACCGAATAACCATGAAACAGTTTGTCCTTTTCTTTATCAGTCTCTTTCTTTTGAGCGTGGGTGCCCGTTCGCAAGAGATGTATCAAAAGAAAGTTTTTATCTCTTCCCGGGGTGATTCTCTCAATTACCGTCTACTTCGTCCCGAGGTGGAAAAGACGGGACTGCAATATCCTTTGGTACTCTTTCTGCACGGTGCCGGTGAGCGGGGGAGTGATAACGAGAAGCAGTTGACACATGGTGGTCAGATGTTTCTCAATCCGGTGAACCGAGAGAAGTATCCGGCATTTGTCCTTGTACCTCAATGTCCCGAAAAAGACTATTGGGCGTATACCTCCCGTCCCTCTTCCTTTATTCCTTCGGAGATGCCGGTAGGACAAGAGATCACTCCTGTACTGCGTGCAGTAAAAGAGTTGTTGGATACCTATCTTGATTTGCCTCAGGTGGATCGTAACCGTATCTATGTGGTCGGTCTTTCTATGGGAGGCATGGCGACGTACGATCTTGCTGTCCGTTTTCCCGATACGTTTGCTGCTGCCGTTCCCATCTGCGGGACCGTGAATCCGGTGCGTCTGGCCGATGCAGCAAATGTTCGTTTCCGTATTTTTCACGGTGATGCCGACAATGTAGTGCCTGTAGAAGGCTCGCGTGAGGCTTATAGAGCGTTGAAGAACTTGGGAGCGGAAGTGGAATATATTGAGTTTCCCGGTTGTAATCATGGAAGCTGGAATCCGGCTTTCAACTATCCCGGATTCATGGAGTGGGTCTTTGCTCAGCGTAAGAGATAAAGAACTTTATAGTTAAGTATACTATTTAAAGAGGAAGTCAAAATTCGTATTCACCACAGATAACACAGATTTGCACAGATAAATATTATTGATTGTCAGTAGATTAAAAATCGTTTTGTGTAAATCTGTGCGATCTGTGGTGAACTATGATACACTCTCTTTGAGGTAATGGTTATTCATCGTCCGCAAGAACTATTTGTCTTCCTTTTCTTTGGGAGAGGACAGGGAAGAAGCCTTCTCTTCATAGTCCCCGTTTGCTTTAATCAGTTCTATCAGCTTTTCTACGGCTTCTTCTTCCGGAATATTCTTTTCAATGCATTCCTTCTGTTTATAAAGACTGATTTTGCCACGTCCGGCTCCTACATAACCGTAGTCGGCGTCTGCCATTTCGCCCGGTCCGTTGACAATGCATCCCATGATGCCTATCTTGAGCCCCTTCAAGTGCGAGGTGGCTTCTTTGACGCGGGCAATCGTACTTTGCAGGTTGAACAGTGTTCGTCCGCATCCCGGGCAAGAAATATATTCAGTCTTGCTGGTGCGGATACGTCCTGCCTGCAGAATTCCGAAAGCAGTGGCATCAATCACTGCATGGCTCAGTTTGCCTTGGTTGAAGAGATAAATTCCGTCACACAATCCGTCAAAGATCAAGGCTCCCATATCCGCACCGGCTTTGACCTGCAAGTCTTCAGCTGTATCTTCGGCATAGTGTTGGAAGAAGATAACCGGATTCTGTAATCCCTCCACCGCCAGTTGATGTGCCAGGGCACGATGTTCGCCTACACGGTTCGGGTGGTTGCTTTGTGAGACAACGACTGCTTCGGGGTGTTGCTTCAGGCATGCGACAACTTCCCGGGTAAGCGCCATGTAAGGGGTAAAGAGGAATTTCAGTTCGGCTGCGCATGTTTCCATTAACTCCAATTGTGCATAATTGAAGGCAGGCCACGTATCAGGTTCTCCTTTCCATACGTCGGCATCGAGGATGTATTGAACTCCGGGTTCTGTCTGTTCGGGCAAAGCACGTCCGGCATAAATGTAATCCGGTGTAAATTGCGGATGGGTCTCCATACGTCCGTCCATGCGGTCGGCAAGTACCACGGGCAGATGGTTTCCGCCGATATTGCGTACCGGCCGTGTTTTACGGCGTACCGGAGAAAGGTAGTTGAAATCCGGAGCTTCCATGCCGGGAATGTACGGATGGTTCCGGCGACTTGTAATATAGTCCACCAACTTGCGTGCCACGGGAATCTCAGCTTCCGGTTCTTCACTCAGCGAGACACGGATCGTATCGCCCAGCCCGTCAGCCAACAATGCGCCGATGCCCAAAGCCGATTTGATACGTCCGTCTTCTCCGTCGCCGGCTTCCGTAACACCCAAGTGGAGAGGGAATGACATGCCTTCCTGTTCCATCACTGATACCAACAGGCGTACGGTCTTTACCATTACCACCGTGTTGGATGCTTTGATTGAGATGACGACATCCGTAAACTTCTCGTCTACGCAGATGCGCAGGAATTCCATGCACGACTCTACCATACCTTCCGGCGTGTCACCGTAGCGTGACATGATGCGATCGGACAGTGAGCCGTGGTTCACCCCGATACGGACGGCTGTATGATTCTCTTTACAGATATTCAGGAAGGGGACGAAGCGGTCACGTATCTTTTGCAGTTCGGCGGCATATTCCTCGTCGGTATATTCCAGTTGTTTGAAAGTGCGTCCGGGATCTACGTAGTTGCCGGGATTGATGCGCACTTTCTCGGCATATTGTGCCGCTACATCGGCTACTTTCGGGCTGAAGTGTACATCGGCCACAAGCGGAACCATATAGCCGGTACTGCGCAGGCCGATATTGATGTTCATCAGGTTTTCGGCCTCTTTTACCCCCTGTGTAGTGAGACGGACATATTCTCCGCCGGCATCTACAATGCGCTTTGCCTGGGCCACACAAGCCTCGGTGTCTTGTGTGGGGGTATTTGTCATCGACTGGATACGGATAGGATTGGGGCCGCCCAACGGAACGGCCCCAATATTCACTTCCGAAGTTTCCCGTCGGGAGTAGTTGAATAAATCCATCTTTTTAGTTTGTTTTAAACTCGTACTTAATTTCTTTCAGTTCTTCGTTGGCCTTCACGATTTTCTTTTTCAGTCCTTCTTTATAGGCTATGAATTTTGTTTCGAGTTCTTTATCTTCCAATGAAAGCATTTGTACGGCAAGGATGGCGGCGTTCAGTGCGCCATTGATACCCACAGTCGCTACAGGAATCCCCGGAGGCATCTGTACGATCGCCAGAAGGGCGTCCATTCCGTCAAGAGACGATTTGATGGGTACACCGATGACCGGAAGCGGGGTCGATGCGGCAATCACGCCCGGCAGATGGGCAGCCATACCGGCAGCAGCGATAATTACTTTAATGCCGCGTGAGCGGGCATTCTTGGCAAACTCTTCCACAGCTTCGGGAGTGCGGTGAGCCGAGAGGGCGTTCATTTCGAACGGTACATGGAGATCGTTGAGCAACTGTGCGGCCTTTTCCATGACAGGAAGGTCGGAAGTGCTACCCATGATAATGCTTACGATTGGAGTCATATTTATTCTACTTTTGAGATTGATTGATAACGAGATGGAATGAATCAACTTCACCACAGATTACACAGATTCTCATAGATTAATGATTTACTTTATCGATAATAAGATTAAAAGTTCTGTGAGAATCTGTGTAATCTGTGGTGAGACCATTCAAGACTAAGCAAGTGGTAATGAATGAATCGGGAAAGCCTTTATGCATTTACCACTGCTTTGTATCCTTCGGCATCCAGCAAGTTGTCAAGGTCTGCTGCATTGGCAGGTTTCATTTTGATGAGCCAGCCTTCGCCATACGGATCTTTATTCACTAATTCCGGATTCTCTTCCAGTGCCGGGTTTTGTTCTACCACTTCACCGGCTACGGGCAGGAAGAGGTCAGAGATTGTTTTAACTACTTCGATCGTACCGAACACTTCTCCCGCTTCCAGTGTTTCGCCTTCAGTAGGAATATCGACAAATACGATGTCGCCCAGTTGCTCCTGAGCGTAGTCGGTGATACCTACATAAGCTACATCGCCTTCGAGGCGGATCCATTCGTGTTCGTTAGTGTACTTTACATTCTGTGGGAAGTTCATAATGATTAGTTTTTAGGATTGATACTATGTTTAAAATAAAAATATACGGAACAAAACATTGCTGAGCGGATGGAGCACCAGCAGTGAGCAGACGAAACCGACGGTAAAGCCGGCAAGTACTTCGCCGAGGGTGTGATGTTGCAGGATGATGCGTGCCGAACCCAATATCCCCGCCACGAGGATGAAGAGGCATAGCCACCACACCGGATTATAACTGAACAGCGCGCTGAACGAAACCAGTCCGCCCACGATGCCGCCCATACCTGCCATGTGTTCGCTCAGTTTCCACTTCAGATTGACAATGATGCAGATGACCAGCACCACCAGTGATGCCAGTATAATGCCCGTCATGTACCAGGGAATGTTCAGCTTGTGCATCATCATCAGGCAGAATACGTACGAGATGATGGTAAGCAGGATCGGTACATAGCGTTTCTTACGGTCGCTCAGGTCCTGGCGGGCAAAGCCATTCACTTTGCGGAACAGGAAGATGGTCATGGTAGGCATCAGGATGGTGAAGCAGTAGACAATTCCCAATACGATGAGCTTGTACTGCAACGGCATGATGCGTAGGTAAGAGAACAGGAACAATACCAGAAAAGCCAGGAAGGGGATAGAGAATGGAGTCAGTATTCCCGAAATGATTCTGGCCGTACGGATCAGTGTCCTGTCAGCTATGATATGTTGCTCTATCTTCTCTTCTTCAGCCATTTTGTTTGTTTCTTTTATTATGCTTTTTTATTTTCTCAGTCTCGCCACCGGAATGTTGAGTTGCTGGCGGTACTTGGCCACCGTGCGGCGTGCGATGGGATATCCTTTCTCTTTCAGTATTTCGGCCAGTTCGTCATCGGTCAGCGGTTTCTTTTTGTCCTCGCTGTCGATGCATTCTTTCAGGATCTTCCGTATCTCGCGTACCGACATCTCTTCACCGTCTTCGGTGGTGTATCCGTCGCTGAAGAAGAACTTCAGGGGATAAATACCGTAATTCGTTTGCACGTATTTGCTGTTGCTGACGCGTGAGATGGTCGAGATGTCCAGCCCGGTGCGTTCCGCCACGTCCTTCAGAATCATCGGGCGAAGCAATGACTCGTCGCCTTCGAGGAAGAAGGGGCGTTGCAGGTCGATGATGGCCTGCATGGTGGTCATCAATGTATTCTGGCGTTGCTTCACGGCGTCGATGAAGCCTTGTGCGGCGTCCATCTTCTGCTTGAGGAACATCATGGCCTCTTTCGATTCTTTCGATTGGTTGGCCTTGTTCTTCGTATGTTCCTCGACCATCTCCGTGAAGTCGCGGCTCATGCGCAGCTCCGGCAGATTGCGGTTGTTGAGGCTGATGTTGATGGTTCCGTCATCGTAGGTGTCTACTATGAAATCGGGGACGATCTGTTGCAGGTTCCGTCCGATGGCTTCACCCAGCGATGCGCCCGGACGGGGGTTGAGCTTGGTGATCTCTTCAAGTGCCTTATAGAAGTGTTTCTCGTCCAGTCCCAGCTTTTTGATGATCTTTTCCCAATGCTTGCGGGTGAACTCTTCGTAACATTCACTGATGATTTCTTCTTCCGTCTCCAGCAGAGGATCTGTGCCATGGGACTGTTTTTTGCGGCGGATCTGTATCAGCAGGCATTCCTGCAGGCTGCGTGCGCCCAGTCCGGGAGGGTCGAAATCTTGTACGATTCTCAGGGCTTCCTCCAGTTCCTCTTCCGTAGCGTTGATACCGGCGTAGATGGCCAGTTCGTCACCGATGCTTTCGAGGGATTTGCGGAGCAGGCCGTCGTCGTCCAGCGAACCGATCAGGTATTCCGCCAGTTCGCGCTGATGTTCGGTCAGGTTGCGTTCGCCGAGCTGTTCTCTCAGGATTTCGTAGAATGACGTTGCGTCCGAAAACGGAATCTCTTCTGCCTGCTCGCCTTTGGAGCGGTTGTTTTCCTGAAGTTTATAGTCGGGGATGTCGTCTTCGGTCAGATAGTCGCTCAGCGAGTCATAGTCCGTATCTCCTTCCGTCTCTCCTTCGGAGGTTTCGGCAGGGGTGGTCTCGTCGGAGGTGCTTTCTTCTTTGCCTTCTTCAAGGGCGGGATTCTCCAGCAGTTCGGCATGTACACGGTCTTCCAGTTCCACAGCCGGTAGCTCCAGTAGTTTCACTACCAGAATCTGCTGCGGTGAGAGCGTTTGTATCTGCTGCTGCGCCTGCGATTGTATCTGACGGGAACCTTGTGCCATACGTTTAATGCTTTACAGTTTTTGTTTCTCGCTACAAAAGTAATGAATTGTTCGATATAGCGAAATGATTTATCCGATAAAAGGAGTTAAAGGAAAAACCGGAGGGAGCGGGGAAGACATGGAGGGGGTGTTCTGGAAAGATATTCCCGGCCTCTTCCATGGCGGGACGGTTATTGCTCTGCTGTGAATCTTATTTGCTTTATCTCCTTTGTCAATTCATCCTTTGTTCCTATCTTTGCCATCATAACTTTAATATATACCATTATGTTCAGCAAAGAGACATATACGCAGCGCAGAGCCCTGCTGAAAAAAACATTAGGCTCCGGAGTACTGTTGTTTCTGGGAAACGACGAGTGTGGATTGAACTACGAGGACAATACGTTCCGCTATCGTCAGGATTCTACCTTTCTCTACTACTTCGGCCTTTCGTTTGCCGGGCTTTCGGCTATAATCGACATTGATGAAGATAAGGAAATTATATTCGGTGATGAACTGACCATCGATCATATCGTATGGATGGGGACTCAGCCCACACTGAAGGAAAAGAGTGAGCGGGTGGGAGTGGACATCACCATGCCTTCGGCCGACATTGTGAGCTATCTGCACAAGGCGGTACAGAAGGGACAGGCCATCCATTACCTGCCGCCCTACCGTGCAGAGCATAAACTGAAGTTGATGGACTGGCTGGGAGTGCCTCCCGCACGTCAGGAGGGTTCGGTGCCGTTTATCCGTGCGGTGATCGCGCAGCGTAACTACAAGTCGGCCGAGGAGATTGTCGAAATCGAGAAGGCCTGCGACATTACGGCGGATATGCACATTACGGCCATGAAGATCCTGCGTCCCGGGATGCGCGAGTGGGAAGTATCGGCAGCCATGGAAGCCGTGGCGCATGCCGCAGGGGGTGACCTTTCGTTTGCTACCATCGCTACGGTGAACGGACAGACGCTCCACAACCATTATCATGGCAATATCGTCAAGCCGGGCGATCTGTTCCTGATCGATGCCGGCGCAGAAACGGAGATGGGTTATGCAGGCGATATGTCGTCTACCGTTCCTGCCGATAAAAAGTTTACCCGGCGCCAGCGCGAGGTTTACGAGATACAGAACGCCATGCACCTGGAGTCGGTGAAAGCACTTCGTCCGGGTATTCCTTATATGGATGTATACGACTTGTCGGCACGTGTGATGGTCGAAGGTTTGAAAGGACTCGGGCTGATGAAGGGAAATGCCGAAGACGCTGTGCGCGAGGGTGCACATGCTTTGTTCTATCCTCACGGGCTGGGACACATGATGGGGCTCGACGTGCATGACATGGAGAATCTGGGTGAACTCTGGGTGGGCTATAACGGACAGCCCAAGAGCACACAGTTCGGCCGTAAGTCGCAGCGTCTGGCCATTCCGTTGGAGCCGGGTTTTGTACATAC
>OGGA01001649.1_pt1 | contig 11324 bp, 8 predicted proteins | sample 1571041 | NCBI WGS metagenome assembly OGGA01 (sample SAMEA2582057, study PRJEB24529) | metagenome | biome: Human gut stool | place: China | collected 2011 | reverse complement strand
AGCGCATATCAGGCAGAGGGAACTGACCCGGATGACGGAAGAGGAAAGACGGTCTGGGACACTTTTACGGAGCAGGGACGCATTTTTCAAAATCAGAATGCGTACACAAGCTGTGATCATATGCACCATTATAAAGATGACTATGCATTAATGAAAAATCTCGGAATCAAAGCATATCGTTTTTCCTTAAACTGGGCGCGGATTCTGCCGGAGGGCACCGGGCGTGTCAATGAAAAAGCGATTGCGATGTACCGCGACATGATTCTTACAATGAAGGAAAATGGCATTACACCATATATTACCCTGTTTCACTGGGAGTTTCCACAGGCGTTGCAGGAAAAGGGCGGCTGGCTGAATGAGGAAGTGGTAGACTGGTTCGGGGAATATGCAAAAGTGGTGGCAGAGAATTTTTCGGATCTCTGCGAGTATTTTATCACGATCAATGAGCCACAGTGTGTGGTAGGACTTGGGCATTTAAGCGGTGTCCATGCACCGGGATTGAAATTGTCGATTCCGGAGACTTTTCAGATCGCGCATAATCTGTTGAAAGCGCACGGACAGGCAGTGATCAATTTAAGAAAATACGCAAAACAAAAAATCCGGATCGGCTTTGCACCGACTGGAGGAGTGGCTTATCCATACACGGACAGTGCTGAAGATATCGAAGCTGCCAGAAAAGTTTATTTTGGTTTTTACAATCCGATGGATAACTGGACCTGGAATATCTCATGGTTTTCAGACCCGGTCTTTTTAGGTCATTATCCGAAAGAGGGACTGGAAAAATTCAAAGAGTATCTGCCGGAGATCACAGAGACAGATATGCAGCTGATCCATCAGCCACTGGATTTTATGGGACAGAACATATATAATGGCTATTACGTGCGTCAGGGCGCAGACGGCGAACCGGAGTTTGTGGATCGGGAACCGGGATTTCCGAAGACGGCGTGTAACTGGCCGGTAACACCAAAAGCATTTTATTATGGAATCAAATTTTTGACAGAGCGGTATCAGCTTCCATTATATATTACAGAAAATGGTATGTCCTGCCATGACAATGTAAGCTTTGACGGCAGAGTACATGACAATGACCGAATCACATTTCTGGATTCCTACATCGGAGCCATGCAGAGGGCATATGATGAGGGAGCCAATATCCGCGGTTATTTCCTTTGGACGTTTCTGGATAATTTTGAATGGTCCGAGGGATATAAGGAACGTTTTGGCATGATTTATGTGGATTTTATGACACAGCGGAGAATTGTAAAAGATTCTGCATTTTGGTATCAGGATGTGATTAAGACAAATGGAGGCAATTTATCAATGAATCAGACCACGAAAGAAATTTTATTTTTAGATCCGGTATGTACACACAACATCTGGGGCGGTACGAGATTGAGAGAGGATTTTCATTATCCGGTCGAGGGTGATGATTTAGGGGAGTGCTGGGGAATTTCTGCACATCCAAATGGAGACGGAACTTTAAGAGACTGTGGATTCAGTGGAATGAAGCTGTCCGAATTGTGGAAAAAACATCCGGAAGTTTTCGGAAATGTGGACAGTGACCGTTTCCCACTCCTGATCAAAATTATCGATGCGAAAGATGACCTGAGCATTCAGGTACATCCAGACGATGATTATGCAAAAGTCCATGAAAATGGTTCACTTGGAAAAACAGAGTGCTGGTACATTCTCGACTGCAAGGAAAATGCAACGATCGTTATCGGACACAATGCAGGGACAAAAGAGGAATTAAGCCGGATGATCCATGAGGGAAAGTGGAGTGAATTTATCCGTGAGATCCCGATCAAAAAAGGCGATTTTCTTCAGATCGATCCGGGAACAGTTCATGCGATCAAAGGCGGAACACTAATTCTGGAAACACAGCAGAACAGTGATATTACCTACCGCGTTTATGATTATGGCCGTCTCTCCAATGGAAAGCCGAGAGAGTTACATATCGACAAGAGTATTGACGTGATCACTGTGCCTGCAAAATCGGTTGCAGACAGTGTGAAATCGGTGGCAGATCTTCCGGTCAATACGTTAAATGAACTGTATGTCTGCAAATACTTTCATATCTATAAAATAGAAGTTTCAGGTAAAATGACTTTTGAGCAGAATGCGCCTTTTATGAATATGACAGTTACGGAAGGCAATGGAATCGTCAACGGTCAGCCGGTGAAAAAAGGAGATCATTTCATACTTCCAAATGGCTTCGGAAACGTGGAATTGCAGGGCAGAATGCAGATCATTGCCTCCACGATATAAACCAAAAACCGTTGATTATTACGGCGTGCACTGCGGGGTAGAAGCATGTAGATCAAAATTCCCCAGAGAGGAAATACACAGATGAATCAGGAAGAAAGACGAGAGAAACGAAAAAAAGATACACAGAGTGCGATCATAGTTGTGGCAGTATTTTTTGTAGTACTTGCCGTTTTGATCGGAGGAATTGTGTTTGCAGTCCATAAATTTGTAAAACCGGGAGCAGATAAATCGGAAAAGAATACCGAGAGCGTGACAACAGAGGCGACAGAAGAACCGGAAACAACTCCGGTAACCGAAGTCAGCGATCCGTTGATGGATCAGGCAATGCAGATTGCTGCCGGTATGACCTTAGAGCAGAAAGTAGCGCAGATGTTCATGATCACACCGGACGCACTGACCGGAGTGGACGGGGCAACGATGGCAGGAGATTCCACAAAGGCAGCCTACACGCAGTATCCGGTAGGTGGTCTGATTTATATGGCAAAGAACCTGACCGGAACCGACCAGACGACACAGATGCTTACCAATATGAAGAACTACAGTCAGGAAATCGTAGGAATTCCAGTGTTCCTCGGTGTGGATGAGGAAGGTGGAACTGTGGCAAGGATCGCATCCAACAGTGCTTTTGGAGTGACAGATGTTGGAAATATGAGTGATGTAGGAGCGACCGGGGATTCCCAGAATGCATACAATGCAGGAAGTACGATTGGAACGTATCTGAATACACTTGGTTTTAATATGGATTTTGCTCCGGTTGCGGATGTGCTGACGAATCCGGATAACACCGTGATCAAAGACCGGTCATTTGGTTCAGACAGCCAGCTTGTGGCGGATATGGTCTGCGCTGAGATGCAGGGACTGAACGAACACCAGATATTAAGCGTGGTAAAACATTTTCCGGGACAGGGAGCTACAGCAGGGGATTCCCATGACGGGGCAGTTTCTACAGATAAATCTTTGGATGACCTGCTGGCAAATGAGCTTGTTCCATTCCAGCAGGCAGTGAATAACGGAGCATCTTTTGTGATGGTAGGACATATTTCAGCACCAGCTGTTACAGGGGATGATACGCCGGCTTCGCTTTCCTCTGTCATGGTGACAGATGTGCTTCGCAACCAGCTTGGCTTCCATGGTGTAGTGATCACAGACGCAATGAATATGGGGGCGGTCACCGGAACATACAGTTCTGCTGATGCGGCAGTGACGGCAATTCAGGCAGGTGTGGATATGATCTTAATGCCGGAGGATTTCCAGAGTGCATATCAGGGTGTGATGGATGCAGTGACTGGTGGAACGATCACAGAGGATCGTATCAATGAATCTGTTGCAAGGATCATCAAAGTGAAACTTACAATGTAGCATAATATGCAGCAGAATAAAACGAAAAATTGATAAAATATCGCAATCAACTTTGATTTTATCGCTTTACTTTTTGAAATTGTTATGTTATTCTGTGACTATGGTGCGGTAAGTGTACCATAGAAATATTTTTTGGAGGTACTTTTCAATGAACAAAGGTACAGTAAAGTGGTTTAACAACCAAAAAGGATACGGATTCATCTCCGATGAACAGGGAAATGATGTATTCGTTCACTACTCAGGTCTTAATATGGAAGGTTTCAAATCCTTAGAAGAAGGCGCTGCAGTAGAATTTGAAGTTGTTGAAGGTGCAAAAGGACCACAGGCAACAAACGTAACAGTAGTAAGATAATTTTATTATCGCTTGTTACTACAGTCTAAATCAGTAGTTTCATGTACCTTTTTCTTTATTAAATAGAACTTGTTTTATTTTTCTAGATTAAGATATTGCAAACAATGGATTTGAAAAAGAGTGTCGGTTTTCCGGCACTCTTTTTTGTATACATAACTAAAAAATCCATGCAAACAGTCTTGAAGAATCTGGAGGGGTTCTATATAATAAAAAAAGAGATAGATAATGCCAAATTTCCGAAATTAACCAACCGTGTGCACTATCTGAAACATGAAGAGGGAGGCGTAAACGCAGTGTGTGAAATAATGAGAAAATATTCAGAAGAAGTCGCAGAAAAAGCATATCTGCAGGGCGAGGAAGCCGGCAAAGAAATCGGTCAACGCCACACCGCCATCGCCGAACTCCAGTCCGAATCCAGATAACAGAAAAACATAAGGAAACATGACAAAGAAACCATTTTTTAAAGGATGGTTTCTTTTTTTTAAGTTCATTTAAGGTTCGCCTGATAAGATATGCGCAAAGGAAAGGAGACACTTATGGCAGATCAGATGATATTTAAAAGGTGTGAGATCAAATATATGTTGGATATCACGCAGGCGGAACTGTTAAAAAATCAAATGAAACAGTACATGACCGCAGACGAGCATGGAGTGAGTACAATATGCAGTCTCTACTTTGATACACCGGACTATCTGCTGATCCAAAGATCAATGGAACACCCGGTTTATAAAGAAAAACTGAGATTGAGAAGTTACGGCACGGCAGACAAGGACACGACCGTTTTTGTGGAACTGAAAAAGAAGTATGAGTCTGTTGTATACAAAAGAAGAATTGCAATGACGGAGGACGAGGCAGAACGTTACCTGCTTTTTCACGAAAAAGTAAAAGACACACAGATCACCAGAGAAATCGATTACTGTCTGAAAAATTATAAAAAGCTGGCTCCGGCAGTGATGCTTTCCTATGAGAGAGAAGCTTTTTATGCGAAGGACGATCACGAGTTCCGGATCACGTTTGATCAGAACATTCTCTGGAGAAATTACGACCTTTCTCTTTGTAAAGGAATTTACGGAGAAGCAATTTTAGATAAAAATAAAGTGCTTATGGAAGTGAAAATGACGTTTTGTAAATCTGGTTTTCTGACAGAAAATCAGATTTACAAAACGTCATTTTCCAAATATGCGACCGCCTACCGCACGATTTATGAGAGAGGGCAGAGAAGAAGCTGTCCACCGGAAAATTTCTTTGTGTTTACCGGAGATGAGGTTGTGCAGCAGGCAATAAAATGTTAAAAAAGAAATGGAGAAATTAATATGTTAAACAATTTATTTACAGGAATTTTTGATACAGCAGGTGCGGCGGTGATTTCCGTGCCGGATTTTTTGCTCTGTATTGTGGTGTCACTGCTGATCGGGGCATTCATCACATGGGTTTACACTTATAAAAACCGCTATACGACAAGCTTTGCAGTGACACTCGCAATGCTTCCGGCAATCGTTTGCATTGTTATCATGATGGTAAACGGAAATGTAGGTGCCGGAGTGGCTGTGGCAGGAGCATTTTCGCTTGTACGTTTCCGTTCTGTGCCGGGAACTGCAAAAGAGATCGGAACCATTTTTCTTGCAATGGCGGCAGGACTGATCGCAGGGATGGGTTATCTTGGGTTTGCAGTACTGTTTTCGCTCATTATGGGAGCCGTGATGTTTGTGTTAAATGTGACCGGATTCGGTGTAAAAAAAGCAGAAGTAAGAGAGAAAACACTTCGTATCACAATCCCGGAGGATTTAAATTACGGAGCAGTATTTGATGATCTTTTTGAAAAATATTTATCATCCTGCGAAGTAGTCGCTGTGAAAACTTCCAATATGGGAAGTCTTTACAAACTTACCTATCATGTGACGTTAAAAGACAATGCGGAAGAGAAAACATTTCTCGATGAATTGAGATGCAGAAACGGAAATCTGGAAATCAGTATGATGAGACAGGAGGCAAATGTCAATGAGTTATAGAAGAAAAAAACTGCTGGCGTTGTTTTTTGCCATGGCATTATCCATGACGGCAGTGGCAGGCTGTACAGGGGCAAAGAGCAGTACTGGCAATGTTGTTTCCTTGGAAACAGAAACAAATGCAGAAGAAACATCAGCACAGAGTGAAGCAGGAACTTTTTCAAGTGCAGATATGTTTACTGAGCGGGATCTGGCAGGAACCTATGAGGAGAGTGGGGCAGTTTATGTCACACTTTCCGATGATGGTATCGCGGGGGAAACGGATGGCGTTGTGATCGATGGACAGATGGTGACGATCACGGCAGAAGGGACTTATATTTTTTCCGGAACACTGTCGGAAGGACAGATTGTGGTGGATGCAGATAATGCGAAAGTGCAGATCGTATTTGATAATGTGGACATTACCTGTGCTTCAAGTGCAGCAGTGTATGTAAAAAGCGCAGAGAAAGTATTTGTAACGCTTGCAGAAGGATCGCAGAATACGCTTCGCAATACGGATGAGTATGTTGCGATTGACGACAACAACATTGATGCCGTGATTTTTGCAAAATCAGACCTTACGTTAAACGGCACTGGAAGTCTGACGATCATATCAGCAGAAGGACATGGAATTGTATCCAAAGATGATCTGAAAATCATAGGCGGTACATACGATATCACAGCAGCAGGGCACGCATTATCGGGAAAAGACAGTGTGCGTATCGCAGATGGAACCTTTATTTTAACCGCAGAAAAAGATGGCATTCATGCGGAAAATGCAGATGATGAAGAAAAGGGCTATATTTATATTGCAGATGGTGATTTTACGATCACAAGTGACGGCGATGGCGTGGACGCTTCCAATATTGTGCAGATCGAGGATGGAACATTTGACATCACAGCCGGAGGCGGCGCTGCAAACAGTCAGAAAACACATGAGTCAGATATGCCGGGTGGACCGGGTGGCGGAATGCCACAAAACGGCGAGAAACCGGACGGAGAAAGCATGCCACAGATGGGGGAAAAGCCGGACGGAGAAAATATGCCACAGGATACCACAACTGACGAGAGCGGCACCAGCACAAAAGGAATCAAGGCAGGTGGCGGCATGTACTTAAATGGAGGAACTTACCAGATTGATTCCGCAGATGATTCCATCCACAGCAACGCAAATATTACGATCGCAGATGGAACATACACGCTTGCGACAGGCGATGATGGTGTGCATGCAGATGATGCACTGATAGTAAATGGTGGTACGATCACCGTGACAGAGAGTTATGAAGGTCTGGAAGGCCTGGCGGTGACAATCAACGATGGAACGATTGATATCACTGCAAGTGATGACGGTATCAATACAGCAGGCGAGAAAATGGAATTAAACGGTGGATATATCCACATTCTGGCAGGCGGCGACGGCGTGGATTCCAACGGCGATCTGACAATCAACGGCGGTGAGATCTACATTGACGGTCCGTCTGATAACGGAAACAGTGCGATCGATTACGGCGACCGGTCGTCTGCGTATGTGAACGGCGGAACGCTTGTGGCAATCGGCAGCAGCGGCATGGCAGAGGTGATGAGTGATTCTTCCAAACAGAAGGTTCTTATGGTAAAATTAGGAGAACAAATGGAAGCCGGCAACGTTGTGCTGACAGACAGTGAGGGAAATGTGATCGTAAGTTACACGGCATTAAAAACCTATGACTGTGTGATCATCAGCACCGCAGAGGTGGAGAGCGGAGCAACGTACACGCTCACAACATCGGGAACGACGACAGAAGTGACCGCAGAATAAAAACAGCTGAGGGCAGGAATCGGTATCACTGTGAAATAAACGAAAGGCATGGGATTTTGTATGAGGTTATTGCTTGCAGAAGATGAAGAGGATTTGAGCCGTGCGCTTGTCACGGTGTTAAAACATAACAATTACTCGGTAGACGCTGTGTACGATGGTGCAGAAGCCTTGGACTATCTGGAAAACGGTGGCAATTATGACGGTGTGATCTTAGATATCATGATGCCCAAAATGGATGGTATCACCGTATTAAAAACAATCCGCAGACATGGAAATTCCGTTCCGGTCCTGCTGCTCACAGCAAAGGCAGAGATTGATGACCGTGTGGAGGGTTTAGACAGTGGCGCAGACGATTATCTGCCGAAACCATTTTCCATGAAAGAGCTTTTGGCGAGGATCCGGGCAATGACAAGGAGACAGACGGACACGACCGATAATGTGCTGACATTTGGCGATATTGCACTGAACCGTTCTACCTATCAGCTCACAGGACCGGAGAATCCAGAAGGTATCCGTCTTGCTGGCAAGGAATACCAGATGCTTGAAATGCTCATGTCTAATCCAGGACAGGTCATTTCCCCGGATCTTTTTATGGATAAAATCTGGGGCTACGATTCAGAAGCGGAACAAAATGTCGTATGGGTATATATTTCCTATTTGAGAAAAAAATTAACCTCCATTGGAAGTCAGGTGAAGATCAGGGCGGCCAGAGGACTTGGATATTCATTGGAGAAAGACAATGCTTAAAAAATTAAGAAGAAAATTTATTGTAATTGCCATGCTGTCTGTTTCTATCGTGCTGATCGCAATTGTCGGTACGATCAATATTGCAAACTACATCAGTACCAATCAGGCGTTGGATGCAAGACTCTCCCTGATCGCTGACAACGGAGGTACTTTCCCGGATATGACACCCGGAGATTTTGGAAAAAAATTGGAACCTAAGTCAGATCAGCCACCGGCAATGAATGACCTGCAAAAGCATGGGATTTCGCAGGAAAGTCCGTTTGACACCCGGTATTTTACAGTGACGATCGCACCGGACGGTACAGTGGAATCTGTGGATACCGGAAAAATTGCTTCCATCTCAGCCGGGACAGCGGAGGAATACGCAGCGGAGCTGTGGAAAGAAGGAAAGAAAAAAGGCTTTTTCGCTGATTATAAATACCTTGCAACGGACAGTGACGGCTCGACGATGTATGTATTTTTAAACTGTCAGCGGGAAATCTCTACAATAAGAACATATGTTCTTGCCAGCGTGGGAACAGGAGCACTCGGACTTGTCATTGTGTTTGTCATGATCTACTTTTTCTCCGGAAAAGTGTTAAAACCGGTGTCAGAAAGCTATGAGAAACAGAAACGCTTTATCACGGACGCAAGCCATGAGATCAAAACGCCACTCACGATCATCGATGCCAACACCGAAGTCATAGAGATGATGGAGGGGGAAAACGAGTGGACGCAGAGTACGAGAAAACAGATCGCAAGACTGACTTCCCTCACGGAAAAATTGGTGTTTCTCTCCCGCATGGATGAGGAAGGGACAAAGCTGGAAAAAGTGTCATTTTCACTTTCGGATGCAGTGCTTGATACCGCAGAGGGATTTCGCTCTGTCGCAAAAACAAAAGGAAAACAATTTGAGATCAATGTGGCAGAGCATGTGGAATATGTCGGCGATGAAAAAAATATCCGGCAGATGATCTCCCTGCTTTTGGACAATGCAATGAAATATTCCTCAGAGCAGGGCATCATCCGCATCGCACTAAAAACTTCCGGAAAAAACAAAATCATCACCGTGTGGAATACCACAGACCAGATCGAAAAAGGAAAGCTGGACATGCTTTTCGAACGTTTTTACCGTATGGACGCTTCCCACAATTCCAAGACCGGGGGCTTTGGAATCGGACTTTGCGTCGTGTATGCGATCGTGAAGGCACACAAGGGCAAAATCTCAGCCAAAAGCGAGGACGGAAAATCAATCTTATTTACCGTGGTATTGTAGTGTCTGGCTTCCCCTTCTCTCCCGGCTTTTGTCAAAGTGTAAAGCTATGGAATAGATAAAAGGGTTCCTTATAAAACTTTTGTGAGAATTGAGTGCTTTATCAGTGTTCACATTTTGACTTTAAGTTTATGTACATTCATCAATGGACAGTCCACGCAATGTGTCCGTCTGGGACACACTTCCTTTATCTGTATCTAGCGCAAGTAAATGCCGGAATCAGCATCCTTTATTGCAGGTCAAAAATCAAAGAAAGTCTGAGTGATTTTTGACCTGCTCATCTGCTGATTTTCCGGCATGTAACTTGCGCACGATACAGATAAGAAGGAAGTGTGGCCGCAGACGAACACATTGTGCGGACTGTCCATTTCTGAATGAATATAAACAATCAAAAAAGTCAAAATGTGAACACTGATAAAGCCGCAATTCGAGCAAGTTTTATAAGAAACCCTTTTATCTATTCCATAATGAAAACCAAGTAAAAGCCGGGAGAGAGGGGGAAGCCAGACACTACAATTCGTCAAATGAAATCTGATTTTTCGTCAGAAAGCGTTTGAGGAGGGTGTCCCACTCGTGCTCAAGAGTTTTGTCGGTCGAGAAAATCCGGTAAGAGATACCCGTGGTCACGGTCAGTTCTCCATTCTGGAAGCGGATATTTAAGAACACGGCGGAAATATCATTTTCCGTGAAAGAACTTCCGGTCTGGGAGAGGGTGCGTTTGAGATTTTCCGGCGATAACAGGAGGGAAAACTTGAAATAGGAAGGAGTTTTCTTTCCTTTGATCAGGTTGAAGCAGGAACTGCGCAAAAGACCATACGGAACAAAGGAAAGCCCGGTGAGATTCTGTTCTTCGAGTTCTTCTAAGGTGTAGAAGTCTTTTTGCAGCGTGCCGTCGATATGGCAGGATACATTCGTTGTGATGACAGCCTCCTGAATGAGAAAGTGGTCAAACACATCCTGGCACAGTAATTTATTCATAAAGTCTTTGACTTCGGCAATTTTTAAAGCGATCATAAAATCCTCCCAAAAGAAAATGGTATCAACATAAATTTATCATTGGTTTGTTTTCTTGTAAATAACTGAAATGACAAATTAGAGAAAATATGCTAGAATACAGAGGATTTGCGAATGCAAAATACGGAATAATGATACAGATTTGCAGCCGCAGATAAAAAGTCTGAGGTTTGATGGAAAGGTTGGTAACAGATATGACAGAGACAGAAATTTTATTTGATTTACTGGAGAAAGGAATCTCACCGGCGCACGCAGTGAGCGCATGCGAAAAAAGACTGACAGATGCCGGTTTTGAAGTGGTTGATTACGGTATGGCATGGAATCTAAAAGCGGGCGGAAAATATGTGATAAATCATCATGAAACGACATTGTTTGCATTCACATTACCGCAGAATTGGAGTGACAGAGAGCCTGCAATCCGCATTGCAGCAGCACATACAGATTTCCCATGCTTAAGGATCAAACCGTCCTGCGATATTCAGACAAACGGATACGCACAGGTGAATGTGGAAGTTTACGGCGGCGCAATCTTAAATACATGGCTCGACC
>OGGA01001643.1_pt1 | contig 11359 bp, 10 predicted proteins | sample 1571041 | NCBI WGS metagenome assembly OGGA01 (sample SAMEA2582057, study PRJEB24529) | metagenome | biome: Human gut stool | place: China | collected 2011 | reverse complement strand
CGGTGTGGAGGGTGAGCTTGTCGTTCTGGGCGTTGTTGCGGCCTACCAGGATCTCAAAGCCGTCGCTGGAGGTATAGCGCAAAAAGTCCGCAGGTTTCTGCTTTTTGTCCCGCTGCTTGTAGTACTTCAGGTAGCCCTGATTTTTCAGCTCCATGCGGATCTCGTTCAGGGCGGCTTCGCCGGAGGCACTTTCCACCTCGTAGAGCACCGTTTCCAGATAGGCGATCTCTTTTTCGCCCTCGGCCAGCAGGTCCACCAGCATCCGGGCAGCGGTCTGCTTCTTTTTGTAGTTCTTAAAGAAGTTCTGGGCGTTCTGGCTGGGGCTGAACCGCAGATCCAGCGGGATGGTCACCTCTTTGCCTTCGTCGTACCAGTTGGGCACGGTCAGGCTCTTCATGCCCTTTTGCGCCAGATAGAGGTTGGCGGACAGCAGCTCACCGTACAGCCGCAGCTTTTCGCTTTTGCCGCTGGCGGCAAGCTCCTCCTGCCGTGCCGCCTGCTTGCGCAGGGCGCGGTCGTACATATTGTGCACCGCCTTGTGCAGCTCCTTGCTCTTGGTGCGCAGCCGCTCGGCGCGGTCCTTCTCGGCGTAGTAGCCCTCCAGCATCGCGTTGAAGGACGGCCACTCCCGGATGGTGTACTGCTCGCCGTACTGCTGCGGACGGAAGAAGGTATACTCCACCGGCTTGCCGTCCGGCGCGGTGACGCTGCACGGACAGCCGCCCTGTGCGTGCAGCTCCTTCAGTTCGTCGATTGCTGCCATCAGGCTGCGCTTCTGGGCATCGGTCAGCTCGTTGGCGGGCAGATGTTCTCCGTCAAAGGCGCGCCATGCGGCTTCGCGGCAGACCACCGGCCCTACGCCGGCCACCGTCTTGTTCAACGCGTCCGCCACCGGCAGCTCCCGCTGACAGGCCGCTGCCACGATGGACGCGCTGCTCACCAGCAGAAAATCCGGGCGTGCAGGCTTGGGGGGCGTGGTGTAGGGCAAGCCCGGCAGCAGCTGCCGGACGTCGCTGTCCTCAAAATCCACCCGCTTGAGGGCATCGATAATTTTGCCGCTCTGCACCAGCACAAGGTTGGAGTAGCGTCCCATCAGCTCCGCGCACAGGGTGTTGCGCACAAGGTCGCCCATCTCGTTGGTGCACTGAAAATCAAAGTAGACGATGCGGTCGCCCGGCTCCATGTGCACATCCAGCAGTCTGCCGCCGGTCAGGTGCTTGCGCATGAGCATACAGAAGGAGGGCGGCGTCTCGGGGTTTTCAAAGGTCTCCTCGGTCAGGCACACCCGGGCAGAGCCGCTGCGGGCAGACAACAGCAGCGCATAGGTATCGGTGCGGGTGCGCAGGGTGATGACCAGCTCATCCCGGGTCGGTTCAAAAATTTTTGCGATCTTGGCATCGGTCAGGGTGGCTTTCAGCTCCGCTGCCGTCAGCGCCAGTGTCGCGGCATCCAGTGCCATAGTGTTTACCTCGTTTTATCTATAACTCTCTCAGTCGCCTGCGGCGTTGCCAGTTTTTCGGTTTATGCTGAAAGACCTCCCCCTTTCGGGGGAGGTGGCATTGCGCAGCAATGACGGAGAGGGTTCTCTCTTTATAAATAAGTATACGGGTCGCGGTTCTCGGTGCTCACCAGCACCTCTACCTCCGGCAGGGCGGCGCGCAGAGCAGCAGCCACAGCGGCAGTCACCGGGAACTCGGTGGCGTAATGCCCCGCCGCAATGAGGGAAAGCCCCAGCCGCTTGGCATCCAGTGCATGGTGGTGGTTGGCTTCGCCGGTCAGCAGACAGTCCGCGCCCTCGGCGATGGCTTCGGCAAACAGACTGCCGCCCGCGCCGCTGATGACTGCCAGCCGGTGCACCGGCTTTCCGGTATCGGCAAACTTCACCTGCACCGCTGCACCGGTGTCCGGCGCGTTGCACAGCGCAGCCAGTTTGCACTGCGCCAGCGCTGCCAGCTCCAGCACAGTGATGGGCTCGATGTCCCCTACCCTGCCGCAGCCGTCTGCAAAGACGGTGCGCTGCCGGATGCCGAAAAGATCCGCCAGTACATCGTTCACCCCGCCCTCGGCGGCATCCAGATTGGTGTGCATACAGATGGCGGAAATGCCCGCCTGCACCAGCTGATAGGGCACATCGGCGGGGCACAGCCGCTTGAGCGGGTCAAAGATGACCGGGTGGTGCGCCACGATGACCGTGCACTGCTTTGCCGCAGCTTCCTCCACCACCTCTGGGGTGATGTCCAGCGTCACCAGCACCCGGCGCACATTGCCGCCGCAGTCCACCAGCAGGCCGGGGTTATCCCAGTGCTCTGCCAGCTCCGGCGGGGCAAGCCGCTGCATTCCTTCGTATACCTGCTGTACCGTGGTCATTTCAGTTTCCCTCTTTCAGAATGGCATCCATCTCTGCGGCAAGCGGGCTGCCGTCCGGCACGCCCAGCCGCATCCGGGGCAGCTTTGCCCGCTGCCATGCGGCGTAGCCCGCGCCCTCCGGCCAGCGGCCAGTCTCGCCCAGCAGACACTGCTTAAAGGTAGGCTCTATCACCTCGCCGGTGTACTCCGCCGCCATTACCGCGTACCAGCGGCCTGCAGCCTGCACCGGACGGTCGGCCACAAGGGCAAAGCCGTGCTGCCACAGCCAGCGGCGCAGCTCACTGTGCCGGGTAGCGGGCACCATGACAAGGCGCGGCCCGCCCACGGCGGACACCCACGGCGCTTTTTCGATGATCTCCCAAGTGGTCTGCGCCGACACGCCCGCCAGCACGATGCTGCCCACCTCCCCGGCAGACAACACAGAAAGACCGTCGCCGAGCCGAAGCTCAGCGCGGTCCAGACAACCTGCATTTTCCAGCGTCTGCCTTGCCTTTGCCAGCGGGCCGGGGCGCAGGTCTGCCCCGATGACCTTCGGGTATCTGCCCGAAGCCGCCAGCACCGCCGTCAGCTTGCCGTGGTCGCAGCCGATGTCCGCCACCGGCTGTCCCGGGCGCACCAGCTCTGCCGCTGCGGTCAGACGCGCATCCAGTGTGGGCAGCACTCAGGCCTTCTTGGCTGCCAGATGGGTGTTCAGCTTCTCCAGCAGCTCATCGCAGTTCACGCCGTGCACTTCGCAGGCTTCCTCGATGGTCTCGCCGCGGGAAGCCGGGCAGCCCAGACAGTGCATCCCGATCTCCATAAAGTAGGGTGCGGTGGTCTGGTCCATATCCAGAATGTCGCCGATGATGGTATCGCGGGTCACCTGCTTGGGTGCGGTGTGTGCCTCTTTTTTGAGCATATTGAAAATATCAAACATGATAGCTTTTCCTTTCTGTTTTGGGTGAGATACAGTATAACCTACTGTTCCTCTATACTATACCCCAAACCGGGGCAGTTTTGCAAGAGCCTTGGGGAAATCCGCTTACTCCTCCGCCTGATAGTCCTTTTCCAGCGAGAAGCCGCGCCCGCTCACCTCGGTAACATGGCTCACGATCATAAAGCAGGTGGGGTCGATGGTGTGCGCCAGCTTTTCCAGCCTTGGCAGCTGCCGGTTGGAGACCACGCTCAGCAGCACCGACTCCGGCTCCCGCAGATAGCCGCCCTCACCGTGCAGGATGGTCACGCCGCGGTCCAGCTGCGCGAAAATGGCGGCGCAGATCTCGTCGGACTTGGCGCTGATGATCTTCACCTCGGTGCGGGTGGTACCCAGCATGAGCACCTTGTCCAGCACGACTGTGTAGATGATAGCCATCACCACACCGTACAAAGACTGCCGCACCGGGCTGAAGGCCGCCTGCGCCGCCAGAATGATGAAATCGAAGGCCATCATGGTGCTGGAAACCGGCAGGTGGAACCACTTGTTCAGCACTAGCGGAGGGATATCCATGCCGCCGGTGGAAGCACCGGAGCGGATGGTAATGCCCAGCGAGATGCCGATGCCAAAGCCCGCGAATACGGTGTTCAACACCAGATCATCGGTCAGCACAAGATTGCCCAATAAGTGCTCCCACAGCGCCATAAAAAAGGGACTGAGCACCGTGCTTGCCATGGTGTTCAGGGCAAAGCGGCGTCCCAGCACCCACCAGCCCAGCAGCAGCATAGCCACGTTGATCACGAACAGCACCCCGGACACCGGCAGCCCAGTGACCTTGTTGAAGGCCAGTGCGATACCGGTGGCACCGCCGGTGATGAGGCCGGAGGGCATCAGAAATAATACCACAGTCAGCGCATACATCGCGTTGCCCACCACGATGGACAGTGCGTTGAAGATCTGCTGTTGCTTGCGTGTTAATTGCGTCATCTTCATCTTCCTTTGTTTATCGTTGAAGTATCCTCTACTATGATAACGAAAATATCCGCATTTATCAAGCCTTCGGCGATAAATGCGGATATTGGGGTCAATTTTTAAGGGGTCACAGGGCAGCTTCCGGCTGGGCTTCGTCCTCCTCCATCAGCCGCAGACCGGCGGTATCGGTCACCGGCAGCGAGAACACGATGGCGCCCGCCTTGGGGTTTGCCCCCTCCATAATGGCTTTCATGATGGTGTTTTTCTGGCTGGTGCGGCTGACGATGAGCACCAGCTCCTTTTCGTTCACCAGCTCCACGCCCAGAAAGGCAGCTGCACCCTCCATGCCGGTGCCCTTTGCGTGGATCACCGTGCCGCCGCCTGCACCGGCGGTGCGGGCAGCGTCCATAATGGAGCCGGTGTAGCCCTGATTTGCCACCACCAGCAGCAGTTCGTAGCGGGTATCCTTCAAGGTGCTCTCCTCCTTCCATGTAAGGGACTGGTGCTCGGTAAGGAACATCAGCGCCCGTTTGCCGCCGATGCTGCTCAGCGGCACAATGAACGCAATGCCGGTGCCCGGCACATCGATCTGCATTTTGCGGCGCAGATCCTTCTGGATCTTCTGCCAGCTTTCTGCCGTGACCACGGCCAGCAGCACCGCCTTTTCGGTCTTTTCCAGCCCAAGGGTGGAAAGCGTCTCCTGCACCGCCGTGCCGGAGCCTACGGTGCGCATACTTACCGTTACGCCGTGGCTTTTGTACAGCTGCAAAAAGCCGTCGGTAGAGCGGCGGTCGGTGATGGTGATCATCAAAAACAAACTGCTCACGTTCTGCCTCCTTTACAGCTCGATAATGGCGTCATCCGGCAGATCCGCAAACACGGTAGCAAGCACCGCAGCGGGCTGCGCCGTCCGTGCTTTGCGGGTGCGCAGCTGCGCCACCAGACCCATCATCTGCACGGTGATGAGCGGGGTCATGGCGACCATAGCCACCACGCCGAAAGCATCGGTGACGATGTTGCCGCCCACCGCCACGCAGGCACCCTGCGCCAGCGGCAGCAGGAAGGTAGCGGTCATGGGGCCGGAGGCCACACCGCCCGCGTCAAACGCGATGGCGGTAAACAGCTTGGGCACCACAAAGGAGATGCTGATGGCGAACACATAGCCCGGCACAAGGAACCACAGGATAGAGATGCCGGTCAGCACCCGCACCATGGCAAGCCCCACCGAGATGGATACGCCTGCGGAAAGTGCCAGACCCATAGCCTGCGCCGAGATGGCGCCGTCGGTCACCTCTTCCACCTGCTTGTTCAGCACATAGACCGCAGGCTCGGCCTTGACGATGAAGTAGCCGATGAGCATCCCGATGGGAATGATCACCCAGCGCATCCCGCCGCCTGTCAGCACCTGACCCAGATAGTTACCGGCGGGCATAAAACCCACGTTTGCGCCGGTCAGAAAGAGCACAAGGCCGATATAGGTATACACAAGACCTACGCCGATGCGCCCCAGCGTGCGGCGGTCCAGCCGCAGGGCGATCAGCTGAAATGCTCCGAACATCAGCACGATGGGCAGCAGCGAGCGGGCGATCTCGGCCAGATAGGTGGGCAGACCCTCCCGGAACAGCTGCCACAGCTCCACCGAGTCTGCCACCTCCGGCAGAACAGGCGGGATGTAGGTGCTGTCCGCTGCGCGGAACGCGATGCCCAGCGTCAGCACCGCCAGAATGGGGCCGATGGAGCACATGGCCACCAGACCAAAGCTGTCGTCTGCCGCATGGCGGTCGCTGCGGATGGCGGAAACGCCCACGCCCAACGCCATGATAAAGGGCACGGTCATGGGGCCGGTGGTCACGCCGCCGGAGTCAAACGCCACGGCAAGGAACTCCTTGGGCACAAAGGCCGCCAGCAAAAAGATGAGCCCATAGAACAGCACCAGCAGCTTTGGCAGCGCGATGCCGATGAGCATACGCAGGAAGGCAAAGACCAGAAACAGGCCCACGCCCGCCGCCACCGAAAGGATCAGCGTGCCGCTTGGAATAGAGGGCACCTGATCTGCCAGCACCTGCAAGTCCGGCTCCGAGATGGTGATGAGGAAGCCCAGCAAAAAGCCGAGCACGAGGATGAGGGGCAGCTTGCGGCTGCGGGTGATGACTGCACCCACCCGCTCGCCCATGGGGGTCATGCTCATCTCTGCACCCAGAGTAAAGAACATGATGCCCACCACGATCATGGCAGCGCCCAGCAAAAAGCACAGCAGGATGCTGGGCGATACCGGTGCTACCGAGAAGCAGAGCACCAGCACAATGGCCACAATGGGCAGCACCGCCTGCAGCGCCTCCAAAAGCTTTTCCCGCAGCTTGGGGAGCGATCGTCTGAGAATGATGTCCACCGCCTTTCGTCTGTATCCTGTTTGTACACTTTTGTACAAGATATATTTATAGTATACGGATTCCGGGGGATGCCGTCAATCCGCAGAAGGAAAAAACTTGAGCAAGTTCCATAAATTGTAAAAAACATTCCATAAAAAGGGGTTCTGAAAAGCCATAGGCTTTTCAGAACCCCAAAATTAAAATAATTATTTTTACGCCTTTTTCGGCTTCAGCCAGCCGTCCACGGCGGCTACCAGCGCCTTGCCCCGGCGGCCCAGCAGGCGGGGCAGCAGCACCCGCGCCATGGCCCATACGCCCGCAAAGTTGTACAGGATGATAACCAGCGTGATCAGCCCCGTCCACAGCCCGTACAGCGGCGGCTCTGCTAGCAGCACAAAGGCTTCAAATACCAGTGCAGCGGCATTTGCCAGCACCCGCGCCGGGTGGACGCGCATCCCGATCATGCGGCGGGCATCCACGGCACGCAGGGTGAACACCAGCGCAAGGCCAAGGAAGGACGCATAGGTCGCGCCCACAGGCCCCCACCACTTGATAAAGAAGTAGTTCATGATGCAGTTGCTGATGGCACCCGCCATCATGGTGACCATGCTGCGGTCAGACTTTTTGGTCACCACATAGACGCTGTTCATGAACTGGTTGAAGCAGCTGCAGGTGGAAGCCAGCACGAGGAACGGCACAAAGTGCCATGCGTAATAGTAGTTGGACTTCATGACGTGCATCACCGGGCGGCACAGCCAGATAATGCCCGCCGCGCAGCAGAACAGCACGCTGGAATAGGTGCGGAAGATCTGGGTAAAGAACCGCGCACGCCCTTCCTCCTCGGTGACAGCGGAAAGCTGCCACGCATCGTAGAAGATCAGACCCAGCGTGGTCAGGATGGTGGGCAGGAAGTAGCCGGTGGAAAGCAGGCCGCTCCATGCGTTGCCGGTGCGCCCGTCCAGCCCCTCGCACATCTCGCGCACAAAGAACAGGTCGGAAGCGTTGATGATCCAGAAGCTGATCTGCGCCGGGATCATGGGCAGCGAGAAGTTGAGCATCTGCCGCCACAGCTTTTTGTTGACGCCCTTCAGCTCCACATAGTTCCACAGCTTGCCGGTGAACAGCAAGAACAGCACGCTGGTCAGGTCGCCGCTGATGATGGCCAGCAGGTAGCCGTTGGCGCCCCACTTGAAGCCCACCAGATACAGCACATAGAAGGCCATGGTCGCCACGGTGCACAGCACGCCGTCCACTGCCACCAGCTTGTTCCACTGGCGGCTGCGCACGAACTGGGTGCACAGGGTTCGCAGGCAGCTCATGAGCACATAAATGTAGATCAGCAGACCATACTGCGCCATATCCGGCAAGAACTGGGTGATGGGCCAGCACAGCACCAGAATGCCAAAGCCGCCCAGAATGGTGAGCAGGCCATTGGTGAACACCTGCTTTTCGCTGTTGCCCTTGTCCAGACCAAAGCGGATGATGGCGTTGGACATGCCCATGGACACAAAGGGGATGAGCAGGTTTGCGTACTGGCTCAGGATCTTGGACAGACCCAGATCCGAGATCTCCGCCATGGCGTAGGTCAGAAAGGGCTGTACGATCAGGGTAAGCAGCTTGGACGAAAAGCTGGAGATTGCAAAGATCAGGGTATTGCCGGCCAGTTTGGAATATTTATCGCCGGTCTTTTTTTCGTTTTCCAAGGGAATTTCCCTCCGTTTTTACGATAGATTATCTTTTCAGCAGCTCCCGCCGGGCTTTCCAGTCCGGCAGCAGCTTTTCCACCTCTGCCCAGAAGGCCGGGCTGTGGTTCAACTGCAAAAAGTGGCAGTACTCGTGTACTACCACATAGATCTGCGCCGCAGGGGGCTGGTTATACAGCTGCAAAGCAAAGGTGATCTGCCGCTTAGCCGGGCAGCACACGCCCCAGCAGCTTGTCATGCTGCGCACCTTCAGAACGGGCTTCTGCCCGCCCAGCACCCCGGCAAAGGCCGGGTAGACCCTATCGCTCATGGCGGTAAAGTAGGCCAGCGCCGTGGCTTTATCCGGCAGGTCGGCGTTGTCCCTGTTCAGCTTGGCAATGTTCTTCACCCGGGTGTCCCGGATCCACTGGGCGTTTTGCAGCACAAAACGGTCAGCCTGTTCCAGACTGGCCGTCAAAGGGATGCTTACCATCACGGTGCCGTTGCTGCGCACCCGCAAATGCAGCTGCTTTACCTTTTTGCGCACCAGCTCGTACTGGATGCCCTCCACGCTGCGCAGCTGGGCGCACGGCTTTGCCGCCACCTCAGGCCTTGCTCCGCATCAGGCGGCCAAGGGGCAGCTGCGCCAGCACCACGGCGGCAAACAGCAGCACGCAGCCGGTAGATTCTCGGAAGGAGAGGTTCTGGTGCAGCAGCAGCCAGCCGCCCAGGGCGCTGAATACGCTTTCCAGACACATGATCAGGCTGGCCACGGCGGGGTTCAGGTCCCGCTGACCCAGAATCTGCAGGGTGTAGGCCACGCCGCTGGACATCACGCCACAGTACAGGATGGGCCCAGCGAAGGTGACAAACTCTGCCATGGCAGGCTGCTCGAACAAAAACGCCGCCACGGTGCTTTCCACCGACACCACAAAAAACTCCACAAGGCTCAGGCGCACGCCGTCCATCTGCGGGGAGAAATGATCCACCGCCATGATCTGGAAGCTGAACAGCACCGCACACAAAAGCAGCAGCCAGTCGCTGCTCTGGATGCTGCCAAAGCCGTCCTTCATGCACAGCAGATACAGCCCCACCACGGCAATGGCCATGCTCACCCACAGCTGTGCGCTGCCCTTGCGGCCCAGAAACAGGCCGAACACCGGCACCAGCACCACATACATGGCGGTCAGGAAGCCCGCCTTTGCGGTGGAGGGGTCCAGCGTGATGCCCAGCTGCTGCGCCGCGCTGGCCAAAAACAGCAGCGTGCCGCACACAAGCCCGGCTTTCAGCAGCAGCTTGCGCTCTGCCGCCGTTTTGGGCTTGCCGTCCGGCCTGCCCTGCCGGTGGTGCAAGGCGTCAAACGCCTTGACCGTGGGCAGCAGCACCAGAACCGCCATCCAGCTGCGCCCCGCCAGAAAGGAGAACGCGCCCATGCCGGAGCCGGCGCTCTGCGCCACAAAGGCTGTGCCCCAGATCAGGGCGCACAGCATCAGCAGCATTGAATTTTTCGTCTGGTTCGTCATCCGGCAATGCCCTCCACCTTCATCAGGCCGTACAGGTAGTACCGGCTGGAATCATACGAGATGGTCACGCGGTACTGCGCCGCCGGGTCCAGCCCGGAAATGGTGCAGCGGTAGTCGGTGCCATCGGTTTTGACGTAGTAGGTGCTGTCCGGCACATACGCTGCACCGCCGTCCACCTTTTTCCACAGTGCCACCTTGAACTTCTGGGTGCCCTCGGCGGTGCCGCAGGCCATGATGTTCAAACTGCCGCCCGGCACGGTAAAGTAGCCGGTGTTGCGGCTCCAGATGCCGTTGAACACCGCGTACAGACAGCCGTCTGCGGTGGCGGTGGCATACTTTGCCGAGGCATCCGCAATGCCCTGAATGATCAGCGGGTCGGCGGTGGCTTCTGCCCAGCGGGTGGTGTCCTCCTCCTGCACTTCCTCGGAGTGGCCTGTCACCTTCTGCGCCACCTTTTTCAGGGTCTCCTTGCAGCCGGTCAGGCTAAGCACCATCACCGCCGCCAGCAGCAATGCCAAAAGCTGTTTTTTCATCTTCATAGCTTTCCTCATAGAAACAAAGAAACTTTTCTTTTTCGTGCGTCTCTGCCAACGGGCAGATACAGGGTAAGTATACCGCATTTTGCCGCTCTGCACAAGATACCTGTGTTTATTTTGTGCGGTTTGCCGCCTGTTTCTGCACGAATTTTCACTTATTCAGCGCCCGCAGCGCCGCGCACTCGGCCCCGGCCAGCGCGGGAGCCTCCGGCCCGAACAGGCTGCCGTAGCGGTACAGCGCCCAGCCGCCCGCCGCCTGCTGCCGTAAGTCCTTTACCTGCGCCGCCAGCGCACTGCCGGTGCTCCAGCCGGACACGCTGTCCGGGTTCGCGCCGCCGTCCCCGGTGCCCACCCGGTACGCCCCCAGCCCGAAGTACAGCGCCACATCCCCCGCCCGGGGGTAGCTAAGCCACGCCGGGACGATGTTTTCAAAGGCAAAGCGGGTGCTGCCGGAGTGCAGCGTAAAGCCGTAGCCCCAGTACACCTGCGGGCAGAGGTAGTCGATGACCTTCTCCTCCCCGCCCGCCGCCAGCCATGCGGTCACATCGCTGTACTGCTGGTCAAGGTCGTTGTCCGGGTTGCCCTGCGGGCTGATGCCGAACCGCAGGGTAGGGTCTGCCGCCAACCAACTGAACCGCATGGGGTATGAAGTAACGGTATTTGAAAAGGATGAAAGCGTGGGCGGATTATTACGCTTCGGGATTCCGAACTTTAAACTCAACAAGGCCATCATAGACAGGAGAATAGAAATCATGAAAGCTGAAGGCGTCATCTTCAAGACAAACTCACCCGTAGACTTGAAACACCTGCCCGAAGGTTTCGATGCTTACTGTATTTGCACGGGAACACCACAGGCACGCGACCTCGACATCCCGGGGCGCAACCTCAAAGGCATACACTTCGCATTGGAAATGCTAGCCCAACAAAACCGGATTTTGGGCGGACAGACTTTCGGCAAGGAAGAACGCATAAACGCCAAAGGCAAACATGTGATTGT
>OGGA01001614.1_pt1 | contig 11562 bp, 10 predicted proteins | sample 1571041 | NCBI WGS metagenome assembly OGGA01 (sample SAMEA2582057, study PRJEB24529) | metagenome | biome: Human gut stool | place: China | collected 2011 | reverse complement strand
GATAGGCTTTGATACGCCCATTCAGATATTTTTCCATAGCTGCCTTGTCTGCAAAGACTTTCCTTTCCTGTCCGGCGATTTTTGCCTGTCCGTAATTGTGGGGGCTGTTGGTGTAAATACTCCATGAAAGCGTCCACGAATAGGGAATGGATTTCTCTTTTTCCCTGTCATACCGGGTATTCTCGGATATGTGGTAGCGCATTTGGTAGACGCGGTTGCTGATGTGCTTCCCGTAGTCCGTAGCTTCCCACTGGTTCGCGGTATGCGTAGCTTCGGGTGTCCTCACATACTCAATGGCTTTGTCAATGGCAAGGGTCTTTCCCGCCTGTTCGTCCCATGCCGCCGCCTGTTCTTGCAAGGCTTCAAAAGCTGCCTGTTCAGCCGCCGCGTATTCTTCCCGCAATGCCTGTAACTGTTCTAAGGGCAGGGCGGTAAGCCCGGAAAGGTCAGCGGTCTGTTCCTCAAAATAAATATTTCGCTCTATCCGCATACTGTCAGCCGGGTCTAACTTGTCACGCTCAAACATGGAGTAACCTTTTTTCTTTTCCATTCATTCGCTCCTTTCTGAAATGGCGGCGCACCGCCGCGCTTTTGGGGTTCGCCCCGTACTACGGTGGGCTGTGCGTTATGCCAACAATTTTTTCATTTTTTTAGAGGGTTTGGGAAACTTCCCAACAAGCAAAATCCCCGTCCGGCGCGTCAGCGGCAGGACAGGGATTTACGGAAGTGGGTACCCGCTTCCTATGCTTGCTATTCAAGTTTTTAGTTCTTCTGTACTTCGATACGGTAGTTGACGTATTTCCCGCCAGTGTCAGCCAGAACGATAGTTCCGTCATAGGTCTTGCCTGTTTTCGGGGAATAGAGCTTCTTCACATTCACTTTGCCGGATTTAAGGAGCGCGGCGGCAATCTTCGCGGAAAAAGCGGTCTTGCGTTCCTCGAAAAAGCGGTCATTCTTCCACATGACAAAGGCACATTCTTTGTTGCTGCAATAATAGTTTTTCTTCCCCTCATGGACGGGGGAACCGCAACGGGGGCATTTGCCGACAGAGGGCTTTTCCTCCCGGAACAAATCCTTTTTCCCGTCCAGTGCTGCGGCGTGTGTCTGCACAAGCTCCCGCGCCATAGCTTCAATGCCGGACAGAAATTCGCCGGGGTCTGCGGCTCCCTTTGCTATCTGCGTCAGATTGTTTTCCCATTCTGCGGTAAGCTGCGGGGAAGTGAGCATATCCGGCAAGACTGATATAAGGGCGGCTCCGTTCTGCGTGGGGATAAGCTGCTTCCCCTTGCGCTCTGCAAAGCCGCCCTTTACCAGTTTTTCAATGACGGCGGCGCGGGTGGCGGGAGTGCCAAGCCCCCGGCGTTCCGCGTCCGGGTCGGTGTCCCCGTTCCCGGCTCGCTCCATAGCAGAGAGAAGCGACGCTTCGCTGTGGGGCTTCGGCGGCGTTGTGGTATGCTCCGTTACTTTTGCGGCGGGGTTAGGAAAGCCCTGTCCCTCGGAAAGCTCCGGCAGCGTCACGCCCTCATTTTCCCCGTCCTCTGCTTCGGGCTTATCTTTCAGCGTCGCCCGGTATCTGCGTTCAAGCTCTTTCCAACCCTCCGCAAGTACGGTCTTTCCCCTTGCGGTGAAGTCTGTCCCGGCGCATGAGAAAACCGCCGTAACCGCTTCATAAATATGCGGCTCGGCGGTGGCAAAAAGCAGACGCGCCCCCGCAAGGGTAAGGATATTCTTCTCGCTTTCCGGCAGCGCGTCCGGGTCAGCCTTTGCAAGCTCCATAGTGGGAATGATTGCGTGGTGGTCTGATACTTTCTTGCTGTCTAATACCTTTGCAATCTCCGGCGTGAAGTCCGCGCCCGCCATAAAGGGGAGCTTTTCGCAGAGCAGCGCGATAATGTCCGCTGCGGTGCCGCCCATGTCGTCAGTAAGAAAGCTGCTGTCCGTCCTCGGATAAGTAAGGAGCCGCTTTTCATAAAGGGATTGTGCAAGGTCAAGGGTCTGCTTTGCGGTGTAACCGAAAATGCGGTTCGTTTCCCGCTGCAAAGAGGTAAGGTCAAAGAGCTTTGGCGGGGCTGCGGTTTTCTTCTCTCTGGTAAGGGAAACGCATACCGCCTTTCCCGCTTCGCAAGCCCCTTTCAGCGCGTCGGCTTCTGCCTTGTCCGAAATCCTTTCGCTTGCCGCGTCCGCGCCGGATAAATCAAGGCGAACATGATAATATTTTTCTTTCTGGAAATGGGAGATAGCCGCGTCCCGGTCGGTGAGCATTTTTAAGGTCGGGGTCTGGACGCGCCCCACGTTCAAGGTCTTTCCATACAGGCAGGAGAAAAGCCGGGTGGCGTTAATGCCGATAAGCCAGTCAGCCTTTGCGCGGCAGAGGGCGGACGCAAAGAGCGCGCCATAGTCCCGCCCGTCTTTGAGGGAAGCAAAGCCCGCCTTAATCGCCCCGTCCTCCATTGAAGAAATCCACAAGCGGCGCATGGGCTTCTTGCAGCCCGCCACTTCGTAGACAAAGCGGAAAATCAATTCACCCTCGCGCCCCGCGTCACACGCATTTACCACTTCGGAAACGTCGGCGCGGTGCATAAGCTCTTTAATGGTTTTGAATTGCTTCCCCTTGTCCGGGTCAACGGCGTACTGCCATTCCTCCGGCAGAATGGGTAAGCTGTCAAAACTCCATTTTTTATATTGCTCCCCGTAGGCGGCAGCTTCCGCAAGCTGTACCAAATGCCCGACGCACCATGAAATGAGGTAGCCGCCGCCCTCGATATACCCGTCCTGTTTCCCCTTAATGCCAAGCGCGGCGGCGATAGTCTGCGCCACGCTCGGCTTTTCTGCAATCACAAGTCTAAATGCCATGAAAAAATCCTCCTTTCAGCGTTCCGGCGCGGTGTGCTTCTTCTCCTGTGCCTGTTTCAGACAATAGCCGATACAGGGGGATTGCGCCTTATAAGGGCAACGCATACACGCCGGGGATTTTGGAACGGGCGGCGCACTGTCACGCCGCCCGGTGGGTCTTTGTACCATCATTTTTTCTAAAGGGTTTTCGGTAAAAAGCGTCATGCTTCCTCGTCCTCCTGTTCTTCATCAGAAAGCCCGTCCCCCTCGTCCTCGTCGTAATCGTCAAAATCGAAATCTTCAAGGTCGGTGTCGCCCTTGACGTTCTGCTTTGGCTTCATAAACTTAAAATAATAGAACGCGCCCCCGCCGCCAAGAAGTGCCACGACAAGGAAAAGCACAAGCCCGCCTGTATTGCCTTTCTCTTTGGGCTGCTCTGTTGGTTTCTCGGTTTCCGGCTCCGCTTCCTTGCCGCTGCAAGCGGTCATGTTGTCCTTGCAGACAGGGCAGCTCACATTTACCTTTCCGGCTTCGCATTTATCGGTGCAACTGCAAACGGCGGGCGGGGCTGCTTCGGTGCTTCCGTCCTCCATGAGTGCCATAAGGTCGGCTTCGTCCACTTGATTAAGGAAATGTACGGTGTCCTCGCCCTCGTCGTCCCGGTCGATAAGGATATAAAAGTAATTGCCGTTTTTGGTCGTCACTGTGATAAGCTGCTTGTTGCCGCCGAAATCGTCTACAAGGGTCGCGTTCCCGTCCGGGGTAAGGGGTTCTTCCTTTTCGGGTTCCTCATAGACAACGCCGCTGTCGTCGGTCGCGTCCTGTCCCTCCGGGGTCTGTGCAAAGGCGGTGACGGAAAAGCCGCCCGTCAGCATGAGGGCGGCGCAGAGTGCGGTCAAGGTTCTAAGGATTTTCTTATTCATTCTCGGTGTCCTCCATTTCTTCGGTGTCGTGGTCTGCGGGTTCTGCGGGGTAGCCCGGCGCGGCTTCCATGCCCGGAATACCGCCGCCGGAAAGCATAGCGGAAAGCTCATGCGGGGAAAGGCGCATGGAGCGCACAAGCTGTACGATTTGCAGGTTTTCCGCTTCGGTTTTCTGCGCTTCAAGCCCCCTTAATCTGTTCTGGTACTCGGTGATTTTCTCGCGGGTCTTTGCAATCTCTTTGTCGATACGTTCAATTTTGTTCATAGCCATCAATAAATTTCTCCTTTCTTTGCTCAAAAATATGTTAATTCCAGTTCATCAGCCCATAGCCTTTGATACAGGAGTAATTGACGGGGTAGCTCTTTATCTTGCAGGCGTCGCCGGAATTGCCCTCGACGGTATAGACGCGCTCCCCGTCCGTTCCGATAACAAGCCCCACATGGTCTGCGCTCCCGTCCCCGTCCCAGTCGAAAAAGATAGCGTCGCCGGGGGCGATATTCTCATAGCCCCTCGCGCCCCATTGCCCGCGTGACTGGAACCAGGGTACGCCCTGTGACTGGCACCCGGCAAAGCGCGGCTCGCTCTTTCCGGCTTGATTGTAGCACCATGAAACGAAACAGGCGCACCATTCCACGCGGCTGTTAAATCCGTACCAGCTCCAAAAGGGTCGCCCGCCCACGTTGCCGACTTGCCGCTTCGCAAGGTCTACAACGGCGGTGTTGCCGGGGCGTGTGCCGTTTACAAGCTGTACGCCGCTTAAATCCTCGGACGCGCCCATATCGGGGGAGCCGCCGCCGAAAATCAGCGGTTTGTTTCCGCTTGTTTCCAGATAGACGCGGTACATTTCAAGCTGCTGTGGCGTTAGAAGTTCCTCCGCAATCTCGGAAATGGGCTTGTTCGTCAGCTTCACGTTGAGGATATGGTACTCGTAGGGTACTTCCTCGGTGGTCGTTTCCCCTGTTTCCGGGTCTGTGCTTGTTTCTGTGCGGTAGCGGATTTCCGTTTCTTCTGTCAGCGTCAAAGTGTACTGCATGGCAAAGACGCGATTTAGCTCTGCCTGTGCGCTCTGCGGGGTGTAGGTCTGTAAAAGGGCGGTGAGGTAGGACGCTAACTCATGGGGGTTATGCCCGATACTGTCAAGGTCATAGCGGTATTCGTCATAGCCGGGGTGGGTGCTTTCGATATTGTCAATCTGCTGCTGAAGCTCGTTTTCCTTTGCGGCGTAATTGTTCTCCGTCGCCACAAGGTCGCTGTCCTCCGACGTGTAGGAAGTCCCAAGTATGCCGTTCATCAAGCCGGAGAACATGGAACCGCAAGAGGAAAGCCCCGCCGATACCATGATGAATAAGAGTAGCGCGGCAACGGCGATACATACGCCCGCCGGGTGCCGCCCTACAAAAGCGATTGCCTTTTTTGTTTCCTCGGCGGTCTTTTTTGCCGCCTTGCGGGTGTTCTCTGCGGCTTTCTGCGCCGTTTTTGCGCCGCCTTTCCTTGCCGACTTTGCATACTGCCGCTTGATTTGCTGCTTCTGCATGAAGCGGGAAAGGGGATTGCCCGCAATCTGCGGATTGTCATGCAGGGCTTTATGGTACTGAAAATCCACATTCGCCTTGAACGCCGCTTTCTCTGCCTTTGCCGCCGCCCGGTAGGGTTTCAGCTTATGGCTGCGTATGCCGCGTTTTACTGCCCGCGTCGTCATGCCGCCCGCTTTCTCGCCCACAAGTTCTATCCTGTGTCCGCTTTCCACACCGACGTTTTCTTTCTCCACCTCATAGATTTTTCCATGTACGGCGGCGTCCAATTCCTGCGCCGGACGGGATAACGGATTATGACGCAACTTGCCGTTTGGGGGCTTATCCGTCTTTTCAAAAGCAAGGCGCGTCTTTGCTTTGCCTTTGGCTTCGTCAAAAACGCGCTCTTTTGTGATTTTGGTCTGTTTGGGGATAGCTGCCCGCGCTTTATCTAAACGGTCAGCCGCCGTATCGGATTTTTTGATTGCCTTTTGCAGTTCCGGCGTTGCCCGTTCCGCTTCGGAAAACTGCAAGCGGGACGTATGGGTTTTAAGCTGCGCTGCGTCAAGGGTCTTTTTCTCCGCGCCCTTTTCTAAATGGCGGCTAACCTCTGTGCCGATACGTTGGGTCGCTTTTTCCGCTGCTCCCGCTGCGGGGGCTGAATAGTTTTCCTCCGGCGGTCTTTCGCTGATACTCGTTGTTTCGCCCGTCGTAAGGTTTTCCGCAACCGCCCCGTCGCGGGTCATTTTCTGTGTTACCTTGTCGGGGGCTTTTAATTCCTTGCTCAATGTTCATCACCTCCAATACGCTGTTTTGCAAGGGTGCAGTATTCGGGATTGATCTCTATACCCACATAGCGGCGGGAAAGGCTTTTTGCCGCCGCTGCGGTCGTGCCGCTGCCTAAAAACGGGTCAAGCACAATCCCGCCGACAGGACAGCCCGCCAAAATACACGTTTCCGCAAGTTTCGGCGGGAACGCTGCAAAATGCCCGCCGCGATAGGAAGCTGTGTTGATCTGCCAAACGTTGCGGCGGCTGCGGATGGGGGAAATCATTTCGTCGGTGTATGCGCCTTTTTTGCGGGGGCGGTTGATTTTCTGCGGCTGGTTTTGCCCCGGAACAGTAGCAGCATATTTGTTGCCTTTCCCAACTCCGCTTTTCAACCGTACCGCTGTTGTGGGGGCTATCGGCTCGGCTACTGCTTGCCAATCATAGTAATATTTCTTCGACTTGGTAAGCAGAAACACATATTCATAGCAGCGCGTCGGTCTGTCCCTCGCGCTTTCCGGCATGGCGTTTCCCTTGTGCCAAATGATAGAACTGCGCAAATACCAACCGTCGCCCCGCAAGGCAAGGGCTACAAGCCACGGAATACCGATTAGGTCTTTTGGCTTGCAGCCGGGGGCGCGGTGGTTTACCGCCACTTGCTGCCCGTTCCTGCCTTTGGGATATTTCGGGTCTTGGTGGTCAGCTTTGCTGCCTGTACCGCAATAAGTGTCCGCGATATTCAGCCAACAAGTACCCTCCGGCGTAAGCACCCGCTTTACCTCATGGAAAACCGCCGTAATGCGGGAAACATATTCCTCCGGCGTTGCTTCCCGTCCGATCTGCCCGTCTGTGCCGTAATCGCGCAAAGCATAGTAGGGCGGGGACGTTACGCAACAATCCATACAGTTATCCGGCAAGGTTTGAAGCACCTGCAAGCTGTCGCCGCAATAGATTTTATCCGTTTCTATCCTCATGCCGACACCTCGCCGGGCTTGGTCGTCATCACGCGGTAGAGTTCCGTATCTTTTGGGAAACGGTCAATAAAGGGCAAAATCACGTTGCCATAGAAGATAAGTCCCTCACCCGCTTCGGAATGGGTTACATAGGTCATTTGCTGCTGTGAAATGTTAAGCTGCTTGGCAAGGATTTCCCGGTCGCCCTGGGCTTGGTTGAGCATATAGACAAAATCGCTGTTTTCAAAGATGTTCTCCACCTCGCGGGACGACAACAAATCTTTCACGTTTTGGGTGATACCTGTCGGAATACCGCCCCACTTCCTAAAACGCTTCCAAATCTCGACGGAATAGGCGGCGGTCTGTTCCTCTTTCAAGAGCAAATGAAACTCGTCGATGTAATACCGCGTCGCCTTGCCCTCGCTGCGGTTTACCGTTACTCTGTTCCATACTTGGTCTTGGACAATAAGCATACCGACTTTTTTAAGCTGTGTACCGAGTTCCTTAATATCAAAGCAGACAAGGCGATTATGAATGTCAACGTTTGTCCTGTGGTTAAAAATGTTCAAGCTGCCGTTTACATAGAGTTCCAACGCCGCCGCGATACGCTGCGCTTCCTTTTCCGGCTGCTTCTTGATCTCGTCGTAGAGGTCGCCCAAAATCGGCATATTCTCCGGCTTGGGGTCGGCAAGGTAGTTGCGGTACACGCTGATAACGGCGCGGTCAATCAAGGTCTTTTCGACAGCTTCCAGCCCGTTTTTACCCCCCATAATCAACTCACAAAAGGAAAGGATAAAATCGCTCTTTAAGGCTATGGGCGTGTCACCCTCGCTGTAATTGAGGTTAATATCCATAGGGTTAATGTACTGCGTGCTGTTCTGCGAAACCTTGATAACCTGTCCTTTCAAACGTCCGACAAGGGGGTAATATTCTGCTTCGGGGTCGCAAATGATAATATCATCTGCCGTAATGAGAAAAGCGTTTGTGATTTCGCGTTTTGCAGAAAAACTTTTGCCGCTGCCCGGTGTGCCGAGTATCAAGCCGTTGGGGTTTTTCAGCTTCTTTCGGTCGCACAAAATCATGTTGTTGGAAAGGGCATTTAAGCCGTAATACAATGCTTCGCCGCTTTGGAACAGCTCTTGCACCGTAAAGGGAACGAAAACGGCGGTGCTGCTGGTCGTCAAGCCGCGCTGGATATGGATAAGGTTATCCCCCAACGGGATAGAGGACATAAGCCCCTGTTCCTGCCGGTAGTCAAGGCGGGTCAAAATGCAGTTGTATTTCTGCGCGATTGCCGCCGCCCCAAATACTTCGTTATCCAATTTCTGCTTGGTATCTGCAAGGTTTAAGACAAGCAGCGTAAGCAGAAACATTCTTTCGTTGCGGCTCTGCAAATCGCGGAGTAGGTTTTTTGCTTCCCCGCCGTAGGTGGCAAGGTCGGACGGAATAATATCCATGTCATAACCGCTGCGGATTGCTTTCTTTTGTTCTTCAATCTTCATGCGGTCAAGGTCGGTAATCTTGCGCTTAATCGTCTTGATTGCTTCGTTGTGGTCGATACTCTGAATGTGTAGATTGACGATAATCCCGTTTTCCGCGTCCATGAAGTCAGCAAGCATACGGTCGGAGAGTTCCGGCGCGACGATCTGCAAAAAGGAAACCGCACCAAACTTGCCGCCCATTTGAAACATTCGCCCGTCGCCAAATCGGAAAGAGGACGGGGCGATAAAGTCTTTGACGGAAAGCCCGCTTGCGGGTAGCCATTCCCACGCAAAGTTAAAACGTTCCCCGTCCGGGTGAAAAATCCCATGCAGCACTTCAAGACGCTGTTTCCCGTCCAATACCCGCGCCGCCGCGCCGATCACCTTAAAATGGTTGAGGGTGTCCGTTTCAATGCGGGCAAGACGCGCCCGCGCCGATCTAATGTCTTTTGCTTCAACGGTAAAGGTGAGAAACTTGGTCTTGATAAGCCCGTTGTTTCCGCGTTCAAGCTGCGTCCTAAGCATTTCGGTGTATTCTGCTCTGATATTGTCGAAGTCGTCATTCTGCGGCGCAATCGTGATACTGTTCTTGAAATCGTCCTTGTTCGCATGGCGGCTGATTAAGGAAAGCTGCACGCTGATAGAAGCGTCGAACGAGTTATACATATCGCAAAGGGCTTCAAAAATGGCGGTTTTGTCGTCCGGCTGCGCAAGCTGATAGTTGATGTCCTCAAACTCAATGCACTTGGAATACCGCCCGTTTGCAAGGCGGCAAATCCCGTCCTTATACATTCGCTCAAACGGTATGCTGTCCTGCGCCGTATTGGGCTTCCCGTCGCCCTTTGCCTGTCGGATAAGGGTATCTATCTGTTTCCTTTCCTGTCGGGAAAGTTTACGCTTTTCGTTTTGGGTGTTTTTCTTTTCCTTTGACAATCGCCCGTACCTCCTTATCTAATTGCTCTTGCCGCGCAAGGGCGGCATAAAAATTGTTGGTCTGATAAGGTCGCTCTTTGGGGCGAAGAAACTTCACTTCCACAAATTGCCGAATAATCACTTCCAGCGGTTGCCCGTTTTTCTCATACATGGCAAGCAAAAACATAGGCAGCATGGCAAGCACCATGCACAATGCCGCTGCGGTTGTTCCAACGCTGTCTTTTACCAAAAAGAACAGCGGCAGTCCGATTGCTACCGCCGCGCTGAAACAAATTAGCTGTCGTTTCGTAAGGTTGAACATTACCTTGCTTTTGATTTTTGTTAAGTCCTTTGGGACGGTTACATACGCCATTTCATACCTCCTTTCTGCCCGGAATGTAATCTTCAAAGCGGGGAACAGCATAGAAAAGCCGCTTGTTGTTTACCCACCGTTGCAAATGGCGGGTAACAGGCGGGGCGGTTGGACGCTCGTAAATCATCACATACGGGTCAAAGCCCATAGCCCGCAAGGTGTTCACGCGGTATAAATCCTGTTCATGGGTGCTGCCGTAGTTGGTAAGCACATATACGCGCCGCTGGCGGCTGCTCTTAATGGCGGTCAAATCCAAAAAACGTTGGAAATACCCGGTCAAGTCCTCGTCGGGATTATCCCATGCAAAATGTACCGCTTTTATCCGTACCCGATTTAACAGGCTGACATTATCCCTGTTCACAAGGCGAATATCCAGCCCTTGCGAAAAATCCACCCATGCGCGGCTTCGTATAAGCTGCTCAATGAGATTTTCATGGTCGGAACAGGCAAGCAGATTAGCGTCCATGATCTTTATTTCCGGCTGCCATTTCCAAAACTCGGATAAATCCGCAACCTTAACGCTTTTGCGCCCCTCTTTACCGCTGACAATGCAAAACCCGCAATTTCTCGGACAACCCCGGCTTAAAAAGCCGTAGGCAATCCCGAAAAACTGCGGGTAGATAGAATAATCCGGGTAACTGTGTTCCACTTCCGGCGGCAAGCGGTTTTTCGTGTCGTAGCCCGTACCGCCGAAAATGACCTGTTCCGCGTTGGTAACGGTTATTGTGTCTTTGGAATAAGTGTCCGTAAAGACGCGGCTTTTATATACAAGGTCGTACCGCCCCTTTGCGTTCCACCATTCCACCGTATGCGTCTTTGCTTTATGATACGCGGATAGCTTCATCAAGCAGAGGTTGGGGAAATTATGGCTATCAACGTCGATTAAACCGATTTTCAAATCATAACTCACCCCCTTAATGCGCCGAAAAGACACTTTTTGCAAGGCTTCCCGTTTTGAAAAGGGTAAAGCACAAGAGAACGGTATAACCCATGCAAGACCAGATCGCGCCGGAAATGTCGTCGGTTGCTGTGATTGTCTGTATCAATACCGCATAAATGCCGACACATACCAAAATCAAAAACGCTTGAAAACCAAGCGCAAGCAAAGATTTCAAGTAATTCTGACCCATGCTGCCCCATTCGTGATTTACCATTGTTGCCATAGGGATAGGGGCGACGCTTGTTACAAGGTATATTTCAATCATGCGCCCATACACCACAAGCATAATGCAGATTGACAGGGCTTTCATGGTAAGCCCTACAAAAAGGGATTGAAACCATAGTCCTAAAAGCCCGCCCACGCTCATAGCGTCGAGTTTTGCTTCAATGTCGGTAATGACGGTGGTAACGTCTATGCTTGTATCGGATATGATAACCCCCGCGCTGTCGTTGACGACGCTCTGTGTAACGTCGAACACTCCCATAACGATATTCCAAGTATTTGTTACCAGCAGCACCGCAACAAAGGTTTTGAAAATCCATTTGAAGAAAATCCAAGTGTCGAGATCGTGCAGATTATTTTTTTCAATTACAAGCTGGATTAGTTCATAACACATGACAAAGGTAATGATAACGCCCGCAATCGGTACAATGACGTTTTCCGAAAGACTGCGTATCATGCTGAATATGCCCGCGTTCCACCCGGCGGGGGTCGTGCCAACTTGCGTTGCGATTTCTCCAACCTCTGTATTTACGCTGTCAAATAAGCCGGAGAGGTTCGATAATATCCCGTCTGTCAAAATGCCACGAAACCAATCTTCAATCATCTGCCATATCAAAAGTTAATCCCTCCTTTCCCGCGCCCCCCCC
>OGGA01001606.1_pt1 | contig 11593 bp, 7 predicted proteins | sample 1571041 | NCBI WGS metagenome assembly OGGA01 (sample SAMEA2582057, study PRJEB24529) | metagenome | biome: Human gut stool | place: China | collected 2011 | reverse complement strand
CGCGGCAGTCCATCGAGATGAGCGATGTCTACCACGCCTATATCATCGACTGGCGGCTGCCGGATATGAACGGCATCGAGGTCACCCGCCAGATCCGCAGCCTGAACGACGATACCCCCATCATCATCCTGACGGCCTACGACTGGTCTGACATTGAGGTGGAGGCAAAGGCCGCCGGTGTGACTGCCTTCTGCTCCAAGCCCATGTTCATATCCGACCTGCGCGAGACCCTGATGAGCGCCCTCGGCCAGAAGCTGACAGATGCGTCGCAGGAGCTTCTGCCGGAAAAGAACGCCGACTTTAAGGACAGACATATCCTGCTGGTAGAGGACAACGAGCTGAACCGCGAGATCGCGCAGGAGATCCTGCGCGAGTACGGCTTCCGGGTCGATACGGCGGAAAACGGTGAAGTGGCGGTGGAAAAGGTGAGCACCGCAGCGCCGGGCAGCTATGATCTGGTGCTGATGGATGTGCAGATGCCGGTAATGGACGGCTACACCGCCACCCGGAAGATCCGCGCACTGGATGACCCTGCCCGGGCAAAGCTCCCCATCCTTGCCATGACCGCCAACGCCTTCGACGAGGACCGCCGCAACGCATTGGAAAGCGGCATGAACGGCTTTTTGTCCAAGCCCATCGTGATCGGCGATCTCGTGCAGGAGCTGCGCAAAATTTTGTGAGCCAAACGCCTGTCAGACAGAAAAGAAATAAAGCACCCGCAGCATTCGCTTCCAGAGGTCAAGAGCCTCTGCGAAGCCTGCTGCGGGTGCTTTTGCTTTTGTCGGCTGGCAGCCGTTATGATTTCAGTACATCTGCAAGGACCTGCAGCAGATGCGGAATATCCAGCGGCTTTGCAATGTGGCCGTCCATACCGGCCTTCAATGCATTCTGACGGTCTTCTTCAAAGGCATTTGCCGTCATTGCAAAGATGGGGATGCCTGCCTTTGCAGCATCCGGCAGGGCGCGGATCTGCCGCGTCGCCTCGTAACCGTCCATCTTGGGCATCTGGATGTCCATTAAGATCAGATCGTACTGCCCAGGGGCCGCCTGCTTCATCTTCTGGACGGCAATCTCGCCATCCTCAGCAGTGTCTACCGCAAAGCCCGCTTCCTTCAGGATCTCCAGTGCGAGCTCACGGTTCAAGGCATTGTCCTCCACCAGCAAAAGCTTCTTTCCCTTGAGCTCGGAGGCATCTGGCTGCGCTGGCTTACAGGCAGGCTCTGCACCGTACGGTTCTGCCAGCACTCTGAGCAGTTCGGAAAGGAACAGCGGCTTTTCGCAGAAGGCGGTCACTCCGGCAGCGCGGGCTTCCTCTTCAATATCCGTCCAATCGTAGGCCGTCAGAATGATGATAGGGCAGCTTTTCCCGATCACCTTGCGGATCTGCCGCACGACCTCGATGCCGTTCATATCGGGGATGAGCCAGTCGATGATGTAGACGCTGAATTCGTCGCCCTGCTCCATGGCGTATCGGGTGCGGATCACCGCTTCCCGGCCGGAGATCGTCCACTCCGGCCGCATCCCGATCTTGGACAGCATGGTGCTGACGCTCAGGCAGGTGTCGGTATCGTCGTCTGCTACCAATGCGCGCAGCCCTTCCAACTGCGGGAACTGCTTGGGCTCCACCTTTTGTCCGCTGAGTGCGAAGCAGAGATCTACGATGAATTCGCTGCCCTTGCCCGGTTCACTTTCGATTGCAATGGTGCCGCCCATCATATCCACAATGTTCTTGGCGATGGACATACCCAGGCCGGTACCCTGAATGCCGCTGACGGTGGAGCTTTCCTCCCGGCTGAACGCCTCAAAGATGTGCTTCTGGAACGCTTCGCTCATACCAATGCCATTGTCCTTGATGCGGAACTCATAGCAGCCACGGCCCTTGGGCGCACCGTTCTTCTGGGCAATGCGGATGCTGATCGTACCGCCTGTGGGAGTGAACTTGATGGCGTTGGACAAAATGTTCAGCAGGATCTGGTTCAGCCGCAGCGGGTCGGTGATGATGTCCTCGTTCTCCACGTCCATGGTATCGATGAAAAGCGACAGCCGCTTTGCCGAAACATCGGGTTGGATGATGGAGCGCACATCGTGGACGAGGTCCGGCAGATGCACCGCTTTTTCTTCAATTTTTACTTTTCCGCTCTCGATGCGGCTCATATCCAGCACATCATTGATGAGGGAAAGCAGATGCTGGCTGGAGGTAGAGATCTTTTTCAGGTAGTCCAGCACCTGTTCCTTATTATCAATATGGGTCGCAGCCAGTGAGGTGAAGCCGATGATGGCGTTCATGGGGGTGCGAATATCGTGGCTCATATTGAACAGGAACTCCCGCTTGGCACGGTTTGCCGCACCCTCGTGCTGGAGTGCGATCTCCAGTTTGCGGTTCTGTTCCTCCAGCTGAGCCTGATACTTCTTCTCCTGCTCTTTCTTCTGCTGCTCCATCTCCTGCACGGAGCGTCTGCGCAGCACCCGAAGGACCATTACAAGCAGGATGTAACCGGCCAGCGTCATCAAAATCAGCGGAAACGATTCACGGAAGACGGATTTTTCATCCGTATACGCGTAGAGATCGAAAGACCTTCCGTGGCAGTACATTCCAAAATAACAGCCGGAGCCGTTCCAATCGTGGGTATGGGTCAGCGTTTCGGCAGCCCCGGCTTTGCGGATCTCCCGCACCGGCGGACTGTCCGCAGCATCCTGCCCGATGAGCTCCGGGCGATTGGAGGCAATGACCTGATTGTTCTGCACGATGAACAATGTGCCGCTGGTCTCAACCGAGTAGCCGTCCAGTACGCTCTGGATGGACAAGGCCGTTCCCTCTATAAATTCTGCCGGGGTATAGCGGTAGGCAAGCAGGATGACCTCTTTGCTTTCTGCCCGGTGTGCCGCAACATCCACGGCAGACCCATCCTCCAGCAGGACCCGCTTCAGGTAGGTTTTTTGCGGGTAAGAGAAAACGTCCAGAACGGCATCATTCTTGAGTTGCTCTCCAAACCGGGCATAGCCGATGCCATTCGTTGTGGATTCGCACAGGAGCGTACCGTCCGGAGACAGAACCGAAATACCTGTGAGCCAGAGCAGCTCTGCCTGCCTGTTCAGGCATTCCGGGTCGGAAAGGTCGAGCGCAGGGTCCTGTGCCAGCTGATGCACCGATACCGCCGCGCGGCGGAGCGCTTTGGCCACAATCGTATCGTTGTGCTTTTCAAAGCTGGTGGACTGGGATTTGACAAAATCAAGGATCTGGCAGAAACGAGCCTCCGTTGCACGCAGTGCCTGCCAACTTGAGAAAAAAACGACGCCGGCCATAAAAAGCACGCCGATGATCAGATAGAGCCCCCATCTCCAGGTATCTGAGATGGTTTTGTTTTTACGTGCCAATGGTGTCCACCTCCAGATACTGCGAAGGATGTTCAAGATACTTGCCAAGGATCTGCTCCAGTGTGCCGTCTGTGCGCATCTGCGCAAGAACAGCGTTCAGCTGGGTGTCCAGCCCGCGGCTGTCGTTTTTGGCAAAGGCGATGCCCAGCCCGGTGACCAGCAGCGGTTCTTCGAGGATGCGGAACTCCACGGAATTGTCCTTCATGTATTGCAGGATGGCCGTCTCATGGGCAGCGATGGCATCCACATAGCCGCAGGCCAGCATCGCATACTGCACGCTGCGGTCTTCGGTGCTGAACACCTCGACGGTCTGCGGGATGCGCGGGTCGGAGCCGCTGAGAAAGATCTCCTCCGGCTTGCCGGTGCTCTGCACGGCGATGGTCTTTCCGGCAAGGTCGCCGAGTGTCCGGATGCTGCTGTCGGCATCCACCGCAGCCACCTGACGGCTCACCATGTAGGGTCCCGACCAGCGGTATACCTCCTCGCGCCCATCCATGGAAAAGCAGCCCCAGATGCAGTCGATGGTACCGCTTTCCACCAGAGCTGTTTTTTGCTCCCAATCGATCGGTTCAAACCGGGCAGCATATCCCATGCGGCGGAAGGCTTCGGTGGCGATCTCCACGTCGATCCCGGCGGGAACGCCGTCATTGTTCAGATAAATATAGGGCGGATAGGTATCGCTTCCCACAATGAGCTGCGGAAGACCGCTGTCCTTCGCGTTGGTTCCGCCGCAGGAAGTCAGACTGCCGACGGCAGCAGATGCCGCCAGCAGCGTGCAGCCGCGCAGAAATGCACGGCGTGAGATTCTGTGTTTCATTTGGACTTTTTGTTCTCCTGTTTTATTGCATCCATTGCTCAGTTGTGCTGCTGTAATTCTTCTTTCAGATCAGCCTGAATATCTGTCAGGCACTGCAGCAGCAGCGGGTTGAACGCTCCGCACTCGCCGTTCCGGATCATCTGCACGGCTTTTTCGTGGGAGAAGGCTTTTTTGTAGCAGCGTTCGCTGGTCAGTGCATCGTACACATCAGCCAGCGAGACCAGTTGTGCGCTGATGGGGATCTCATCGCCCTTCAGTCCATCCGGGTAGCCGCGCCCATCCCAGCGTTCGTGGTGCCAGCGGGCGATCTCGTAGGCCGTTTGCAGCAGCGGCTGCTCTGCAAAATTATCCAGATCATGCAGCATCTTGGCTCCCAGCATACTGTGGGTCTTCATGACCTCGAATTCCTCCAGGGTCAGTTTGCCGGGCTTGTTGAGGACCTTTTCGTCAATGCCGATTTTTCCGATGTCGTGCAGGGCAGAAGCCAGCGGGATCATATCCTGCTGTTCCGCAGTGATCGAGTATCTGCTGCTGATCTCCAACAGACGGCGGAGCAGCAGCTCGGTGATGATACGGATGTGCCGCACATGGGCGCCGCTTTCGCCGTTGCGGAATTCTACGATATGACTCAGTACACCCACCAGCATATCCGTATTATTTTCACGGGCGCGGATCTGGTCAGACACCATCTGCACCAGCCGCCGCTGCTTGGCGTACAGCTTGATGGTGTTGGTCACACGGCGGTACACGATACGAGCATCGAAGGGGCGATTGACATAATCACTTGCGCCCAGCTCATAGGAACGCCGGATCGTCGCATCGGAGTCCTCGCTGGAGATCATAATGACCGGGATATCCTCGATGGTGTGGTTGGCATTCATGGCTTTCAGCACTTCAAAGCCGTCCATAACGGGCATATTGATGTCCAGCAGCACCAGTGCAATGTTTCCGGCTTCTGCCTGCAATTTTTCCATGCATTCCCGTCCGTTTTCAGCTTCCAGAATGTGGTAGCTGTCTCCCAGGATCTCTGTCAGCATCATGCGGTTCATTGCGGAGTCATCCACAAGTAAGATCTGTGGCTTGTTCTGCAAAAGTTTTTCCAAAGCCGCCGGGTTATGCCCCGGAACCTCCACCATGACGGCATTCTTGCGGCACTTTGCCTGATACATCAGCCGATCCGCCCGGCGAACGATGTTTTCCATAGGGTCGGCGAGGGACTGTATCGTTCCGCCAATGCTCAGAGAGATACGGAAATGCGAATAGCCGGGTACAGATGCCATCTGCGCGGCGGTGCAGATCTGTTCCAGTTTGGTCTGCAAAAAGTCTCCCGGAATGCCGGGTAACACCAGCAGAAATTCGTCTCCGCCATAGCGGATGAGCAGGTCCGACTTCCGGATGCAGGACTGGATGGTGTTTGCCACCGTTTTCAGTGCCATATCTCCGGCGTAATGCCCATAGGTATCGTTGCAGATCTTGAAATCATCCACATCCATCAGTGCGACACCCGCCGGGCCGATGGTTTTGCGGGCAACTTCTTCGTAATAGCGGCGGTTGTAAATTCCTGTCAGCGGATCCCGATAGAGCTTTTCTTCGAATGCCTGCTCCCGTGCAGCGCGCTGTCGGGCTGTTTCGTCCTCCGATACTTTCTGATTTTCGGTCAGTTGTTTCAGCGCCTGCTCCGCTGCGGCAAGAGCGGCTCCCTGTTGATGAAGTTTTTTCAACAGCTGCTGCTCACGCGCTTTGTAATATTCCTCGATCTCGGAAAGTGTATTCACGTTCTGACCCTCTTCTACATCATTTACATCATTTGTGTGTTTCATCTGCGGAAACGCGCTTTTCCGCTATTTTTTAATGGGGTGAGGTAACGCGGAAGCGTTTCACCGTCTGTTCCAGAGCTGCAATGTCCACGGGTTTGGAGAGATGTTCATCCATGCCGGCTTCCTTGCTCTTTTGCATATCCTCAAGGAAGGCGTTGGCGGTCATGGCAAGGATGGGGATGATCCTGCCCAGCGGGTTTTCGCCATTGCGGATGCGGCGGGTGGCCTCCAGGCCGTCCATCACCGGCATCTGCACGTCCATCAAAATTATGTCGTACTCGCCGGGCTTGACGCTGGCAAAGGCGTCCACGATCGCCTGACCGTTGGAGCAGATGGTGCAGCTTGCGCCCTTGGATTCCAGCAGCAGCTCCAGGATCTCGGCGTTGATGGCGTTATCCTCGGCGCAGAGGAACTTCATGCCGGACAGGGGAGAAGTTTCTTCTGCTTCCTCCGGCAGAGCCTGCACCTTCTGCGCATGATCCGACTCCGTAGCAATAGGAAATTCCAGCACGACCTCAAAGCGGGTACCCCTGCCGGGGGTGCTCTCCACGCTGATGGAACCGCCCATCAGGTCTACGATGCTCTTGGTGATGGCCATGCCAAGGCCGGTACTCTGCACCTTATTGGTGCCGGATTTTTCCTCGCGGGTAAAGGGGTCAAAAAGAGTCTTTTGAAACTCCTCGCTCATGCCGATGCCGTCATCGCTGCCGTTGCTGCAGTAATGCCGCAGACCTGCAAAAACGAGCGGCGGGAGATCTTCTTCATCATATAAATATACTTTCTCACATTTTCGGAAAGCAATACTGCGCAGGTGCAGCAGCGCAGTGCTGCCTTAGCGATTCTTACACATCCCACAGGAACTCCGACGCTTGCGGCCTGTCCGCACGGGGCTTTGCACCGAGTTTCCATAAAATGACAATATAATTGTACCATTGCGGCAAAAGCGTTTCAAGTTGATTTTGAACGTCTTGCAATATTTTGCATGAAAAATCTGGAAAGTTCTGAATTTCGCTGACTGGAAATAGACTGAAGTGACACATATCACGACCAGGTGGACCGAAAAGGGGGATTCGATGAAAAAAACTCCTTTTATTCTGCACGAAAAATTTCGTTCGGACAACAACGAACAGCGCAAAGAACGGTTTCAAAAGGAATTTGAGCGATATATCATCGATGGATTGCTCAATGCCGTTCCTTCAAGATCCTGCGCCTGATGCGGCATCCCTGAATTTGAAGGAGGGATGCGTTATGCTGCGCATGGATGCTCGTGTACAAAAAGAAGGGGGCAGATCATGAAAGCAGCAATTTATTGCCGCCTGAGCAAAGAAGATGAAGATAAAATTGGCGAATCGGAGAGCATTCAGAATCAAAAGTCGATGCTGCTCCAGTACGCCATTGAGAAAGGATTTGATATTTACCAGATCTATTCGGATGAGGACTATTCCGGCATCGACCGGAACCGTCCGGCATTCAATTCGATGCTGCAAGCCGCAAGCGAACATCAGTTTGATGTGGTACTGGCCAAAACGCAATCCCGTTTCACCCGTGACATGGAGCTCGTGGAAAAGTATCTGCACGGAAAGTTCATGGAGTGGGGCGTCCGCTTCATTGCGGTGGTAGACCATGTGGATACCAACGATACCGCGAACAAAAAATCCCGCCAGATCAACGGCCTGATCAACGAGTGGTATCTGGAAGATCTGTCCACCAATGTCCGCTCGGTGCTTGACCACAAGCGGAAAGAGGGACTGTTCATCGGCTCTTTTGCACGGTATGGATACTGCAAAGACCCAAATGCAAAAGGAAAACTCATCATCGACCCGGAAGCAGCCGAGGTGGTAAGGCGGATCTTTTCCATGGCTCTTAACGGGATCGGCGCACACAAGATCGCACGCATCCTGAATGACGAAAAAATTCCAAGCCCAACGGCCTATAAGCAGCTGCATGGCATCCATTACCGCAGTGCATTAAAGAATACAAATGCGGCTCTTTGGAGCAGTCCCACCGTATATCAAATACTGCATGATCAGCTTTATATCGGAAATATGGTGCAGGGAAAGCATAAAAAGATAAGTTACAAGTCTGAAAAGACGATTTGGCTTCCAAAATCGCAGTGGATCGTTGTAGAAAATACGCATGAAGCGATCATTGAGCGAGAAATGTTTGAAACGGTCCAGAGGATGATGCAGGAGCGCACCCGGAGCGGCGAGAAGGGAACGATCCATCCGCTGGCAAAAAAAGTGGTTTGTGGATGCTGTGGCAGCTGCATGGAGCAGACTGGCCGTCAGCCGAGAGCGGATGGAACACAAAGACGCTATGTTCGCTGCCGGATGCACCAGCGCGCACCGGAAGTGTGCGGCAACAAGACCTGTACCGATATGGACGCGTTGGAGAATGCGGTACTGGAACGTATCCGGGCGTATGAGGCAGACTATTTTGACCCTGAAAAAGTTACCCTTCCAGAACAGGATGACCCCATCCGGCAGCGAGAGCAGGCCAGGCGTGACGAGTTGAAACGGTTGAAAAGCGAAGCAGCCCGGCGGCGCAAAGCCATGCAGGAGTTGTATCTGGATAAGGTGTCAGGCTTGATTGATGCCGTTCAGTTTTCTGAAATGAACCAGACCTTTCTGGAAGAAGTGAAAAAGGCAGAGAGCCGGATCGATACATTGGAAACGGAACTGGAACAACAGCAGGAAGAAACCGGTGGAGTCCAGACGCAGAGGCAGCGTGTCCGTGAACTGGCACAGGTTTCGCAGCTGACCCGCGAACTTGTTGTGCTGTTGGTCCATCGGGTCATCGTCAGCCCAAAAGATCCGCTTACCGGAGAACAAAAAATCACGATCGAATGGAATTTCTGAGTCGGCAGGCAGGTTGACCGCCCCGCTGGGCTATTTTCGTCAGCCCAGGTCGGATACACCTCACTGGACGCCACGTTGGCGATATAGCTGCGGAACGAGACGGTGACGTTCCGGGCCGAGGCGGCGGGCTTGCCGAGGTGGACGGTGATGTTCTTCGGGATGATGACCCGGTCCAGCACCCGCGGAACACAGGCGAGGAACGGGTTCGGGCCGCTGCCGCCGTCGCCGGTGAAGAGGCTGTGGGGTGGGATGACGATGGGGACGTTGGGCGTGTCCCGCATCTCCTCGGTGTCGGGGATCATCTCGGGCTGGGCCAGCGTCACCTGCCCGGGAAAGACCTGCACGCCCTGGATGCGGACGGTGCGGTAGCCGGGTTTGGAGGCCACGAGGTCACAGACCGCGTAGGGGGGCTGCGTGGTGTTGTTCTCGTCCAGCGAGAGAGCACAGGCGGGGGTGGTAAGGGTGACGTCGTCGGCGTTGCCTTCAGCGTCGGTCAGGCGGGTGGCGGTAAAGCCGTTGCCGCTGACGGTGACGGTCACACCCTCGACAGGGCTGGACTGACGGGCCGCAAAGGCCTGGATGCGGAGAGTTCCGGTGTTCTTCATGGAGATACGCTCCTTTGCTGGTAAAAGTATGATTCTGCCCCAGCGTATTCCGTCCGGCGCCCGGGCGTGCATGACAATGCCCGGTGCAAACAAAAAAAGCCGCCCGTAGGCGGCAGGGAATTACAGAAATCAAATTTTCTCTAAAGGCTTCCCCCGGTTGGGGGGAAGCTGTCACCGCAGGTGACTGATGAGGGCGCAAACGAGCAGCAGCTTACGGGAAATTGCCCCTCATCCGGCTGCTCTGGGACGAACTCTAAAAGTTGATTTCCGTGGCAGGGGAGAATAGCTTATTTGGCGTTGTCCTTGGCAAGGGCAGCGTCAATATTTTTTTGCAGGGCGGCAAGGTTTTCTTCCTTGTCGATGCCGCCCAGCAGGGGCTGGCCCACAACGTTGCCGTCCCGGTCAAAAACGTAGGTGGTGGGGAAGGCCATGATGTTCAGCGCAAACTTGCCGGCGTCGCTGCCGGAGGCAAAGTAGATGTTGCGGTAGCTTGCGCCCGTTGCAGCCAGCAGTTTTTTGGCGGCATCAATGCCCTGCTGGTTGCCGTCCAGCGTCTCGGTGTTGATGCCGACAACCTCGCCGCCCTGTGCCTTGACCTTCTCGTTCAGGGCGTTCAGGTCGTCCAGTTCCTCTACGCAGGGCTTGCAGCCGTTGAACCAGAAGTTCACCACCGTAAAGGCGTTGCCCGCAAACAGACTGTTGTCCACCGGGTTGCCCTCTAAATCGCTGCCCTCAAACTGGGGGAAGGCAGTGCCCTGTGCGGCAGCGCCGGAAGCGGCCGCGTCCGCGAGGGCAAGGGTGGCAATCTGCTCCTCGATGGCACGGATTTTTTCTGCATCGGCGGTCAGGGTCTTGTACTCCTCATCCGAGAATTGGTCCTTTGTCTTTTCCACGGAGCTGCGCAGAAAATCGCCGTAGTTCGTGCTGAGGGTGGTCTCAGTTATGTTTTTGTCCATGGAAGCGAACACCTTCTCCCACAGGGCATCGTTTGCGGAAAGGATCTCGTTTTCCTCGGCCAGCAGCTGCTCCTCGGTCTTGGTTTCCGCTGCCGCAGAGGAAGCGGCAGAAGAAGAGGATGCAGAAGATGCAGAGGACGCGCCCTGCCCGCAGGCGGCAAGGCTGAAAGCCAGCGTAAGGCTGAGCAAAAGTGCGGTTACACGGTTGAATTTCATGGTTTTACTCCTTTGTTGTTTCGGTGTTTGATTGGTCTCCCAGCCCGAACTTGTACTGGATGGCGTCCGTGGGGCAGGCTTTCATACACATCCCACAGCGGATACATTCGGCGTGGTTGGGGGTCTTGGTAATGTCTACGTCCATCTTACAGGCCCTTGCGCAGGCGCCGCAGGAGACGCATTTGTGGGTGTCTACACGCATCTGGAACAGCGAGACCTTGTTCAGCAGCGCATAAAACGCGCCCAGCGGGCACAGCCACTTGCAGAAGGGGCGGTAGAACACCACGCTGCCCATAATGACTGCCAGCAGAATGCAGGCTTTCCATGTGAACAGCTTGCCCAGCGCGGCGCGGATGCCAGCATTGGTCAGGGAGAGGGGAAGGGCGCCTTCCAGCACGCCCTGTGGGCAGAGATATTTGCAGAAGAAGGGGTCGCCCATGCCCAGCTCGTTGACCGCCAGCAATGGCAGCAGCACCACCATGACCAGCAGCACCGCATACTTTAAATAGCGCAGCGGCTTTAGCTTTTTGGTGGAAAGCTTGGGAGAGGGAATTTTGTGCAAAAGCTCCTGAAACCACCCGAACGGGCAGAGGAAACCGCAGATGAACCGTCCCAGCAGCACCCCGAAAAGGATGAGAATGCCGGTGATGTAGTAGGAAAAGCGGAATTTGGAAGAGCCCACTACCGCCTGAAACGCCCCCACCGGGCAGGCACCGGCAGCGCCCGGGCAGGAATAGCAGTTCAGCCCCGGGACGCAGACGTATTTTCCATTGCCCTGATACAGCGTTCCTTTAGCAAAGTTGGGCAGGTGGATGTTGGTTAAAAGGGTCGCTCCGGCCTGTATAAAGCCCCGGAACCGGGCAAGGGGATTTAATTTTTTCTTATCCAATGCCCACACACTCCATACACAGCCGGATGGCTTTTGAAAATACGGTGTCTGCCTCGCCCC
>OGGA01001594.1_pt1 | contig 11643 bp, 9 predicted proteins | sample 1571041 | NCBI WGS metagenome assembly OGGA01 (sample SAMEA2582057, study PRJEB24529) | metagenome | biome: Human gut stool | place: China | collected 2011 | reverse complement strand
CCCACCACGCCGACAAGGAGGTTGCGCTCAGCCGCATCCGCGCGATCGCGCTGGTCAAGGCGAGCATCCGGATGAATTCGATCCGATAGCGGCGGCCCGCCGGCCGGCACCGAAGGCCCGCAAAAAATTCACGCCGTAAAAATCCGAGGGAAGAGGCATTCGTGTGGGTGGGGCCGGGAAAGGACCGGGCAGGAATCAGAGAAGAATCGAGGCAGATCAGGGAGAAGCCGGGACGGGATCCGAAAAGGCCGGGAACGAAAATTCGGAACGGGAACGATGCGGAAATGCGGAAGCGCCGCCCAAAAGGCAGCGAAACGGCGGCTGGAAAACAGGACAAAACAGAGCAGAACAAACAGAACAAAACAAGCCGAAAAGACCGGAACGGTCCAACCGGAGCAACAACCTGAGGAAAAAATTCGTATCTTGCCGGAAACAAAGACGACCCAATATGGAACTCTCCGATAAAAAATTCGCGGTGCTGATCGATGCGGACAATATCTCACACCGGAAAATCAAAGACATACTCGACGAAATAGCCAATTACGGAACGCCGACGATCAAGCGGATCTACGGCGACTTCACCGATCCGAAATTCGCGGCATGGAAAAGCATTCTGCTGGAGAACTCGATCACCCCGATTCAGCAGTATGCCTACACCACAGGCAAGAACGCAACGGATTCGGCGCTGATAATAGACGCGATGGACATCCTGCACAAAGAGTCGGTCAACGGATTCTGCATCGTGTCGAGCGACAGCGACTTCACCCGCCTGGCGAGCCGCATCCGCGAATCGGGCCGCGAGGTGCTGGGCTTCGGCGAAAAGAAAACGCCGAAACCGTTCATCAAATCGTGCGACAAATTCATCTACGTCGAGATTCTCGGACAGCCTGCCGCTCCGACGCCGGCACTTGCGCCTGCACCGGGTACCGCTCCGGCTGCGACACAGGCCCCGGCAGCGAAAGCCGCACAAAAAAAGACATCCGCCAAAAGACGTCAGACGTCTGACACGCAGGCCCCCGGAACGCCGGAAGCCGCCGCAGGCGGTGAGATCGGCTTGCTTCGTGATGGTGACCAGATCGAGATCGATATGCTGCACTATACGATTCACGCCGATGTTACGGAAGAAGAATTTGCACGCCGCCGCAAGGAACAGGTGATGCCGGAAAGCTGGGTCAAAGGCGGCTGGCTGGCACGGTATCAAAAGCTGGTCTCTTCTGCGGACGAGGGTGCAATTTTGAAAGTTTGACAGGAGGTTTTTATGGATTTTACAGTCAGAAAACACTTTCCGGAAGGGTTTCTTTGGGGCGGTGCCTCGGCAGCAAACCAGCTGGAAGGCGGGTGGAACGAGGGCGGCAAAGGTCTTTCGGTAGCAGATGTGTACACCTTTGATTCATCGCTTCCGAAGGAAAAATGGCTGGATCAATGGCTGATGATGACCCACGATCAGGTCAAGGAAGCCATGAATCCGGATTCCAAACTTTATTATCCCAAGCGTGTGGGCAACGATTTCTACCACCACTACAAGGAGGATATCCGCCTGTTTGGGGAAATGGGGTTCAAGTGCTACCGGATGTCCATTGCATGGACACGCATTTTCCCTCGCGGCGATGAAGCAGAACCCAATGAGGCGGGTCTGGCGTTCTATGACAGCGTATTTGATGAGTGTGCCAAGTACGGCATCCAGCCGATGGTTTCGCTGTCTCACTATGAAATGCCGCTGACTTTGGGCGTAGAATACGGCGGCTGGGCAAACCGCAAGCTTATCGATTTCTATGTGAAATTTGCAACCACCTGCTTCAAGCGGTATAAAGATAAAGTAAAATACTGGCTGACCTTCAACGAGATCAACTGCATCAAACACCATCTGTTTGTCAGTGCCGGTATCGTAGAAGAAAACTGTGAGAATATCGAGCAGAAGCGTTGGCAGTCTGCCCACCACCAGTTTGTGGCAAGCGCACTGGCAACGAAGTACTGCCATGAGATCATCCCGGATTCCAAGGTGGGCTGCATGGTCAGCTACCAGCTGCTGGTTCCGTACAGCTGCGACCCGGATGATATTCAGAAAACCGTGGATGAACAGCGCATGAGTCTGATCTTTACCGATGTGCAGGCACGCGGTTATTATCCGGCCTATGCTGCTCGCTTCTTTGAGAAAAAGGGCGTAAAACTGGAAGTACAACAGGGTGATGAGGAGATCATGCGGATGTATCCGGTGGACTTCATCTCCTTCAGCTACTATATGTCCAGCGCAATCAGTGCCCATGCAGACCAGCATACTGGTGCAGTCGGCAATATGCTGGGCAACAGTGTTGTGAACCCCTATCTGGAATCCAGTGAGTGGGGCTGGCAAATCGACCCGAAGGGGCTCCGGACTGCGCTGAATCAGCTGTATGACCGTTATCAGAAGCCTCTGTTCATTGCAGAAAACGGTCTGGGTGCTGTGGACAAGATCGAACCGGATGGAAGCATCAATGATGATTACCGCATCGCCTATCTGCGCAAGCACATCGAACAGATGAAAGAAGCAATCGAGGATGGCGTAGAGCTGTTTGGTTATACCAGCTGGGGCTGCATTGATATGATCAGCGCATCCACCTCCCAGATCTCCAAGCGGTACGGTTATATTTATGTCAATCAGGATGATGATGGCAATGGCACGCGCCAGCGTCGGAAGAAAAAGTCGTTCGACTGGTATAAGAAAGTGATCGCCACCAACGGCGAGGATCTTGCATAAACAAAAAGCGAAAGGATGGAATCTCTCATGGCAAAAAAGAATTTCAAAGAACTTGCCGACGCCATCGTAACGAACATTGGCGGCGAAGGCAACGTCAAGATGGTGACCCACTGTGTCACACGTCTGCGCTTTATTCTGAAGGATGAAAGCAAGGCGGACACCGAGGCTATCAAAAAGATTCCGGGTGTTATGACGGTAGTCAAGGCATCCGGTCAGTATCAGGTCGTTATCGGCAACGATGTCGTTGCTGTGTACAACGAAGTGACGTCCAACTACAAAATGGATACCGGTGAAGTCGTGAACGAAGATAACCACGATGTTGAGAAGCCCAAAGGCTTCAAGGCAATTTGGGCGAAGGTGATGGACTATGTTACCGGCACGATGAGCCAGCTGCTGCCCGTTCTGATCACTTCTGGTATGATCAGCGTAATTCTGGCTCTTGCAACCAGCTTTTTCGGGATGTCTACCGATAGCAATACCTATCGTCTGCTGAACGCTGCATACGATGCAGGCTTCTATTATCTGCCGATTTTTGTTGGCATTGCTGCTGCGAAAAAGCTGAAAGCTAATCCATTTGTAGCAGGTCTGATTGGTGCAGTTCTGGTACATCCGAACTTCCTTGCACTGGTCACTGACGGTGGAGCTACTGTTTACGGCATTCCGTTCACTGCTATCAGCTACGCCAAGAGTGTTATTCCCATGCTGCTCATCACTTTTGTGATGGCTTATGTGGAAAAGTTTATGAATAAGTGGATCCCTGGCGCACTGAAATTCACCTTTGTGCCGCTGTGCACATTCCTGATCATGCTGCCTCTGGCACTGGTCGTATTCGGACCGCTGGGTTATTTCGTGGGTTCCACTCTGGTCAATGCTGTTCTGTGGGTCTATTCTGCTTCTCCGTTCCTGATCGTTCCGCTGACCGCTGTTAGTTGGCCGCTGCTGGTCATGTTTGGCGCACACACTTTGATGGTTCCTACCATGACCGAGTTGATTTCTACGTTGGGCTATGAACCTGCGGTGAAGCCGGGTGCTTACTGCTCCAACTTTGCACAGCTTGGCGTTCTGCTGGCCGTTGCATTTAAGTCTGAAAAACACCGTGCAGCAGCTCTTTCTGCGGCATCCAGCTGTATCTTTGGTGTTACCGAGCCTGCGATGTATGGTGTGATTCTTCCCCGAAAGAAAACAATGATCAGCATGATTTTGGGCTCGCTGGTTGGTGGTTTTACCGCAGCATTCTTGGGTGTCAAAGCTTACACGATGGCGGCCAACAGCATTTTGAGCATCATTATGTTCGGACCGACTATGATTGGTGCTATTATCTCTGTTGTGGTTTCCGTTGTGGCAGGTTTTGGCTTTACCCTGCTGATCGGCTTTGATGAGAACTGATTGAACTGAACAATATCTGATATGTTGCAGTTCTTTTAAGACCTGGCACCCGGTTCTGCTGTGGAATAAACACAGAGCCGGGTGCTTTATTTTTAAGTGGTGAAGGAGATTTTTTATGGAGCTTGATAAGATTATTCCTTTGCAGGAAACGCCAAAGACACCGTATCAAACCTCGATTGCAGTGCCTATTTTGCGATTTCGATGGATTCACGCCCAGTGCTTTCAGTTTGAGCTGCCCGGCGAAAAAATTTTGATGACAGACCCTTTTTTTCCGCAGAATCCAAAGGCATGGAAGGAAGTTTGCACACCGGCTTTTGACGCAGATGAACTTGGAAAGGTAGACTATGTCACAATCAACCATTCGCATTTTGACCATACTGCAAATTTGCCAGATCTGTTTAAGCAAGCACGGCCTACTGTGATCTGTGACCGGATTTTTGCAAGAGAACTGTCCGCTGCATTTCAAGTTCCAGAGGCCTGTATTCACCCGATTGTTCCCGGTTTGACCTATCATTTTGATGATTTTACACTGAATACTTTTTCAGGAAATCACACGGATTTGGGAACCGTGAGCAATTTTGATGGAGGAAAAATGTTTGCTGACCCGGAGAATCCCATGATTGGGCCGCTGAACTCGTATGGTTGCTTGTATAACACGAACTATGCTTTCACATTAAAAAATGGATTTTTTATCGGGTTTGCGGCGGGCGTTGACCTGACAGACTTGCAGGCAGCGTGGAAAAACAGACGACCCGGATTGCTTCTCCGGCAAAGAATTGCAACGGCATCGGCAGAATCGTATGCAGAAGAATGTGCTTCACTGGGAGCACAGCTCGTCTTGCCAATGCATCAGGATGCATCCTGTGCAGAAAACAGTGATATGAATCTCTTTGCGCAAAAAGTCAATGGCAGGTTCGTTCAAAAAAATTGTACTGCCCGTATGTTCAATCCGCAGCGGCTAAAATGGTATAGTTTGGAAAGCAGAATTTGTCTGGATGAAAATTGACCCGGTTGATAAGTGAAATCTAAATTATAAGGAGAAAGAAATGAGGAAGTTCATCTATACCGTTCAGGATGCAAACGGCGTTCATGCGCGTCCGGCTGGTCTGCTGGTGAAAGCAGCCAAAGCATTGGACAGCACCATTACGCTGGAAAATGCAGCAGGTAAGTCTGCTGTGGCAACTAAGCTGATGGCGGTTATGGGGCTGGGTATCAAGAAGGGAGATACCGTCACTGTGACTGTTGAGGGCGGCGATGAGGAAGCAAGTGCCGCTGCCATGGAGAAATTCTTCAGCGAGAATCTGTAAGTAATTGTGCCCCATTGGTTTTTTGAGAGGTTTGGCTCAATGGCGAATGGGGCTTTTTGTTGTTGGGCAGTTATTTTCCCTATTGCAATCTATCTCAAGTTATGGTATATACATTATACGAAACAATGTTTTGATGAACGTATTGCCGTTCAATGATGTATAAATGGAGGTGTCTGCCATGACCGCAGTGATCTACGCTCGCTATTCCAGCGACAACCAGCGCGAAGAATCCATCGAAGGTCAGATCCGGGAATGCACGGCCTATGCGGAAAAGAACGGCATCACCATCGTCAAGCACTACATTGACCGTGCCATCTCTGCCAAGACGGACAACCGCCCGGAGTTTCAGCAGATGATCAAAGACAGCGACAAAAAGCTGTTTGACATCGTGCTGGTCTGGAAGCTGGACCGTTTTGCCCGGAACCGCTACGACAGTGCCCGGTATAAGACCCAGCTGAAAAAGAATGGTGTCAAGCTCATGTCTGCTACCGAGATCATCTCCGAGGGGCCGGAGGGCATCATTCTGGAATCGGTGCTGGAAGGTTATGCCGAGTATTATTCCGCTGACCTGTCTGAAAAGGTCATTCGTGGCATGACCGAAAACGCACTGAAGGGAAAGTTCACTGGCGGTGCCATTCCCTTTGGCTACATCATCAACGCAGACCAACGCTTTGAAATCGACCCGTTGACTGCTCCCTTTGTGGCAGAAACCTTCCAGCGGTACAACGATGGCCAGACCATGCGGGAAATTCGGGATTGGCTGAACGAAAAGGGCGTCAAGAATCAGCGTGGCGGGCTGATGACCTTCAACACCATTCAGCATATGCTGAACAATCGCCGCTACATCGGGGAGCTGAAATATCGTGATGTTTTGATTCCCGATGCGATTCCCTCCATTGTGTCCGCAGAGCTTTTCAAAGATGTACAGGAAAAGATGTTGAAAAACAAGAAAGCCCCTGCCCGTAGAAAGGCAGAGGATGACTATCTGCTCACCACCAAGCTGTTCTGCGGCTACTGTGGGGCGCTGATGTTTGGCGAAAGCGGCACAAGCCGGACGGGTGAAGTTCACCGCTATTATAAATGTGCTACTGCCAAAAAGCACAAAGGCTGCAAGAAAAAGACTGTCCGTAAACAGTGGCTGGAAGATCTTGTGGTCAATCAGACCATGCAGCTTGTCAAGGACGATGCCGCTATGGAATCCATCATCGCCAAGGTGATGGAGCTGCAAAACAAAGAAAACACCAACATTCCTCTTTATGAAAAGCAGCTTCGAGATGCAGAATCTGGTATCCAGAATATGCTGAATGCGATTCAGGCCGGCATCCTGACCAGCTCCACTAAGGAACGGCTAGAGCAGCTGGAAGAAACCAAGCGTGAGCTTGAAGCCCGCATTGCGGAAGAAAAGCTGGCAAAGCCCAAGATCAAAGAGGAATTTATCCGCTTCTGGCTGATGCGGTTCCGCAAGCTGGACATGAGCCTGAAAGACCAGCGGCAGGCATTGGTGGATACGTTCATCAATGCGATTTACCTGTATGACGATAAGGTTTTGATAACCTTTAACTATAAAGAAGGTACACAGACCATCACATTTGCGGAAGCGGCTCAAGCCGCATCAAAGGGAAATGGTTCGGATTTGGATTGCATTCCTGCACCACAAAAAAGACAGCTTTTGATAGCTGTCTTTTTTATTTTATACGGCAATTTCCCTTCGGCAGCACCGGAAGAACAGAGGACTTGAGCAAGGCTGTGACAAAAAGGGAAATACCGGCAGCGCTGCCGGGTCCCGCAGCCCGTCAGCACAGATCCGTTCAAATCTTTCTCTGCACTGGACAATCACCCCCTGTTCGCGGTATACTGAAAGCTGAATGAATGCAGAAAAAACGAGGTCGCAGCATGGTGGAACAGGCAAACGAACTGATATTGGATATCTTGCCCCTTTCGGCACAGACGGCACGGCTGGTGCGGGTGTATGGCACAGCACCCTGCGTGGCGCTGCCGGGCACTCTGCCCGCTCCGGAGGGCGGCAGTTTTGCCCTGACCGAGCTGGGCGACTACTGCTTCTCGGAAAAGCCCCGCAGCCTGCCTGCGGCGGATGCCCTCTGCCGCTATGCAGTAAGTGCGGACGGTACGGTGCGGCTGACCCGGGCGTTTGGGCAGGCGGTGGGGCAAAAGCCCGCTCGCCGGTACGATTTTGACCTTGACGCCCCGGCCGCGGACGAGGAGGAACTGCACCCGGTGTGCGGCAGCTTTCTGGAAGAAGCCACCCTGCCGGACAGTGTACAGGTCATTGGCAGCTGCGCCTTTTACAACTGCCGCAGCCTGCGCCTGCTCACGGTGGGCAGCGGGGGACTGACCGTGGGCAGCGATGTGTTTCTGAACTGCTTTGCGCTGGAGACCCTGCGGGTGCAGGCCGCACCGGAGCAGCCCACTGGGCTGTTTGCACTGGTGAACAACATCACCGAGGCGGTGCAGGCACAGTTCTGGCCCGCCGATGCCCCCGCGCCGCTGGCGGCGCTGTGGTACCCCGCCTACTGGGAGGATATCGAGGAGACCCCCGCCCACATCCTGCTGCACACCTTTTCCGGGCAGGGATACCATTACCGGCAGTGTTTTCTCGACAATAAATTCCTCCCCGCAGAATATGACGCCATCTTCCCGCAGGGGCACGATGCCGATGACGCCGCCATTATGGCTATGCTCTGCTTTGCCCGCCTGCAGTATCCGTGGCAGCTGACCGAAGCTGCCGCCGGGCACTACCGGGCGTTTCTGGCAGCCAACACCGACCGGGTGTTCGCCCGCCTTTTAAAGGCGCAGGACACCGACAGCATCCGCGCCCTGCTGGCGCTGGACGTGCTGGATAAAGCCGCTTTTGCATCTGCCGCCGCCCTTGCCGCCAAGGCAGAAAACGCCGCTGCTGCCGCCCTGTTGGCAGATGCGGAGCACAAAAAATATGCTCCCCAGTCCAAAAAGCAGCGGTACGATTTTGATTTTTGAGAGGTGACCACACGTTGCCAAAAGAAAAATTTTTCGACCCCCGCAAGCCCTTCCAATCCCAGCGACCGGAGACCCACGAGGAGTGGCAAGCACGCATGGGCGGCGAGGTGCTGGCGGTGGTGCGCAGCGGGCTGTATCTGGACTTCCGGTTTCTGGATATGGCACTCAGCGCCTTGAACCCCGCCCCGGACGAGCGCTGCCGGGTGCTTGCCACGGACGGACAGACCCTGTATTACCAGCCGCAGCGCCTGCTGCAGCTTTATCAGGAAAACCCGAAATATCTCAGCCGGTTGTATCTGCACACCATATTCCACTGCGTATTCCGGCATTTGTGGCTGAAAGGCCGCCGGGAGCCGCAGCTGTGGAGCCTTGCGTGTGATATCGCGGTGGAAAACGTCATCGACAGCTTACAGCGCAAAAGCGTGATGCGTCCGCTGACCTATGTGCGGCAGAACGCCTACCGGCAGATCACCGCTGAGGAAAAGGTGGTGGCGGCAGCGCCGGTGTACCGCTGGCTCACCCGGCAGACGCCCGGCGTGCTGCGGCAGCTGGAGCGGGAGTTCGTCACCGATGACCACCGCCTGTGGCCGAAGGATGCCCCGGAGCAGCCCCAGCAGATGCCCACCCCTCTGCCGCAGAAAACGTGGCAGAAGATCGGGGAGCGGATGCAGACCGAGCTGGACCTGCGGGATAAAGAGGCGGGCGAGGGCACTGATGCCTTGAAGCAGCAGGTGAAGGCTGCCAACCGCAGCCGCCGCAGCTACAAGGATTTTCTGCGCCGGTTCTGCGTCCTGCGCGAGGAAGTAAAACTGGACCCGGACGAGTTCGATCTGAACTTCTACACCTACGGCCTTTCGGTGTACGGCAACCTGCCCCTCATCGAGCCGCTGGAAAGCCGGGAGAGCAAAAAAATCGAGGAGCTGGCATTGGTCATTGATACCAGTTACTCCACCTCCGGCGAGCTGGTGCGCGCCTTTCTGGCAGAAACCTACACCCTGCTGAAAGGGCGGGAGAACTTTTTCCACCGCATGAATTTGCACCTGATTCAGGCCGACAACGCCGTGCGGCAGGATATCCTCATCCGCAACGAGGATGAACTCATCCATGCCATGAACCACTTTGAGCTGCGGGGCGGCGGCGGAACGGATTTCCGCCCGGCTTTTGCATATGTGGATCAGCTTTGCGCCGAAAAGAAGTTTTCGAACCTGCGCGGCCTGCTGTACTTCACCGACGGCATGGGCACCTACCCGGCGCGGCGTCCCGGCTACGATACCGCCTTTCTGTTTTTAGGGGAGCGGTTCGATGATGCCAACGTGCCGCCGTGGGCGATGAAGGTGGTACTGGACGAAGAAGAATTTACCGGTGCGGCAGCCCGCCCGGCCAGCGCCCTTGCGGACGCTCTGGCCGAGGAGGATGACCTGTACCGCGAGCTGAACAACTCCTGACAAGAGGGGGAACCATTATGAATATCAAACGTGCCAAAGAAGAAATCGAGCATACCGTAAAAGCTTACCTTGCCAAGGATGCGCTGGGCGAATACGCCATTCCCGCCATCCGGCAGCGCCCCATCCTGCTGATGGGCCCTCCGGGCATTGGCAAAACGCAGGTGATGGAGCAGGTGGCCCGGGAGTGCGGGGTGGCACTGGTGGCCTACACCATCACCCACCACACCCGCCAGAGCGCCGTGGGTCTGCCCTTTATCCGGCAGCGCCACTACGGCGATAAGGACGTGTCCGTGACCGAATACACCATGAGCGAGATCATTGCCAGCATCTATGCCAAAATGGAGACCACTGGCCTTTCGGAGGGCATTCTGTTCATCGACGAGATCAACTGCGTGTCCGAGACGCTTGCCCCCACCATGCTGCAATTTTTGCAGTGCAAGACCTTTGGCAATCAAGCTGTGCCTGCAGGCTGGGTCATCGTGGCGGCAGGCAACCCGCCGGAGTACAACAAGTCCGTCCGGGATTTTGACATCGTCACCCTTGACCGTGTGCGCCGCATGGACATCGAGCCCGATCTGCCGGTGTGGAAAGACTACGCCCGCGCTGCCCATATCCACAGCGCCATCCTGAGCTATCTGGAACTGCATCCCCAGAACTTTTACCAGATCAACGCGGACGTGGACGGCACCCAGTTCGTCACCGCCCGCGGCTGGGAAGATCTTTCCAACCTGCTGGACACCTACGAGGCACTGGGCTTGCAGGCGGACGAGGAACTGATCCGGGAGTACATCCAGCACCCGAAGATCGCCGAGGACTTCTCGGCTTATCTGGATCTGTACTACAAGTACCGGGACGACTACGGCGTGGAGGAGATCCTTGCCGGGCAGGCAAAGCCCGCCGTGTTCGCACGTCTGCTGCAGGCTCCCTTTGACGAGCGGCTCAGCCTTGTCAGCCTGCTGCTGGCAGGGCTGGACACCCGCTTTACCGCTTCCCTGCAGGCGGATGCCGTGGCCGATGCCTGCTACGCCTTTTTGCGGGAGACCAAAAAGGCGCTGGCTACCCTGCCGGAGGATATCCCGGACGGCTCCGCAGAGCTGTTCAGCCAGCAGATCAAGGACTACGAGACTGAGACCCAGCAAAAGCGCGATGCCGGGCTGCTGGGCAAGGCAGAGCTGACCAACCGCCTGCAGGTGCAGGCGGCGCTGCACCAGTGGGAGGGCGAGCTGCGCCGCGCTAACGCCGCCGGCACGCAGGAAGCCTTCGACCTGCTGCGCGGTCAGTTCGGCGCACTGGCAGACCAGCGCGAGACCACCCAAAAGACCGCCGCTGCTGCGCTGGAAGCCGCCTTCGACTTTATGGAGCAGGCGTTTGCGGAAAGTCAGGAGATGGTGGTGTTCGTCACCGAGCTTACGGTGAATCCCGCTTCCCACCAGTTCCTCACCGAGAACGGCTGTGAGCGGTACTTCAAGTACAACAAGGATCTGCTGCTGGATCACCGCAAGGCGGCTTTGCAGCAGGAGCTTGCCGCCGAGCAGCGCCGTCACGGCAGCGTTTAAGCCAAAATAAAAAACTATCTGCATCCGCCCTCCGGGCTTTGCAGATAGTTTTTTGTTTTATAGGGAGATCCTTTATTCCAGATGATGCTTGCGGCAGAACTTTTTGCTTACCCAGTACATCCCGCCCCACAGCAAAACAGAGAGCACAAGGTAGAACGGATTTTTCAGAGAGCTGACCAGCGACTGCCCAAAGACAGCCATCATGGCCACCATCAGCCCCT
>OGGA01001593.1_pt1 | contig 11649 bp, 6 predicted proteins | sample 1571041 | NCBI WGS metagenome assembly OGGA01 (sample SAMEA2582057, study PRJEB24529) | metagenome | biome: Human gut stool | place: China | collected 2011 | reverse complement strand
ATAAACGGTTGTTTATAGTTCTTCAAATATGCTACTGTCACATCTCCCTTTGTATTCGGATTGAACATCACACTGCCTGTAATCTCATAACCGCGAATCGTCACAATCACATTTCCTGTCGAATAATCCTCCGGGGTAATTGCTTCAATAGTCTTATCATCAATCAAGTTAAAATCAGCAGCCGGCGTACCATTAAAGCTGATGGAAACAACCGACGGATCGTTACCGAAGTTCTCACCTTTAATTGTGATCTTGTTTCCCGGCTCTGCAATACCTGTTCCGGCATTATTATCCGATTGCATGGATTCCACATACGGTGTAGGCAATACGGTGTATTGTCCGATAGTACCCACCTCATTGGTCCAGACTTGCAGGGTTACTTCACCACTGGTCGCATTCTCGGGAACTTTCACTGCAATACGGTTATTCTTGCACATAACAATATCAGTAGCCTGTACCCCTCCAAAGAATATCTTCACCGCTTTCGGCTGATCTCCGAAATCTGTTCCGGTAATAACAACTTGCGAGGGGACATATCGTATGTTTGGAGACATCCCTGTCACTTGCGGCATGGGATACACATATTTCTTCAACTGCGGGTCCTGCTCGCAACCGGTAAACCATATAATGACCGTTGTCAAGATGAGCAAACCTAATATATTTTTCGATAAATGTTTCATATATCCTTTACTATTTAAGATTTCATTAATTATCAATTATATCCCGGATTCTGTTTCAGATTCGGATTCAGATTAATCTGATTTTGCGGAATAGGATAGAGATAATGCGCTTTACGAAGATGGCTGTTCGATTTAGGTGCAAGCAATACACAGGACAATTCTCCGTCTCCTGTCGTTGTTTGTTCTTCACCATAACGGTAAGACTTGTTATCGTAAGCGTCAGTGATGACAGAACCGGAAGCATCTTTATACGGAGTCCTATAGCCCGGATCGCCCACTACCATTCCCAAACGGGATTGGTTAAGCATACTCTCCAATACGCCCCAACGTTTCAGGTCGTCACAACGGAAACCTTCCATATAGAGTTCCAAAGCACGTTCACGACGGATCTCATCCAACATTACCTGATTGACTGTCTTAGTCGCATTTGCCGGCACTCCTTCCTGAATTCGCTTTGCCAATGCATTTGTTAGGTTAGCAATTCCCGCACGGGCACGGATTTTATTTATCGACTTATTCAACTGGTCATCTGATATTTCACCATAGCGTTCCATCACGGCTTCGGCATAGTTCAGGTATACTTCTGCTAACCGAAGTACCGGATAATTAGCCGATTCATCTTTACTTTGACGTTGAATATCAGTAATAGCAAACTTAGAAACACCATACCCACAGCTCTCAACTGTCAGGCTCGTTGAATATGAACCCACATAAGAAGTCAAACGGAAATCCCGGTTCTGAAATTCATCCCCCGGATTCTTATACCCCTGAAACTTATCGGACATGCTAACCGGAAGCCCGTCAGTGCATAAAAACATATCAATCAATTTCCGGCTGGGACGCATATCCGTATAAATCACCTGATTCAAATCAACCTGTCCTTTACGCGTTTCCTGACTATATACAGAAGCTATGATAAATTCCTTGTTCGTCGCTCTTCCTGCACCGGCAGGATTGCTAGCTTCTTCTTCAATATTAAACAGATAACGGCTACTCAAATTTTTCATTGCTGCTACATTATTATAATTCCAAAGAGAATAAGCAGCATCCCCCATCACTATTTCGGATAGTTGAACAGATTCTTCCAAGAAAGTATTTACCTGATCGGAAGCCGGACCGGCAGAACCTTCAAAATCAGTAGAAGTGCCATTGTACTTACGCCAGGTAGCTTCATAAAGTAACACGCGAGCCTTAAATGCCTGTGCAGCCTGTTTGCTGATTTTACCTTTGTCGGCAGAGGTTATATTCTGTTCCAACGGCAACCCTGCAATAGCCTCATCCAAATCGGAAAGAATCAAGTTGACAACCTCATAACGGCTGTTACGTTTTCCATATAACTCCGGTGAAGTCACGTCGAGAACTTTCGTAACGACAGGCACTCCACCAAAAAACTTCAATAAGTAAAAATAGTTATAGGCACGGAAAAAATGACCTTCGGCTAATTCTTTTTTAATATCCGCTAAATTACCTGTATAGGAAGAAACTGCTCTTTCAAACATGTGATTAGTGGCACGAATATTACCATAGCAATTACCCCAACGGCTATCGTCATTAGGAACTCCCATCACACCGGTCCCCACACCATACGAATATCTGAAACAAGTAGAAAGATCGGATGCCGCATCCATGTGATCGAATATACTTCCATAGGAAGACTGCCATCCCAATAATTGCCCGTAAAGCCCGTTAGCATATTCACGGAAATGCTCCGGAGTTTTGAAATAAATCACATCTGTCTTGGCATCCAGTGGTTCCAAGTCAAGGAACGTATTCACGCATGAAGAAAATCCCAATGCGCAGGTGCAAATTAATATATAGTTCGTTATCTTTTTCATATCTTCTATTCTGTATTTAATTTTCCATAGCTACTATAAAGTGATGTTCAGACCGAACGACCAAGTACGTGCAAACGGGTATCCACTGTTGTTGGAGGCTGCTCCCATTTCCGGGTCGAAACCGTCTCGAATACTGGTAGCTTCCCATAAATCATTACCAGAGAAGTAAACACGTACTTTTTCCAGTTTCACCTTGCGAGTCCATATCTGCGGCAATGTGTAGCCGACTATTAATGTTTTCAAACGGATATAGCGGTTATTCTGCATCATAAAGTCGTTATTCTGATAATTCCAGCGTGCGAGATTCGCATTGGTAGTCAAGCGAGGGAATTCAGCATTCGGATTGCTCTCTGTCCATGTCTTTCCCAAATATGTCGGGTTCTGATTGGCAGTACGTGTTTGAAAAGGATAAGCCATCCAGTCATTACGGATAACATACTGCTTGCCGACACCTTGGAACATTGCGTTCACATCAATACCTTTCCATGATCCTCCCAGTGTGAAACCGAAAACAAAATGTGGATTGGAGTCACCGAGATATTGCAAATCGCTATTCTCATTCCCTGCACCGGAAATCTTATAATCACCATTCAAATCCAAACGTTTGGTATCACCTGGACGCAACCGGCTTGCACTTCCTGCTCCTACACCAGTCAAATCTTCTTTACCCTCTCCATAGAGTGCATAATAGCGGTCTACTTCTGCCTGATCTTTAAAGTAACCATCTGTGCGATAAAGAAAGTACGAATTCAACGGATACCCATTCACGGCTGCATTCCAACCAGCCCCATAAGAATCTGCTCCTTCCATCTCTTTCAACAGACTCTTTGTATCACCAATATTAAAGTTGGCATAGTAAGAAAAGTCTTTAATCTGATCGCGCCATCCAATAGTGAATTCCCAACCTTTTACATTCAAATGACCACTATTCGTTTTAGGAGCTTTACCTCCTAATACACCCGGATATGTGACATTTACCAACATACCGGTATTATCTTTTATAAAATAATCGAATGTAGCTTTCAAACGATTATCGAAAAAGTTAAGATCGATACCAAAGTTTTTCTGTGAAACTTTCTCCCAAGTACGGTCATAAGAAATTAAACCGCCAAAACCTGAAGATACCTGATTGGCAGGTATAGTTCCAAAACCGGCCGTCCCAAGAGAAACAGTAGATACATAATCGTAATCGCCCAGCCCAACATCATTACCTGAGCTACCATAACTTAAACGCAGCTTACCAAAAGAAAGAACTGGCTTTAGAAATTCTACAAATTGTTCTTCCGAGAATGCCCATCCCAAAGAGACAGAACCAAAGCTTTTGAAACGATAACCGGGAGCAAACTTGGAATTTCCGTCACGACGCCCCATCAATTCAACCATATATTTTTCCGCATAGTTATAATTCAAACGGGCAATATATGAATAGGTACCATTATGAGTCTTTCCTCCACCGTTACCCTGTGTACCCGTAGCCAAATTCAAATCGTAAATTCCGGCATCCTCAAACTTCTCACGGGCGGTAACAACTTTCTTAGTCACCCATTTCTCGGCATTGATGCCGAACATAGCATCTATATTATGTACTTCGGCAAATGTACGCTTATATTTCAATAACCCTGAATAGTACTGATACCGGGCATTATTTGCCTGTACCAAATATCCCGGCTGATGGGAATCTTTAAAATTCAGCACATCTTGCGGAGTACTAAGGGTTTGTGTTGTTTCATATACTAACTTCGCCGTCTGCTCGCCGAACCAATTGTAACACTGTACCGGAAGCGAATAGCGTTCTCTGCGATATTCCTCATTTTGAAATGAAGCAGTACCCTCGAAAGTGATTCCTTTCCAAATATCCACCAATGCTTTAAAATCGACACGAGTAGTCAACTTCTCTCTCTCGTCACGTCCACCATCCGTTGTAGCTGCTGCCGCATTGCGATCACCTACATTACCGAAGTTAGCGTACCATTGTCCATAGGGATTTTTCGCCGGGAAAAACGGAGCATCGTTTCCGTAAAGTGTACGGTCGATACCATGTGTGGGTGTTTCGGTATTTGTTTTAATCATACTGGCTAAAGTCTCCAGTTTGAACCAATCAGTCAATTTGATGCCGTAGTTCAAACGCAAGTTCAACTGTTTCTGCCCGTCATAAGCTGTAGCCAGGTTAGCCTGGTTATCAGCATAAGCTAAAGAGATGCGGTAATCGGATTTATCTGTAGAACCTGCTACACTCAAGTTATGCTGGTAAGAATAACGGCGGGCAAACAATTCATCCAGGCGATTGGCATTACCAACGAACATCGTACCCCAATCGGCTACAGTTGACTCATAAATACCTTCAATGCCTTGAGCCATCTTCTTCAGGTTTTCTTCTCCCCAGCCCCACCAGTCATGTTCCGGCATTTCTTTATTGGCTTCCAGCCACATGGAAGCATATTCCTGCATACTGGGAGAGAAAGCCATAATACCATTGGTAGTGAAACGCATATTGAAGCCATAATCAACCGTTGTCTTGCCTTTACCTTTTTTGGTAGTTACCAAGATAACGCCATTAGCTGCTTTCGCCCCATAAATGGAAGCTGAACCGTCTTTCAATACACTAATATTCTCAATATCATCCGAGTTTAGATTTTGGAATGACTCTGAATTCAATACGGGTACTCCATCCACAATAATCAACGGACTACCGCCATTGACAGATGTCAGACCACGAATCTGGAAATTTAAACCTTCATTACCCGGACGTGAGGAAGAACGAGTGACTACCAAACCCGGAGTGGCTCCTTGCAGAGCAGCACCGACATTGGTAATGGCACGACTTTCCAATACCTGGCTACCAATTTGTTCTACCGCCCCTGTCAACGTCGCTTTTTTCTGCGTGCCATAACCCACTACAACAACCTCGTCCAGTGCATTATTATCTTCCTTTAATACCACTTTAAAATCAGAGCGGCCATGAAGGTTAATAATCTGATCTACATATCCGATATAGCTAACTTTTATCTGTTTGGCATCAGCAGGAATATTCAGCGTAAACCGACCGTCAATATCGGTAATTACTCCTGCATTGCTTCCTATGACCACTACATTACAACCAATCAGTGGTTCACCATTCGCATCTGTCACAAGTCCTTTGATGATGCGGCCCGTCTGGACTACCATCAAACTCTCTTCTACAGAATCATTTGCATAGAGCAATACACCGGGCGAACCACCCAGCAGCATGGCGAAAGCCAATGCGACTCCTTTTGAACATAAGAATTTGGATTTAATTTCCATAATACTATTAAATTGTTAAAGTTAATATGTGTTTTTCCGAATCTGGTATTTAACCGACTTTGGAGAATTCATTTTTCAAATAAGTACGAACCGTTTTACGAGCCAGTAATAATTGACATTCTACTGTACGGGGAGATAAGGACAGCTTTCCTGCAATGGCAGGACAAGAGAGTTCATGATTGAAACTAAGTTCATAAATCTGACGGCGTTTAACAGGAAGAGCTTCCATAACCTGGTCATGCATCTTCTTTAGTTCACGAAAATGAATGGTATCTTCTGTGGTATTCCGACTGGTGTCTTCCATCCTATTATATATGTAGGCGACGAAATCTTCCTGTTTATAATAACGACGGATTTTATCGGTTACTATATTGCGAGCGATGGTAAAAAGCAAAGACCAGACTGTATCTTTGTTCACGAATGCCCTGTGTTCCCATAAGCGGACAAAGACATCCTGTGCCAAATCTTCCGCTTCATGCGGATGGCAAATGCGGATAGCGATATAGTTCTTGATATACTCCTTATATTTAAGATAGCATTCAGAGAAGAAGTCGTCAAATGTAGCTTGCTGTTTATTCATGGCATTAAATTTATCCGTTTAACGATGATACAAAAGTAGGAACAAGTTTCAAATTCAAATATCACAAAAGTAACAGATAACAAAACTATCGTAACAAGCGTGTATTTTTGCAAAAACTTCCCATTTCATCGGGATAAATCTAACCGTCACACCAATAAAAAAGGGGAGGTCGTTACATTTGACGACTCCCCTGTTCTTATATTTGCATGGATGAAAGCTTTCATCCGGAAGGATTCATTATTTATTTTCCTGTGATGCCTGGAAATCCGGTATACGTTTTACGTTCGCCCCTTTCATCACACCTCTTTTGATAGCTTCATTCGTATCGGTGATTTCTTTCTTCACACATTTATAGTATTCTTTTGTCAAGCCTTTCTCGATTGCTTCCGATTCTGTTACAGCCCACAAATACTGGTAATCCATCAACATCAGATCTGGAGCAACAATTTTAAAGAAAATACTATCCCCCTCAAACTTCTCACGCAAATCACCTAAATAAATAGTATCTGCCGGATTTACCTCTTGAGCGTTTGCGTTCCCTTTCGAACTACTACCTCCACAAGAAGCCAACAACAAACTTCCTACCAATGAAATGAAAACTAATACTTTCATATAATATCGATTAAAAATTAAAGATTAAAATTTAAAAGTCTGCGACACTATGCCCATTAGACAGACTTTCGAATAAGCAAATTGTTGCAAAAGTAATAAATTATATTACAGTCTGACCTTTTTCATCATTCTTTTTTCTCATGCTCTTCTATATACCGCTTAAGTAACATTCCAAACATCCCTTTACAATCCGGATAGTCACGCATTAGTTTTGCAACATCTATCGGTAGTCTCTTTTTTCTGCTATGTCTTAGTTACGAACAAAGATTATTATTTTACCTTAATCCCTTTCACAAATTCATTCGTTATAAAGCCATCGATATTCTTCATCTTCACCCCATTTATCATCACATTATCAAAAGTCACATTTTTTATTCTACGATTCTCATCTAATCCTTTCAATAGAGAGGGATTCTCGCCTACTCCATTATAGGTTATATTACGGAAAATAACATCCTCAATACCCCGTCCGGGCTGCTTGTCATATTTCGGATTGAAGCGGACATTGACATGGAACAAACGTCCTTCCTGAATACTTTCTACTCTTATATTATCGAACAAGATATTACGTACCAGGTTCTTATCACCGCAATCTATCGTCATGCATCCCTGATAAAGAGGATCATCTTCATCATGTTCCAGAATATCGATATTGCGGACAGTTATGTTTTCTACTGTCTCTCCCACTTCATCCGCCGAATTGCCATGTCCGCCGATATTGACAGGGTGTGCAATATCAGCCCAAAGGATAGAGTTCTGTAAAGTGATATTTTTACTTCCGCCGTAATAATTCCAACGATGTGCATAAACAGCAATGCAGTCATCACTATTTCGCATGAAAACATTATCAATCAATACCTCATTGCAACACATCAGATCAATGCCGTCGCTCCATCCTTTACAACTGAAAGATTTCAGGTTCTTGATGGTCAAGCCGGTGGTTTCACCTCCGAAAACTGTATAATGATCGGGATTTACAATGGTTATTCCATCAACCAATACATTTTTAGAATAAGTTACTTCAATGCCGCGCAGTGGATGATCGAGGATTCCACGACCAATGATACGTACATTCTCGGCTTTATCTATCAATAATTTTGCTTTTACGACAGCGCCCGGTGCCAGATAAACGGTTGTATTAGAAGGAATCCTTATTTGATTATTGGGAACATCCTGGGGACGATGTAGTCCCGGTCCAAAATACATGACGTCCGCACTACTTTCCGAGTAAGTTTCTGTCTCCAAAGGATTAGCAAACAGATGAAGATTATGCAAGCGGTCACCATTAAATTCCACAGATAGATATCGTGGTTTCTCTAAAGTAAATAAAATAGTGTTCTGATTTACCGTATGCCGGATTCCATTTACCAAAGGTCGGATTTGTACATCTTGAATCAGCCCGTTATTCTTCTTTACCATCACCTCAACAGGACTGCCCATATCAAACTGTACCATAGAAGCTGATTGTACATTGTCCATATCCACACTGACATTATATTCAAACAAGTCTTTCCATTCTCCACCCGGCACACGTACCCGGACAGTATAATCGTCATTATGTTGCATCCCTGCTTTCAATCCTTCCGGATAAGTCACCAGTTGCGCATTTGCAAAAATTGAAAATGCAATAAATGTGAGCAATAGCCCCTTCTTTCTACCTTGTAATATCCTAAATAGATCCATCTTTGTTATTTCCATATATAATCCTCCCATCACAGAAAAGACACATTTTGTCCTACCCTGTTTAATTCCATCATAAGTATCATTAATCCCCCCACACTAGATATGCTTTTTTCATTCAGAATCATTTTAATCAGATAGGTAATAACGTGAGTTGCGATGTTATTCCTGATTTTATCTTCTTTCTATTAATAACCACCGTACAAGGAACAGAAGAAAGGATATACCATTTTCCCTGTTTCTTTTCGAGTAACACATTGCCCGCCTGATCCGTATGAACGGTCACCTCGGGTGCAACAAGTTGTGTTCCGTTCCCCAGGAATAAAGTCCGGTTTCCTGCATATTCATTGCTGACAATTGCATAGTCTGCTTTTACTTTCATTCCTTGATAAGTGGCGGTCTGCGTAGCATCAGACAAGGAGAAAATATGATCTGTACGCCCATTTTTGCTTTTCACACAGATACCGGCAAAGTCTTTCAAAACAGTTTCTTCCGCATCAAAATAGGATACAGACTGAATGGCAGACGGTTCTTTCTTCGTACTCGGTTCATAGACTGCGACAAAAGGACGAGTCCATGCTTCTCCATGCTGACGGGCCACGAAAGTCAATGTTGGTTGTTCTTTTATATTATATGGCATACCAGGCGTACGACTTAAACCTTCGGTCATCGGTGACAAGGCTGTGAAAACTTCACGATCCGGTTCCCCTTTCATCCAGAGATTCATTACTATATCATCCCCACCTTTATCTTTCATGTCGATGGTAAAGGTCGCTTTTACATCTTTACCGGTAGCCGCTACTTTCTTGTCATATAAATAAGAATAGCCATACAGATGCGCTCCAGCAAAAGCGAGTTCTTCTGTCGGTTGAAGATTCAGGTCTGTACCATCAGCTGCTGTCAATGTCATGGTCTGTCCGAGATTATGATAGAAATAATCATGCATCTTATCCCCTCCACGCTCTTTCCGGCTCCGGAATACATCCACATAATATCCTGTCTCGGAGCCAGTGGTAACAATGCTCATCATTCGGGTCTGATCCGCCCTGCTTTCCGGTTCACGAAAATAGACATTGCTGTAAGTCACAGAAGTAAACTCCTTTCCCGGTTCTGCCGAAGTAGGAAAACAGGAAAGCAAGTCAAAAGAATGATTGCTTTTCATTACCGGATAGCTCGATATTCCATCTACGCATACTGTATTGTGACTTGGAAATTGAGAGTAATATTCGGCATAATCCAGGCCGCTATACAAAGTCAGACCAATTCCTGCATCTGGCCCAAGCACATATCCTTTTCCATAAAGTTCCATGGAGATGCCGTTAGCGTGCATGTGATTTCCCTCACTGGCATTCAGAGAAATCATCAGGCTATGACGCGGATGCATTCCGTTCCGCTGCACCAGCCATGACACATTGGGAGCATAGAATAAAGGAGAAACATAGTCCTCTATCTTCCCTGCTTTCACTTTCGGATTCAGACTTAACGGTTTATCTTCAAAGAAAGAATTGACAGATACACGCACGTTATTCTTCTCTCCCTTTTCATTATCAATTTCGGGATTCAAGCATTTCAGCAAAGCAGTGAAGTAGTTCTCCTGTTCCGTCTTACCGTTTGCCTGCGCATTCTGTATCATGCGGATAAAGAAGTTCGTATTCAAATAGCTTGGATGCGTATCTCCGAACCCACAAATCATCCGGTTGGGAAAAAGATATTGCGGAGTGGCTGCCACAGCTTTCGACAGTACAGGCATAGCCTTTACCAAATCATATTTTAAGTTGTTATCAAACTGATTGGCAAAATTAGCATAATCGTTGATTACCACACTGCTATATCCCGGACACTCTGCCCAGATACCAGTTGTTGAATCAAAGCCATAATCGGCAAGACGAGTCAGACTCCATTGACGGATACTGGAACGGTTCAACACATAATCAATATAATATTCACGTCCTTTTCCATCTGCATACTCTTTATTATCTTCAAGCACCAGTCCCACATTCATGATATATCGTGCCTGCAATAAATCCCAGTTATTATGAGGGACTCCATTCGCTATGATGTTATCCGCCCATTTCTTAAATGCACCGGCATAGATATCCATCTTTTCCGGATAGTTGGTCTTCAGGTAATTATAAAGAAAATCATACAAGGGAACAACGATATGCAGGGCATCTTCGTGAATCACTTCAAAAGAAGTCAATCCCACCAATGTCTGTTGATGACCATGATTCAGATCAATGGGAACATTTCTGTAATAAATTCCAGTCATATACGTATCAAACACACCGGCAGCCAGTTTTGCGAATTTTTCCTCATCAGTCATCCAATAGAGGAAAGCTGCATCACAAGCTATTCCCAGAATTTCCCGGTTCAGACTTTCGATATTCCGTCCCGTTTTTGACGGATGTACACTTTCCAAAGGACGTTCCGGCAATGCATTATTGCAGAAAGTCACATTTCCGTTTTCATCATCGTCATAAGGCACTACATCTGCCAGTTTGGGACGGCCATGAGTAGCAGCCGTTCCACGTGTCCCTGTATAACGGACAGTCGGACAAGGAGCCTTTTCACCTCCGGCATGATCGTAAGTCTCACCTTTCACATATACCTCGGTTGCATGAGATTTCCAATACATAGCCAGACGGGATAACAACCATGCGGGTTGAGCATCCGTCAGATTGGTATATACTTCGGTTCGTTCCTTCAATTTATTGAATACGTCTTTCGCCCATTTCTCTTTTTTAATCAGCTCCCACGTATCCTGCTTTCCATCCGGTGTAGTCAACACTCTCGGATGTTCTTGCGGCATTTTCTCCGGCAACGGAATTTCCCGTCCGTTTTCCTGTCCGGATACATTATTCAATAAGCAAAGAAGACATAGTCCCAATAAAATTTGTCTCATACTTTATATTTCATTTTTAGGTTTACTACCTATTAAATACGAAGATAAATAATTATTTACCTAATTACTTTCATTAAG